>Ga0194050_1000899_pt1 | contig 10318 bp, 8 predicted proteins | sample SepL2310m_MetaG_FD_148657 | JGI IMG/M metagenome (GOLD analysis project Ga0194050, IMG submission 148657) | Anoxic zone freshwater microbial communities from boreal shield lake in IISD Experimental Lakes Area, Ontario, Canada - Sep2016-L239-10m | ecosystem: Environmental > Aquatic > Freshwater >...
GGTTCGAATCGTAAAGCCACCGTGTGGTGCGCCCGCTGGAGTGGTCTGTGCCATATGGTGTAAGGCTAGCGAGGCTTATGAGCGACGAGCAGTACTTCACCGATCAACCACGAACGCAGTCAACTGCGGGCACGAGCAAACAAAAAACTGCGAAGCTTCAAGTGGATTCCGAAATTTTACAGGTGGTACTAGACAGTGGCGTCTTCGCTCGCAAAGGAATCGATGCGGGCACCATGGTGTTGATTGATGCTGCTGCGCGACCTCCCGCGTCGGGCAATTTTCTCGACCTTGGATGCGGCTCGGGCGCAATTGCGCTCACACTGGCAACCCGTGCGCCAAAGGCAAAGATTTACGCAGTCGATGTCAACGAACGCGCTATCGCGCTGACAGCCTCAAATGCCAAACTCAACAATTTGTGGAATATCACCACCCTCCTCCCGACTTCGGTTCCTCAGGATTTGCGCTTTGATCTCATTTGGTCGAACCCTCCAATCCGCATCGGAAAGAATGAGTTACACACGCTCCTGCAATTGTGGTTGTCGAAACTCACCGACACCGGTGAGGCCTGGCTGGTTGTTAACAGAAATTTGGGTTCCGATTCACTTGCAGTCTGGCTTACATCAATCGGTTACCAAGTTGATCGCCTCGTCAGCAAACAAGGATTCCGAGTTTTGCGCGTACGTCCTACGCGCGTGGCGGATCAATCTGGATTTTAATCCGCAAAGCTTTCTTGCCACGTGTTGATGCTGTAACGAGTGCATCCGACATCGAGCTTGCAAGAGTTTCCCAATCAGTCGACTTCACCAAAACGGTTTCTTTGTTGGTTGCTGAAACCTGCAGCAGCACATTGCTACGCAATAAGTCAGCGAGTTGATCAACACCCGTTCCGCTCACTTGGGCCAAAGCGCCATACGGAGGCAACTGCATCAACTGCCGTCTTGCCATTTCATCATGTACAAACTCGCCGAGATCATGCGATGCAAGTCCGCCCAACAAAGCGTGATCTGCCAACATCGATTGAATCATCACAAGGCCATCACTTGTTTTACTTTGCCCACTTGTTTTTCGAGCCACCAACCTCGCAGCGTGCACAACCAATGTAAGTGTGATTTCAGCCGCCCGGTATCGAGGCGCCGAGATCTCTTGGTCGATGTCGAGAAACACGACTGTGTCCACATCGCGCACACGATGCAGTGCTGCCTCTGTGCCAACAAACAGCATTTTCGTTTGATCGACAACTTCACTATTTGTGTCGCTCCCGCTTTTGTCAGCAGAATCGCCTGCCGACACCTCCACAACTTCATCTATACGCCTACCTGCAGCAGCAGCCAATTCTTCGCGCAGCCGAGACACACCTGCTTTGATAACTGCGAGTTTTCCTGAGCCACATTTGATGCAAACCGCTGGTCGCACGTTTGCACACCGTGGGCACTCGAGTTGCTTAGTGGTCGACATCGTCATCGCAGCCTCACAGACATCACATCTCACAAGCTCTCTGCAACTGCCACATGCAAGCAATCGTGCACGTCCCTTCACATTGAGCACACAAACAATGCGACGTGAATGATCTCTCAATTGTTCGATTAACTCAGACGACAACATCGAAGACGACCAGCGTTCATCTAGACGACGGTCAACCACCCGAATATGTGGCCAATGACTTGCTTCTGTAGCGGGATCCAGACTTGCAACAGAACTAGCAACACCATGTAGGGCCCTCAGGCTTGGAACGGGCGAAACCAAGACGCAAGCAATACCAAGTTTGTTGGCACGCTCTATTGCAATGTCTCGGGCATGCCACGAAGGTGAGCGTTCTTCTTGCAAAGCGTCATCATGTTCATCAATGACAATGATGCTCTTCAACATGGGCACACTTGACCAGATCGCAGAGCGCGCTCCGATCACCACATCAACGCCGCCCGCAGCAACTGCCCAATCCCCAGGCATCACAGCAACGCTGAGTCCATATTCGCGCAAAGACGCTGCCATGAGGCGGGCACGATTAAGTGTTGGAATAACAACGAGCACAGGACCCTTTGAAGCTGCTGTCAGCACCAGTGATCTCGGACTACATGCTGGACCTCTGCGTAGAACAGAAACACCAGCCCCACTTATTGCATCACTCGCTTGTGCATCTACATCAAACTTCTTACGCGTCGATACTTGCGTGTAGCGAGAACCAGGCAGTGTCGCAACAAGCGTCGCTGGCGAACCAGTTACAAAAAATGCACGAAGTCGTCCAACCCACATGTGCGCAGCCCAACGTGCAAGATCTACAACATCTTGTGACGGCCCCTTACCCAATATTTTGACAACCGACAGCAGTCGGCTCTCATCCACATCAGAAAACTGTGTCGTGGTGTCTCCAAGTTGCAACACCCAACCCGCAACATTGCGATTATGCAGAGGCACACGAACGCGGTCTCCTACACAAATATTGCCGACAAGCGACTCGGGTACGAGGTAATCAAATACCTTGTCAACGCCAGTTACATCAGGAACGATGCGCGCGATTACCGCCACGGCATCACGACTGATCAGAGTTTGACTGCGGCTTTGAATTCCTTCAAACGCGACAATGACTCCCAGGTGAAATCTGGGTCTTGTCGGCCGAAGTGACCATACGCTGCGGTCTTGCGGTAGATCGGACGCTTCAAATCCAGATCGCGCAAAATTGCTGCAGGACGAAGATCGAACACTGAACGAACTGCATCTTCAATGAGTTCTTCATTGACAACGCTTGTTCCGAAAGTCTCGACCAGGATGCTAATCGGTTGCGCCATACCAATGGCGTAAGCCACCTGCACTTCGCAACGTGTTGCAGCACCAGAAGCAACTACGTGCTTGGCAACCCACCGAGCGGCGTACGCAGCCGAGCGGTCAACTTTTGATGGATCTTTTCCGCTGAATGCACCACCACCGTGACGTCCCATACCACCGTATGTGTCAACAATGATCTTGCGACCGGTCAGACCGGTGTCTGCATGTGGTCCACCCTTTACGAACTCGCCTGTCGGGTTGACGTGCACCGCGTATTTGTCATTTGCAAACTGCGCAGGGATCACTGGTCGAATAACTTGTTCGATCAAGTCTGGGCGAATAACTGTGTCACGTGGTGTTCCGTCGGCATGCTGAGTCGAGATCAATACAGTCGTCAAGCGAACTGGCTTGCCATTCTCGTACTCAAATGTGACTTGAGTTTTGCCGTCTGGACGCAAGTAAGGAATCGCGCCGGACTTTCGAACTTCAGCCAACTTTTCGGCCATACGGTGTGCAAGCCAAATCGGCAGCGGCATCAACTCTGGAGTGTCGTCACATGCATAACCAAACATCATTCCTTGGTCGCCAGCGCCTTGACTATTGAGCAAGTCTTCACCACTTTTGCCAGCACGCAATTCTTCAGATTTGTCAACACCTTGTGCAATGTTGCTGCTTTGCTCATCGATAGAAACGATCACACCACATGTGTTGCCATCGAATCCATACAACGCATTGTCGTAACCAATGTCTTTGATTACTTCACGAGCCAATTTTGGAATATCGACATACGCAGATGTTGTAATTTCTCCCGCAACTACACACAAACCTGTAGTGAGCAGGGTTTCGCATGCAACGCGACCTTGTGGATCTTCTGCCAAAATTGCATCCAGAACAGCGTCAGAAACCTGGTCCGCCATCTTGTCCGGGTGGCCTTCGGTCACGCTTTCAGATGTAAAAGTAAAGTTCTTCAAAGCTGCTCCTTGGTAGATAGTTCGTGACGAGACTAGTGGGTCGAGTGGCTGCGGATAGAGACCACTGCGTCCAACACCGATTTGGCAATTGAGCGCTTATCGGTCAGCCCAACCGCAACTGGCTCTGTCCCAATCGAAACCAAGGTAACCGCATTTGTCTCATGACCGAAGCCCACCCCGGCATCAGCAACATTGTTGGCAACGATGAGGTCGACATTTTTACGCTGCAGTTTGGCTTGAGCATTTGCCACAAGGTTTTCAGTTTCGGCAGCAAAACCTACGAGCACCTGACCTGATCGCTTAGACGCACCCAAGCCCGCAAGGATGTCGGGGGTTGCTTCAAGAGCAATGCTTTCCAAGCCATCGATGACGCCAGTTGCGGGATTCTTCTTGAGTTTTGATACCGACGCAACTACTGGCCGCATATCGGCAACTGCAGCAGCCATGATCACAACATCGGCTTGCTGTGCACTCAACATCACTGCATCTTGCATCTGCTGCGCAGTCTCAACAGCGATCAAAGAAACACCAAATGGAACAACAAGATCAACAGTCGAGATGAGTGTGACTTTGGCTCCTCGGGCATTTGCCTCTGCAGCAATTGCATAACCTTGCTTGCCGCTCGAACGGTTAGCGATCACACGTACAGCGTCAATTGGTTCGCGAGTGCCTCCAGCCGTCACGACAACATGCGTGCCATACAAATCGCCTGGTGTGAGTAACTGCACGATCTCATCGAAAATGCGCTGCGGATCAGCAAGTCGACCTGCTCCTATATCGCCGCCGGCCAACCGACCCGATTCTGGATCCAATACATTGACACCACGTCGACGGAGTGTCGTGATGTTTTCTTGCACTGCAGGGTGCTCCCACATTTCGGTGTGCATTGCAGGGCACACCAACACAGGTGCGCGTGTTGCGATCAAGGTTGCAGTCAGAAGATCACTCGAGATGCCAGCCGCATATGCACCGAGCACGCGTGCCGTAGTTGGTGCAACAACAATCAGATCAGCACGTTGACCGAGACGCGTGTGCGGTATCGGATCTGCGTCGTCCCACAGTGTTGTGTGTACTGGTTCGGATGCAAGAGCCGAAAGAGTTACTTTGCCGATGAAATGTTCTGCATCACTTGTCATGATCGGCGCAACATGCGCACCAGCATCTACCAACAAGCGACACAACTCGACTGACTTATATGCGGCAATGCCACCGCAGACACCAAGAACAATGTGTTTGCCAGCGAGCAAATTCATTAGGACCAGTGAGAGTTGAAACTCAACTGCGAGATTGTTACTCGGCTGCTGCTTCGGCTACAAATTCGTCAACAGCTACTTCAGCAACAACTTCAGTGGCTACATCTGCTTCGAGCTCGCTCACGACATCGTCGGCTACGGCGTCTAGCAACTCTTCATCCAATTCGGCTTCCAACTCTTCGTACACCGATAATGGAACGCTCAAGATTTTGTCGGCAGCGATCTCTTCGAAACTGATCGAGAGTGGTTTGCGCGAAGTTGAACTGACCTGCGGCGGAACCATGGTTCCAAGACCTTCGCCGAGTTGATTGAAATACGAGTTGATCTCGCGGGCGCGACGTGCAGACAAAGTAACAAGACCAAACTTTGATGCAGTGCGCTTCATCAGGCTTTCAATGCGGGGGTTCATCATGGTGTCTTCAGTGGCCATGGGACTACCTTTCAATTTTGTATTGGGTCAATTCTGGTTCGGTGTCAAAGCGACTCACCGAACCGTTGATTGTACCTGCACACAGGGCGCAAAATGGCCGTTTTGGCTACTTCAGGCGGTTTGATCGTTCGCGAGCGATCAGATCGAGCATCTCGGTCACAGTTTCAGCCAAATCATCATTGATCAGCACATAGTCAGCAAGTGCCTTCCCGACTGGCTCTTCGTCTTCTGCCTTTTGCAATCGCTGAACAACCTTCTGCTCGGCGTCTCCTCGACCTACCAACCTGGCCTTTTGTTCCTCTCTTGTCGGTGGCAGAACAAACAACAACAACGCATCGCTGTGCAATCTCTTTACTTGTTGCGCTCCATCTACTTCAATTTCGAGCACAATATCTTTGCCATCTGGCGCTTTTGGCATTGGAGTGCCATACAAGTTCCCCAAAAATTCAGTCCACTCCAAAAAACCGCTTGCTGCAATGTGCTCGCGAAATAGGTCATGCGTAACAAATTTGTATGCATCTTGCATTTCGCCTTCACGGCGCTCGCGAGTAGTCCATGACCGACTCAGCCACAATCGATCATCACGTTTTACAAGTTCCTCAACGATCGTGCTCTTACCAACTCCGCCCGGTCCAGAAACAACAATGATCAATGACTGAGCAGAAGCATTCATGATGCAGCGGCCTCTGTTGCGATCAACTGCGCAAGTGTGTTCCGCTGACTCATGGTTAAGTTGCCAGTTTGCTCGGTCTCGCTTATGTTCATTTGCGCCAACAACTGTCGCGCCTTAACTTTTCCGATTCCAGGAACCACTTCAATGAGCTTGCACGCGTACAACACACTGCTGGCTTCATCGAGATCGTCTTGCGACAAAATCGAATCAATGCCGAGTACTCCGCTCTCAACTTGACCAAGCACGGCGTCCATTTGCTGGCGCAAATTGCGCAACGGCAACACAGCCGAATGACGCTCGCTAAGAAGTTTGGTTGAGATCGTCATTGATCTATTTTACCGTTGAGCAGCGATCACTGCTTACTCGTAGTGCGAAAACCCCCACGGTGACTCAGACCAATCACCTCTGACCAACTTGAGATCTTGTGCCGTTCAGCCCATCTGCACAACTCGCCTGCTATTCGATATGCGGCACGAGGTTCGGCAAATGATGCAGTGCCCACCTGCACTGCACTAGCGCCAGCCAACATCATCTCGAGGGCCTCAAGACCGTTCGTCACTCCTCCCACCCCAACAATTGCCACACCAGGCATCCGCGAATAGATATCGGAAACCGCCCGCACAGCAATCGGGTGAATGCCCCGTCCCGATAATCCTCCACCACCGTTGCCTAAAGTTGGTCGACCAGTCGATGTATCGATGATCATTCCAAGAGAAGTATTGACCAAAGTCAATGCTTCGGCCCCAGCATTAACGCATGCTTCGGCAACATCGCCAATGCGGTCCGTGTTGGGCGACAATTTTGCCCAAAGTGGCAATCCAGAAACTCCGGCAGCATCAACAATTTGCGCTGCGAGATCTGCATCGTGAGCAAACATTGCGTGTGGTTTGTTGTCGCCCACTACTGCTGCCTTGAGATTAGGGCAAGACAAATTGATTTCCAGTGCCGCAATCCTGTCTTTGACAGGCTCAAGCATGCGCGCTGCATCAACATAATCTTGTACGCCAAAACCCCAGATGCTGCACACGACAGTTGCGCCGATGTCAATAAGTTGTGGCAAGTCATTCACAATCCACTGCTCGACTCCAGGACCTTGCAGTCCAACTGCGTTGAGCATCCCACTCGCTGTTGGATGCAACCGAGGTTGTGGATTACCGGCCCATTCAAATGCTGCTAAAGATTTGACAACTATTGCGCCGAGTTCGCGCAACGGCATGTATGCGTCGAGTTCAACACCAAGACCGCATGTACCCGAAGCCGTCATGACAGGGTTCTTGAGGGTCACCGCACCAACATGCGTTGCCAAATGCGGTGATCGCGATCGCAGCCTCACTGCTGGTGGTACTCCTGGAGCGATTTCACTTCTAGTGGATGCTCTTGTTGTTCAAATAGTCCTTGCACGGCCGCCAACGCTGCATTGATCGTGGTTACAGATGAGACCCTGAAGATGTTTGCAGCCTTGCGAATGGCTTCGCCGTCCGATCGACCACCTCTGCCTTGTGGAGTGTTGATCACAAATGCAATCTCTCCGCGCCTGATCAACTCAACGGCGTCGTCTGGTTGCATACTCTTCTTGTCTTTCTTGGAACGAGATGACTGAGTTGCTGCGGTTTCAGAAACTTTGCCGACAACACGATCAACAGGATGCCCGAAGCGTTGCAAATAGTCGGCTGTGCCGGATGTTGCAACAATGCCAAGACCCAATTCGCGCAAACGTTTTGCAACCACAAGCCCACTTGGTTTGTCGCGATCGTTCAGCGACAAAAACACCATGCCACTTGTAGGCAATTCGGTTCCTGCTGCGATTTCCGCTTTTACAAACGCCCGACCGAATGTGGAGTCGATACCCATCACTTCGCCAGTAGAACGCATCTCTGGTCCAAGAGCAGTATCTACTTCTGGAAAGCGACTAAAAGGCAGCACGGCTTCTTTGACAGAAACATGTTTGCCACTTACTGGCTTCTTTAAGAGACCTTCGGATCGCAATTGAGCCAATGATGCGCCAAGCATGACCCTGCTTGCAATTTTTGCCAATGGCACACCAGTTGCTTTGGCAACAAACGGCACTGTGCGGCTTGCCCGTGGGTTCGCTTCGATCACATAGATCTGAGAACCTGCCACCGCAAATTGCACGTTGATCAGTCCACGCACGTCAAGCGCATTGGCAATCACTTTTGTATATGACTCGACTGCCTCGACCACCCATGCTTCAAGCGTTGGAGGCGGAATCACACATGCTGAGTCACCAGAGTGAACGCCTGCTTCCTCTACGTGCTCCATCACAGCGCCGATCAACACCTCGCCAGTTGAATCGCGAATGGCGTCAACGTCTATTTCAGTTGCGTCGTCCAAAAAGCGATCAATAAGTACTGGTCGCTCGGACGAAAGTCCGCCCTCTCTGCCAAGAGTTCCAGCAACACTCAGTTCGTGCATCGCGCGCTCAAGATGCGCTTCGTCGTGCACGATCTGCATCGCTCGTCCACCCAACACATAACTTGGTCGAACCAATACTGGATAGCCAACTTTCAAGGCGATCTTCTTCGCTTCATCAATGGTTAACGCGGTTCCACCTGGAGGCTGCGTAATTTTGAGTTCTTCACACAATGCACTCCACTTCTTGCGATCTTCGGCAAGATCAATTGAATGTGGCGATGTGCCTGCGATGAGTTCGACAGGAATGTGATTGGCCAGCTTCAGTGGTGTCTGTCCACCCAAACCAACGATTACTCGAGGTGCAACTCCACCCGCCAGTGTTTCTGCTTCGATCACATTCATTACATCTTCTTGCGTCAATGGTTCGAAGTACAAGCGATCAGAGGTGTCGTAGTCGGTAGACACCGTTTCAGGATTGCAGTTGATCATGATCGTTTCGAAACCTGCATCGCGGAGAGCAAAACTCGCGTGTACACAGCAGTAGTCAAATTCGATTCCCTGACCAATGCGATTTGGCCCACTACCTAAAATAATTACTTTGGGCTTCGTCGAGTTATGGACTTCATTCTCGTCTTCGTACGTCGAGTAGTGGTAAGGAGTTTGAGCAGCAAACTCGGCACTGCATGTATCAACTGCTTTATACGTAGGGATAACACCTGCTGCGATGCGTGTTGCACGCACATCTGACTCAGAGACCTTCCAGAGATAGGCCAGTTGCGCATCGGAAAAACCGAGACGTTTTGCACGCCGCCACGAACGCACCGTCATCTTGCCGATACCACAAGCATCCAATTCCGCACGCTCGTCGGTGATCATCGACATCTGGTCGAGAAACCAGTAGTCAATGCGACACGCGTCATAAATGCGCTCGCGCGATATACCTCGGCGGACACACTCTCCTACCTGAAAGATGCGCTCGGGCGTAGGGATTGCAATCTGCGCCAACATCTCATCGTCCGACTTCTCACGCATCAAGAGTTCTGGTGGATCACAGTTCAATCCAGAACGGCCATTTTCAAGCGAGCGCAGCGCCTTCTGCAAGCTTTCAGCAAACGTTCTACCAATTGACATTGCTTCACCGACACTTTGCATCTGTGTGCCAAGCACGCCGGATGTGCCAGGAAACTTCTCGAAGGCCCAGCGCGGAATTTTGGTTACCACGTAGTCGATCACTGGCTCGAAACTTGCCGGTGTCATCTTGGTGATGTCATTAGAAATCTCATCCAATGTGTATCCAACTGCCAACTTGGCGGCAATTTTGGCGATCGGAAAGCCAGTTGCTTTGGAGGCCAACGCCGACGAACGCGAAACCCGTGGGTTCATCTCGATCACCACCTGCTCGCCTGTCAGTGGGTTGACTGCAAATTGCACATTGGATCCGCCGGTCTCAACCCCAACTCGCCTAATACAGGCAAATGCTGCATCTCGCATCTTTTGATATTCAACGTCGGACAGCGTCATCGCTGGCGCAACGGTGATGGAGTCACCTGTGTGGACTCCCATCGGATCAATGTTTTCAATCGAACAGATGATCACGCAATTATCGGCACGATCGCGCATCACTTCAAGTTCGTACTCTTTCCAACCAGCAATCGAAGTTTCAATCAATACTTCATTGATTGGACTAGCCAACAAGCCGTCCGTAACAATCTTTTTGAAGTCTTCTTCGTTATGCGCTATGCCGGTGCCGCGACCGCCCAAGATGTATGCCGGACGAATAATGGCTGGCAATCCAATTTCGTCGCGCACAACCAAGGCCTCCTCGACGTTGTGAGCCACACCGCTCACAGGCACGTTT
>Ga0194050_1000900_pt1 | contig 10313 bp, 9 predicted proteins | sample SepL2310m_MetaG_FD_148657 | JGI IMG/M metagenome (GOLD analysis project Ga0194050, IMG submission 148657) | Anoxic zone freshwater microbial communities from boreal shield lake in IISD Experimental Lakes Area, Ontario, Canada - Sep2016-L239-10m | ecosystem: Environmental > Aquatic > Freshwater >...
ATCTATAATCTCACCGAATCTGGAAATCGTTCTGCGGGCGACAATTTTCAAGATCTTGCCGTTGTGCTCTGGAGCGAAATTCGCAGCGTTCGCGACCCTGCGGTTCGTCGCGGATTGTTAAATCGAATTGGGTCGTCTCTGGCCGACCGTTTTGTATCGAAGGTCAGTGGAAAAACGCCTTCAGAGCGACTGCAAAGCATGGCGAATGTCATGAAAGACCGAGAGATTCCATGTTCATTCAGTATTGAAAACGGCCTGCCTATACTCACATCGTTGGCGTGCCCCTATCCAGAACTCGCCGAGCTCGACCGTGGAATCTGCGCGGCGGAACGATCGATGCTCGAGACGCTCTCTGGTGGCCGAGTGCGATTGAGCGAGTGCCGTCTCGATGGTGCGAGTTGTTGTCGATTTACAGGAGTTTCCAGCGGTGATCAACGCAAATAAACAGAAACCTTTTTTGAACACGTGGAGCAAATAGATGACAAAACCTTGGATTGAAGGCCGTTTTGAGGAAAATATGATCCTCACAACGGTTGAACAAGCGATGAACTGGGCTCGCCAGTCGAGTATTTGGCCAATGACGTTCGGTTTGGCGTGCTGCGCGATCGAAATGATGGCCGCCGGTGCGAGTCGTTACGATCTCGATCGATTTGGTGCCGGTGCCTTTCGCGCTTCACCGCGACAGGCAGACCTCATGATTGTTGCCGGAACCGTGACCTATAAAATGGCCAGTCGCGTTCGGCGTCTTTACAACATGATGCCCGATCCAAAATTTGTGATCGCCATGGGGGCGTGCACGACTGGTGGCGGCCCTTATTTCAAATGGGGTTACCACGTCGTCAAGGGAGTCGATCTTGTCGTGCCGGTGGATGTGTACGTTCCCGGATGCCCTCCCCGTCCAGAAAGTCTGCTCGAAGGACTGATGCGGATTCAAGACAAGATTCAAGGGCAAAAAATAGCAAAGCGAACCGGTGGTTTTGGCAAAGTAGATGACGAGCTGCCGGTTCCACATCATTCGGGATACGTAACAGTGCCCGATGACAGCATGCTTGTGTTCGATCACCAGAAAGTGAATCCCTGAATGTGTTTTCTTGAGCGAACGAAAACGGTTGTCACGTTCGCAAGAATTTGTTTTAAGAACCCGAACAAGCAAAGGCTCTTCGATGTCTAGTGGATCTGAGAAATTGATTGTCAAAGACCTTCACGTTGCAGTGGAAGGCAAAGAGATCCTTCGAGGAGTTGATCTCGAAATTGGTCGCGGAGAGATTCATGCTCTCATGGGTCCCAATGGTTCTGGAAAAAGTACGCTGGGCTACGCGATCATGGGGCACCCGTCTTACGAGGTCACTTCTGGGAGCATCGAACTGATTGAAGCCGACGGTACACGCCGTAACATTGTTGAACTTGAGCCCGATGAGCGGGCGAGGCTCGGTTTGTTTTTGGCGTTTCAGCGACCGATGGCGATCCCAGGCGTAAGAGTGGCAGATCTGCTTCGTCATGCAGTTTCAAACGTCCGTAATCCTCTCCGCAAAGAAGGGCAAGAACTTATCGGGATGCGAGAGTTTCGGCAGGAACTCCGAGCCAAGATGAGTGAACTGCAGATGGATTCAGAGTTTGCCCGTCGCTACGTCAACGACGGATTTTCGGGCGGCGAAATGAAGCGAGCTGAAATTCTTCAGCTGGCGATGCTACGCCCTCGGTTTGCGGTGCTCGACGAAACCGACAGCGGTCTGGATGCCGATGCAGTGCGACTAGCCAGCCAGAGCATTGCAAAGATTGGTGGAGCCGACATGGGCATTCTCGTGATCACACATCACGAACAGTTGCTTGAACATAACATTCCGCTACGCACGCACGTGATGCTCGGCGGTCGAATTGTAGAGTCGGCCGGCCCTGAGCTGGCCGCCGAACTTCACAAACTCGGTTACGATCGGATTCGTTCAACCTATCCCGATGCTGCCGCCAACGAGGCCGCGATGTCTGCAGGAAATCGTGCGGAAGTAACTGCCGCTACATGATGATAATGATGATGATCATGACATACACAACCAATTGCTGAGTCATTTAAGAAAGAGAGCTTCTCGTGGCAACTGATCTTCATGCCGTCATTCCTCCGAACGCAGCGGGCATTGGCGACATTAACAAATACGATTTTCGCACCGAATCGACTGCAGTTTTTAAAGCAAGGCGTGGAATCGATGCCGAAATTGTTACCCAGATTTCAAGCATGAAAAACGAACCCGCCTGGATGCTCGAGTTTCGTCTCAAATCGCTCGAAATATTTAATTCCAAGCCAATGCCTCGCTGGGGTGGAACCATTGGTGTCGATTTCCAAAACATTTTTTACTACCTCAAGCCTGCCGAGCAGCAGGGGAAAACGTGGGATGAGGTTCCCGAAGAAATCAAGAAGACGTTTGAGCGACTTGGAATTCCCGAGGCAGAACGAAAATATCTCTCCGGAGTGAAAGCTCAGTTTGAGAGCGAGGTCGTGTACGGATCGCTGCAAGAAGATCTTGCAAAAAAAGGTGTCATTTTTACCGACACCGATACAGCGATTCGCGAATATCCTGATCTTGTGCGTCAATATTTTGCCACAATTATTTCTCCTTCCGACAATAAATTTTCGGCACTCAACTCCGCGGTATGGTCGGGAGGTTCATTTATTTACGTACCCAAAGGGGTCAAAATAGATTTTCCTTTGCAAGCGTATTTCAGAATTAATGCCGAGAGTATGGGGCAGTTTGAACGAACCCTGATCATCGTCGACGAGGGGGCGCAGGTGCACTACGTTGAAGGCTGTACGGCTCCGATGTACACCACCGAGAGCCTGCACTCGGCAGTCGTCGAGATCGTTGTCAAGAAACATGCTCGTTGTCGATATACCACGATCCAGAACTGGGCCAACAATATCTACAATCTCGTAACCAAACGGGCGGTAGCCTACGAGGGGGCGATGATGGAGTGGATTGATGGCAATCTCGGCAGCCATCTCACGATGAAATACCCTTCAGTGTATATGGTCGAACCTGGCGCGCGTGGAGAAATTCTATCGATCGCATTTGCCTCGGCAGGTCAGCATCAAGATGCCGGAGCCAAGCTTGTGCATGCCGCGCCAAATACCTACGGTCGAATCGTTTCCAAGAGCATCTCTAAAAATGGTGGTCGATCGAGCTACCGAGGTCTCGTCAAGGTGGAGCCTGGAGCAAAAAAGAGCAGGTCGAGTGTTGTCTGCGATGCCCTCATTCTTGACTCGCAAAGTCGCAGCGATACCTATCCCTACATTGAAATCGAAGAGCAGGACGTATCGGTAGGTCATGAGGCGAGCGTGTCTCGCATCGGCGAGGAACAACTCTTCTATCTTACGAGTCGTGGACTTTCCGAGGCGGAGGCGAGCACGATGATCGTGGGCGGGTTTATCGAACCGCTCGTGAAGGAGCTTCCAATGGAATATGCCGTTGAGATGAACCGGCTGATCGAACTTCAAATGGAGGGTTCAGTCGGCTGATGTTTCTGCCGCTTGCGGCAATTCCTTCGAAACAACTCTGAACTATCGATCGATTGATTTTTAAAAACTCGTGAATGAATTGTGTCTCCGTGTGGGTTGCACCGAGTCTTTGTTTTTCTTCTACCGCTTTCTTTTTTCTCATTATCATGTCGACAGTTATTGCACCTGCTGCGTTTGATCAAACGGCCCTTGAATCGCTCTGCGCTCTCGATCCACCGTGGGTGGCCGATCGCCGCCGTGCAGCCTTTGAGCGATTTCAATCGCTTTCTCTTCCCGATCGCAGCGATGAAAACTGGATGCGCACCGAGCTGCGATTGTTCAAGCGATCGGCGTGGGGGCCAAGTGTCCAGCCGGGGCCAGAGGCGGTTGAGCACGAAGGCATTCTTGCGAGAAATACAAAAAGTTTCTCAGAAAATTTTCTGTCGCTGGAGGCAGAATTGTCGGAGCCAATGCGATTGGCCGGCCAGATTGTGACCCTCAACGGCCATCTGCGGCGCAGTCGTTGTGATCAGCTCGTCGCGTCTCGTGGCGTTCTTTTCGGAACTCCTGAGCAGGTCATGGCTGTCGCTGCAGAGTCGGAAATTCGACCGCATTGGTTCAATGCAATCGATTCCGGTGCTGACATGTTTGCGGCAATGCACGCTGCGTTTCATCGTGGCGGTGCAATTGTTTTTATTCCAGATGGAGTTCGTCTCGAACAGCCGCTGCACCTGTTGTCGTGCCTGACCGAGGGCGGCACCGATTTGGGGCACGTGCTGGTGGTTCTGGGGAAGGGAGCCGAGGCGACGGTGATCACTGAAACCGCTGGAGGAGGTCCTGCGGGCAGCGGCCCAGGAGGGCTTCACTGCGGAGGCATCGAATTGATTGTCGGTGAAAATGCAAGTCTTCGCATGGTCAATATTCAGAATTGGAACACCGGTGTTTGGCATTTTGCAAGACAAAAAGCGAAGGTGCACTCTGGCGGAAAGCTTCAGTGGACACTCGCTGCTCTAGGCAGTCGCCTTTCGCAGGTGGCACAGGATGTTGCGCTCGTCGGAGTCGGCGCTCACGCACAAGTTAACGGCGTAATGTTTACCGAAGGCCGCCAGCAACTTATCTACAACACCCTTCAGCACCACGAAGCGGCTTCTTGCATAAGTGATTTGCTCTACAAAGGTGCGCTTCAGGATCGATCACGATTAGTCTGGCGAGGAATGATAAAAGTCGACAAGTCAGCGCAAAAAACAAACGGCTATCAGCGCAGCGACACTCTCATGCTGAGCGAGCATGCTCGGAGTGATTCGATTCCCGGTCTTGAAATCGAGGCTGATGATGTTCGCTGCACGCACGGAGCCACTAGCGGCCGAGTCGATCGCGAACAAATTTTTTACGCCCAGTGCCGTGGGCTATCGGCCGACGAGGCCGCGAGGCTGGTGGTGGCAGGATTTTTTCAGCAGGTCTTCGATCGGATTACGATTGCACCTGTGCGAGAAGCCCTCGCCGAGGCGATTAGCGAGAGAATTCGTCGGATACAATAATCACGGAATCGACCAGACGATCGCCTGCTTGTGAGAACATTGGAGAAATAGTGTGAACGAATTTGTCAAAGTAGCGACCGCCGATGAGCTTTCCGACGGCGGTCATTTGCTCGTTGAGATTGCTGGGGAATTAATCGCTGTTTTTCGTGTCTCAAATGATTATTACGCGATCGATGATGTCTGCACTCACGACGGCGGTCCGTTGGTCGATGGAGAACTCAATGGTCATGCAGTTGCGTGTCCTAGGCATGGCGCAAAGTTTGACATTCGCACGGGCGCCGCGCTGTCGATGCCTGCGATTCGATCGACTCGATCGCATGTGGTGAAAGTGCAAGACGATTCAATCTTTGTGAAACTCTCCGACGGCACCTCATCGGGACCGACCAGCTTTATGAAACCGGCAAGCGAGTGCTGTGCCCCCCAGGCGTCCGTTGTGGTGACTCCTGAAACGCTTCTTGAATCGGTGCCGACAGAAGTTTTGGAAAGTGAATCGCTCAACTCAGGAAAGCTTTGCGAAGACTTGGTGCGTGAACTGCTCAAACAGGTCAAAGATCCTGAACTTTTTGTCAACGTAGTCGATTTGGGGTTGATCTACGCCGTGACGCTTCTACCTTCGGAAACTCCCGATGGTAAACAGAAGGTGTCTGTTGATATGACAATGACCAGTCCGGCCTGTCCTGCCGGGCCACAGTTGATTGGTGATACCAAACGGGTCGTGGCAGCTCATCCGCAGGTTTCTGGTGTCGAAGTGCGGATCGTGATGGATCCTCCCTGGACTCCTGATCGCATGACCGAAGCAGCAAAGGACCAGCTCGGTATCTTTTAGCGATTACCGGTATCTCGCCTGTTATTGATCATGGTTTCACGTGAAGTGATCATACTGTGATGAATCGTTGGGACACTCGACGCGATTGCATGAGCGTTCCAGTTCATCAGTCTCAACTGGCAGGAGCAAACCCTTGGCGCAGCGCGTTGTGATTTACGAGTGGGCCTCTTCAGGTGGACTTTCTGGCCCTGATCGGTTGATCTTTCAGGGTGATGAATCTGTCATGACTGCAATCAAGCGCGAAGGGCGCGCCATGCTTATGGCCGTCTGCCGAGATCTTGCTCGCGACGATCGATTTGAACCGGTGGTGCTTCTCGGTGAAGGAGATTTCAGCCTCCCTGATCGATGTCAGGTGGTGAGAGTTGCTTTTGGAGAGGAGCTTCACGCTCTTGAAAAAAGTTCTGCCGAAGCACCTTGGACACTTCCAATCGCTCCCGAAACAAAAGGCGTGCTTCAGCAACGAGTGCATCGGATTGAGCAGGCTGGAGGGAGGGTGATAGCTCCGAGTGCCGATTGGATTGCCGTTGCAGCCGATAAGCACCGCACGATTGGTGAACTTGCAGCGCGAGGCATAGCAGTTCCAGCTGGCAGAAGTGTCAATCCTGGTGAGATGGTTCCACCGGATTTTATTCGACCGATGGTGATCAAAGCTGATGCAAGCGTCGGTTGTGACGGCCTCGAAATGGTGTTTGAAGGCCAGCCGTCGCTGCGAGAGGAATCGACCCGCGTGGAGGCCTTGTGTGCAGGGCAGCCGGTAAGCGTGGCCTGTTTAGTCGGACTCAAAAAGATTCTCTGCCTGCCAGCCTGTTTGCAGCGAATATCGATTGGGCCACAGGAAAACCATCCCTCGTACAAAGGCGGCGAAGTTCCCATTGCATTGAATCTTGCCAAGCGTGCCGACCGTCTTGCCTACCGTGCCGTCACAGCCATGAAAGACGCAACGGCCATTCATGGCAGCCGCGTGATCGGCTGGATAGGAGTCGATCTTATTCTTGGAGATCGCGAAGATGGTCGCGATGATCGTGTTCTTGAAATTAATCCTCGCATCACAACATCGATTGTTGGGCTTGTGGAACTTTCACATTCGAGTTTGATTGGGGCAATGATCGATCTTGTCGAGGGTTCGGATTCCATGGCCGATCTTGTTTTCCAATCAGGTTGTCGAATGAGGTTCGACGCATCCGGTACGGTGGATCGGATATGCGACGACGACAAAGTTTTCTGACAGAGTCACGAGAGCAAAAACATGAAAACGAAACAAGAAGTTGCAGTCCTTGCGCTCGATATTGGAGGAGCCAATATTAAAGCGGCTGATGGCGAGGGATGGAGCTGGAGCGAGCCGTTTGCTCTCTGGCGATCGCATGAACGTCTGCAAGAAGTGCTCCACAGTGTGATTGTCAGATGTCCTTCCCTGCGACTCGTGGCGACCATGACTGGCGAAATTGCTGACTGCTATCCATCTCGCCGTGTTGGTGTGGAATGCATTATTCGAGCGCTTCGGCAGGTTTCGAGTGGTCGTGAATTGGGGATTTACCATCTGGGCGGAACGATCTGTTCGGCTGAAGTCGCACAGGAGCAGCCGCTTCAGGTTGCAGCATCCAACTGGCACGCCATGGCAAGGCTCGCGGCCTTTTATACGATCCAAGCCAGTGCAATGGTCGTTGATATTGGATCAACCACGACCGACATTGTTGTCATAAAGGACAGACTGCCATTTCCTCAAGCTTACACAGACGTTGATCGCATGGCCTGCGGCGAACTGGTGTACACCGGAGTCGAGCGAACGCCGGTGGCGACGACGTTGCAGGAGGCACAGTGGCAAGGGAAACTTCGACCGCTGGCCAGCGAACTCTATGCAACAAGCCTCGATGTCTGGCTCACGCTTGGCATGTTGAAGGAGCGTGAGCAACACGTGGACACGCGCGAGACTGCAGATGGTCGACCTGTTACTCAAAACCACGCACGAATGCGATTGGCGAGAATGTTTTTGGCTGACACTGAAGATTTTTCAACCAAAGATGCGATAGAGTTTGCCAATCAGTGTGCTACCGCTCAATCGCAGCAGGTGGCCTTTGCAATTCAAAAAGTCAGCAGTGTACTGGGGGGCGAGCCAGAAGAGATTGTGTTGTCTGGTCATGGCGAATGCCTCGCGCGTCGAGCAATCTCGCGGTTGGGATGGTCATCGAAATTGATTTCGCTGCGAGACGTATTGGGGGAATCACTTGCGCGAGCGGCCCCGGCACATGCCGTGGCGATGATTGCTCGTGGAGACCTCGCATGATGGCTGGGAAAAGCATTGTGGACGACCCACTGTCGATTCCACGATGGAAGATCGGGTGGCTCAAACAGACTGGTACTGTTGCTTCGATCAACTCACCCACATTTCAATCGATTGAACGCGACTTGGACCGAATGGGAACGGTCATCAAAGTTGGGGGAAGCATTTTGGATGCCCCGAACTCAAAGGAGATGTTTTCAGAACTTCTCGCATTGCTTCCCGAGCATCGCGTAGCACTCGTGTTTGGAGGCGGATTACAGGTTGAATCGCTGAGACAGGCAGATCGAATGTCTGTGCGACCATCTCAGGAAACTCACGTTGAGGCGATTGAAGTGATGGGCAACGTAGCGGTGCAGATGGCCAGTATGTATGGACTCGATCTGACAAAGCAGTGGCCGCCTTGCAACAATCAGTCTCAGTCTATTCGGAACATGAATAAAACGATTCTTGATGTTCGCGATTTTTTGTCGATGCATGAAGCGAACTGTGGTGGCCAGCCTTTGCCTGTGGGATGGAGTGTGACGAGTGATTCAATTGCAGCCCGTCTTGCCGCAGTCGCTGGATGGGATCTGCTTCTCGTGAAAAGTATCCAGCCGCCGTGGACGCTTCAAGAAGCTTACGATGCACGAATCGACCTGCTTGCAGATCGTGGATGGGTCGATGAATTTTTCCCGCATACCCTGTCAAAAGTCAAAAATATCTGGTGGACGGCACCAAATCAACCTGTTGAATTTTCTTAGTCCCACCACCAAGAGCGATCGGTGCGGGAGGCAAGTGCCGCAGACATTCCGTTGGCTACATCGTCGTTCTTCTGTGAGTTTGTGGCAAATTCCCAGGGTTGAAACTGCACTCCACCAGAGGCGCTAATCACCCACTGGTTCGACTTTTTGATCGCACTTGCAATCGTTGGAACAGTGCTTGGAGCATCGTACACAGGCATAAGAAGTTTCTGTTCGTCCAAAAGCGGTCCAAGGTCCAGCCCTACTTGACGATCGAGTTCACGGCCTCGCACAACAGCAGCCACAACCGCCAGATCGATACAGTTGAGCAGTTCACCGAAAATTGCCTCTCGCTGTGCGAGTTCTTCGTAATGAGTGGTCATCGAGAGACACCATTTTTTTGCAATCGAATTGGCTTCCGCCCTGCCCTTGCGTTTTCCCTGACTGTCGATCATGTCGTTTTCAGTCAAACACTCGACATGACGGCCAGTGATTTCCCATGCGAGTTCATCGGCATCCCGTCCTATGGGTTCGTAGCGAGCCTCGAGCCAAAATCTCGGCATCATGCCACCGATTCCGCTGCCCCCGGGAGGAACCATTGAAAGATAACTTGGCAGACCTTTCACTCCCGAAGGTTCAAAACCCATAGCAATTCTTTTCATCCGGTAGTCGGCAGCAACAAGCACTCTTGCGAAATGACTATTTTCAGGAACTCCTCCCACAGAGACGGTCTGAGGACCAAGCGTGGTCTCGATCGCTCGGAGCGTTGCGTCGGGACTCGGACCGATCGTTTTTTGTTTTCGTAAAAAAGTGTTGAGGCGTTTTATACCATCGGCACTTGGATCAATCGAACATCGCATGCCCCCGTTTCTCGCGCCATCAATTGCACGCAGACTGACAATCAGATCTTCAAGTTGAAGAAGCGGCTTTCCGCTTGTTGCGCCAACCATGTCGCCGAGGGGATTTACGGCGATGGCCTCGGCCGGACCGACGAGCACGATATCCTTGTTTTCAGAATCAAGAAAAAGATACCGAATACCTGTCAGACCGCTGAGAAATAAAACATCGGCTGAAAGAGGCTCTCCCTGAAGCGTTGCTTTTTGAACAGCGGTCACGAGTCCGGAAAGCGAAATCTTGCGAAGCTTTGATGTCGCAAATCCCTCTGCCGGCGTGCCCTTCAAGAGTTCTTTTCGAGCACGCGATAATTCCTCGCGGGCGTGTGGATCGAGATTTCCGACAATGCCCTGTGCATCGATTGAAATTCCACCCACAGCCTGGCCAAATCCGCCACCAAAACCACCTTGGGCGTTTATGGTGGACGGAATCAAAGATAAAAAGGCAACGCAACCGCAAAAGATACAAGCGACCATCGAGATCGCAGCGTTTCTGGCGTGAGAGACAGTTGTCGTGAAGGCCATTGATAAAAATCCGATCCTAAAGGTCTATAGGTCTGTGAGTGCGAGTAAAC
>Ga0194050_1000902_pt1 | contig 10308 bp, 15 predicted proteins | sample SepL2310m_MetaG_FD_148657 | JGI IMG/M metagenome (GOLD analysis project Ga0194050, IMG submission 148657) | Anoxic zone freshwater microbial communities from boreal shield lake in IISD Experimental Lakes Area, Ontario, Canada - Sep2016-L239-10m | ecosystem: Environmental > Aquatic > Freshwater >...
CAAAATGGCAGTGTAGTGGACAAAATGGCAGTTGTGTCTATTTTGCCAAAATGGCAGTACATTTTTGTATATTTAGTATTGACATGACAAATTGGCAGTGCTAGTATAACAGGCACTAAGTGCTAGGGTAGTGGGCAGGTGTTTGTCTTAAATCCTGGCATAAAATTTTTCTAGCGAGGTATTTTAACATGGCATTATCTGCCCAACAAGTTGCAGACAAATGGTCTAAGAATCTTTCGATGGCTACGGATTCCATTAAAGCGGGGGTTAATTCCGTTATGACAGCGCCTGGTGAAGCAGCTGCCAGAAATCAACAAGGATACACCGCAGGAGTTCTTGAAAATGCTGATAAATGGGCCAGAAATGTTCGCAAAGTTAGTCTTGACGATTGGCGTAATGCTACCCTTGGAATCGGTTTGCAACGCCTACAGTCCGGAACACAAAAGGGCAAAGGAAAAATGCAGACATTCATGGATTCATGGATTCCCCATACTCAACAACTCCAGGCAAGAATTGCAGCAATGCCGAAGGGTTCGCTCGAAGCAAGTATCGCAAGGGCTGCTGAGGCGATCCGTTTCAACAAGTCATACAAGGGCAACGGGTAAAACAAACTGTCCTGGCGGTGTTTGTCCTAAGTAAATATCGCCAGCTTATCACCCTAGTAAATTACTCCTTATTTGCTAGGGTTTTTCTCATTACAAACTACTTGAAAGGTATTTAATATGTATCATCTATCGTGTTATAAAGGCGCAGTAACTGCAAATGCGAATAACTTTGATTTGCCTGCCGTAAACGATTCCGTCTTAACATTGTCAAATGGACACTATATTTTAACTCAACCAGCCAGGGTAAAGATTGCTTACACGCAAGCCCCTAGCATTACACTTTCACGAATTAACACGCCTAAACTGCGTGCTACTTCCCTGCCTTATATTGAACCTTTGCGAGTAGGTGCTTTGCCTGGTAATTTGCCACCAGCAGCACTTTACGAAAACAATCAATTGAACCTTGATCCAATTGACGAAATAGCGATTGAAGTTAGCAACAATCTTGCATCGTCTACAGAAGTGACAATCGCAGGGTTATTCCTTGAGATGTCTAACACACCGATTCCTTCTGGCCCAAGTTTCACTATTCGTGCAACAAGTGCTTTCACTGCTACTTCTGGCGCATGGACTAGTGGTGCTATTACCTTTGACCAGGTTTTACCAGCGGGCCGATATGCTGTTATCGGTTTGCGTGTTATTGGGACTAATCTGGTGTTTGGTCGTCTTATATTCCCTGGTGGTCAATATCGGCCAGGCACAATCGCAAGCGACGATGTGTCACAATCGGATGGCAATCTTGTGCGCCAGGGCAATTGCGGTTTGTTGGGAGAATTTGATTCTGTGGCGCAACCACAAATCGAGATATTTTCCAACGGCTCAAACAGTGCGCAAACTGTATTCATGGATATTATCCGCATTAGGTAATCAGTAAATGGCAAATATCATCACTGGCGGGACTTATTCTCTGCCTATGCAGACTATAGCATTCTCTGGTGGTGATACTTTGCAGCTTTGCAGACCTAATCCAAGGCGTGTTGCCGTGGGCTTTTATAGTTCATCGACCACCATGCAAATCTACCCTACCAGCGTAGGAGTGATTCTTTCCCAAATCAAGCCAGGACTTAGTACAAATTCTGGCATTTGGTTTCTTGCAGATGATGCAGGGCCATTAGTACAGATTGAATGGTTTGGTTATGATGCTTCTGCAAGTTCTATAACGATTATGGAAGTAGTTCGAGAGGGTTAAAATATGTGCATGGAAGATATTCGGGTTGCCAGGGAAACAATTGTTTTTCGCTATCGGTACACAGTGCCAGCGGGCCAAAGTGTTCAAGTCTTGCAAGGTGCGCCTGACAGGGTGTCTTTCTTCATCCCTGCGGATGGAACAGCAATAACACTAGGCGCAGACACTGTCGATTTAGGCGCAGTAACAGCGGGAACAATATTATTAGCATTTACTAATTTAAGAATGACACTTGCCACTGATGGGTCATTAACTACTTTCCCTTGGTTTGTTATGAATAGTGGCGCAAGCAGTGTAACTTTGACAGTATTTGAAACAAGATTAAGGAAAGAATAAAGTGGATAATCCGCTTAAAGATCACGACCTAAGGCAGATCAATAAGGCATTGTATATGCTTAATGACATGATAACAGCAATCGACAAAGCGGAATCATGCGGTATTGATTGCATGGAAGTAAAGATTAGGCGGGAAGATATGCTTGCAAAGATGATGGCTATTAAGTCCGCATACTTTCCAGGTAAGTAACTCAAATGCCAGAATTTAAGACTGCTATTTACACACTGGAAATAGATGGTGAGAAGTACAAATCTTTGCCTATTTGGACTAATTTAGGAAGTTATAAGAATGAAGGCAACATAGTAGAATCCGCAGAAATCTTATTATCTGCGCTAGGTACACCAGACGAATTAACTCCAGGCAATATTAGTTCATGGAAGCAAGGCAATTATAGGGCATTGCTTGCATGGGTGCGCAATCTTGATCCAGAAGGCACTTCGCAATTATATTCTATAAATGACCCAAAACAGAATCCCATTAGTTGGACTATTAAGTCTCAAATAAAGGGGATTTAATGATACTTCGACTTGTAAGAACAGAAGAAGGCGCAGAACCAACAACAACAATAATTCCTTCAATTACTGCCGTTGCCTCTTCTGCGCCTTCGATCATGTCTGCGCCTTCTCCAAGTCCTTCGCCTGCGCCAGCTTTAGGTTGTGCGCCTTTACCAATTCCATCCGGTATCGTGCCGGAATATGTTGCGAAGGCGTGGCGTGATGGGGACCAATCTATATTTGTGGTTTGGTTCTTAAGCTTTAACCAATTACCATATGATAATACCAGTTATGTGACCCCAATTATTGACGCTATGATGCAAAGTCAAGTTCCTACAACCTCTTTTATGACTTGGGAATATACCCCATTAAATCAACCCTCATGTTTTGCACAAATGAAACTGATTTATGCAGGAACCCAAATTCTTCCAGGCATTCCAGGCGTAACAGTACCACCGGAATCAAAGCCACTGCCTGCGCCACCAGTGTTGCCGATAATGCCTGAAATTGCGCCACTGGTGCAAGAACCTTTGCAGCAAGTAATTGGGGCGGTTCAGCCTATTTTAGCGCAACAGCAAGCACAAATTAACGGACAGATAGAACAACAATTTGATGCTATTGGTGCATTAATTAATAAGATTCCAGGAAAAATAGGTGATCAATTAATTAACACAATGGGCCAGACTTATGGCGTAGGTGTTGGTTTGGGTCTTGATGTGCCGACAATGGAAGAAATTCAATCTGGTACTGTCAATTTTAATCCTCCTTCACCTTCGCCATCGCCTACAATGCCGGACATTCCTTACGCGCCTTATCCAGTGCCGGAATTTATTCCGACTGTGCCAAATCCGCAAGCCTGTCCAGTGCCTATTGTAAATGTTGCGCCAGCCTGCCCTGTGCCACCACAATTGCAAGATATTACATTTTCGCCTGTTATTACTGTAAATGTGCCTGCGCCTGGAATGCCTGCGCCAATAACACCGATTGCGCCTGTTACAGTCAATGTGCCTGCGCCAATTGTAATAGTGCCAACGGAATATGAACCGACACCAGCACCGACACCAACGGACTATGCACCGACACCAGCACCGACACCGACACCGGATTTGCTTAATACACCGATTGCCGAATTAATTAAACCGACACCACCAAACAAACCACCACCAGACAGAGAACCACCAGCACCGGAAGCATTTCCAACGAATGTTAACTTTAACCAAAATAAGTTCGGCTGGGAGAATTTGCAAGCTTGCAATGTGCCAGCTTCACCAGGAATATACGATCCAGATTATTTGTGGAAGTGGTTCGGTTGGACATTAACTTCCAAGAATAGGTGGAAAGCACCAAACCAGGCAGATAGTCAGTTTTTCCCTTATGGTTTCGGTTGGATTGGGAACCTTATTTGGTCGATGGAAGTTGCTACCATTAATCAATTAAATGCAATTACTAAAGCAAGTTATCCTATTGCAAACAATTACCAAGATTATTTAGTTTTAATGATTGGGGGAATCGTTGAGAAATGGGTTGGTGCGCCTGTTCTGCCGTATTTAATGAATACGCAGTACAATATCAATTATAACAATCCGCAGCTTATTCCAGGCATACCAGATTTACAGAACCTTTTTAGAAAGAATGTAATCTCCGCAGAATCTTTTAAATGCCTGGTGCGGGCAAATGGATTCTACGACTCTTATCAAATGGCAATTGCGGAATCATCGACATTAGTTCCAAGTTTGTTCGATATCATCCGACTTAGACGGGGTGAAAAGCTTACAGATAATCAGTTTGATTATTATGCAAACCTTAACGGATTAAAAACAGGAACAAATCAAGGCAAGGTTGATCTTAGCGTTTTTCTTGAAGCTACCAGGGCAATTCCAGGCGTGGCCGATCTTGTAAGAATGATGGTTCGTGATGCAGCGGACAACACGATTGCATTAAAGTATAAGACAGATGCAGACTTTGACAAGAAATTTGCTGGACAGCTTGAAGAATGGTCAGTTCAACAAGGTGTCGATCCTGAGATTATGAAGTATTATTGGCGAGCCCATTGGGAGATACCTTCCAATACGCAGTTATTTGATATGTTGCATAAGCTTCGACCAAATCGAAGAGTGGGTGTTGTTCCAGAGAATATCGTTACCACCAAAGAAACAGTAAAGGAAGCAATCCAAGTAAACGATTTAACACCCTATTGGGTCGATAGGGTGATGGCGACTTCTTACAGTTCTTTGACTAGGATTGACGCACAAAGAGCGTTTTTCATCGAAGCCATAAACGAAGATCAGCTTTACGATGCTTACATGGATTTGGGTTACGATGCAAACAATGCGCAAGTCCTGGTAGACTTTACGAAAGAGCTTAAGCGAAAGCGTGACAGCAATTTACCAGGCGCAGACAAACCAACGAATATTATAAGCCAGCTTAAGAAATATGTGATCTCTGAGACAAACGCATACGATAGATTACTTGCTACTGGCATGAAGCCACAGCAAGCAAAGAAGGCAGTTGCAAACTCAGTGCGAGACAGGAAAGAAGAAGCCAGGGAAAGATGTCTTAAAGAGGCCCAACGAAGATTCTTTCGTGCAGAGTATGATCTTCTTAAATATAAGAGCGTGGTAATGCAGCTAGGCATTCCACAAGAGAATATCGAAGCATTGGTAAACGAGACAGCGTGTTTATATGACAGCCGAGGAAAAGAAATAAACGCAGGCGCACTATGCAAAGCGTTCAAGCAAAATATTATTGCCTTTGATCAGTTCCAAAATAGATTGCGACTTATTGGATATGATCAAGATGAGGCTTATATCATCGCAGAATCTTGCCAAATCGACAAAGTTATTGCATTTGGGAAAGCCAAACTACAGAAAGAGACTAAGGAAAGAGCCGAGGCTGAGAAGGCACAGAAGGCAGCGGTTGCAGCGCAGAAGGAAGCAGAGAAGAAGGCAGAGAAGGCAAAGAAAGCACAAGAGGCAGAAGAAAAGAAGAAGGAGAAAGAGAAGAAAGAGCCTGTTTAGGTCTGCGTGATAATTCTACCAGTCGAGAAGTGATTTGATGTGATGGGCCTTGCGCTATTGTTTCATGGATTGATCCATATTCGTATTGAGAGAAACGATCATGATTCATATCAATAGCGTTTGCCTTTTTACCGGTGCGTACCACCTTGCCACCATAAACATAATCGCCAGGGCCAAATATCTCCGCATTACAGCAAGGCGGGTCGACTTCCCTAAATTGGCCAATGTCATCACCTAGCAAACCCTGTCTTTGCAAGTCCTGGAAAGCTTCACCATTGCAAATAAATGAATCAGTGTGCTGATAATAAACACTATCGGCAGGTAGTTTTTCCCTTATTTGTCTCATATATTCCCTAGCGTTTGCCGTGATAAAGGAAGAGATTGCAGGGAAGCTATTTCTTGATTCCCCTTGCTCTTGCAATATCTGCGCATATCCACAGAAGAATCTATATGTTTCAAGCTTTGCAGTAACAGCATTCACCACATAATGGTGACCAAACCACTGGTGAATTGGCGGGGTGTCTATGTCTTTCCAAAGCGAGCTTTTCTGTGCAAACTTGCCATAAAGACTATTCATTGCCATTTTAGCAATTGAATCCATCATCCTATTACCACAACGGCCAGCTTCTTTCCTTATTGACCACCAATATTTAACATACTTTGCAAATAATCGGTTCATGTAATAAGTAGTGCAAGCACCGGAATCGACAACAAGATTCTCATCTAATGCCCGTATTAGTTCATCCCCTGCCAGAACAGTCCAGAATTCACCACAGGCATAAACAACCTGGCCGTTGTGTTTCGTCACAAATGGAATCGTAGGGGTGTTAAGTCTTACACTGGCTATCATCCCATATTGTCTACTCATGGCCTTTAATTGTCCTGGTGTTGTCTTTTCGTAATACTTTCGCAGTTGGTGCGGTACATAAGAATGAAGCATAGAAAAAGGAAAGAGACTACGACAATCCACATGATAAAGTGTTTCATTCTTCCAGGGTCTTTCATCAAATTCGTTCTTTACTGGTGATATGTAACCTCTAAAAAATGCGTGGACTTCACCACCATGATATGATTCCCTTTCTAGTTTTAGTGCTTCGGGGTGATCATGAATAAGGCAATTAATCTTTTCGCCACCGGATTTAGTGGGAATCTTGGGTGCAAATCTATGTCGCCAGGAGTTGAGACTTAACCCCGCAGAGGTCATGTTCCAGTTTCCCAAATCTTCCCTTTGCCAATATTCCATCAAATTCGTTATTGCTGATTTGACAATTGACACCTTGTTAGTGCAATGCGCTACCAAATCAGGGGTGAGACTTTCAGGCAATGGCGCAGTAAGTTTGACTATTCCAATATTTTCTGCCAATTCTTCCAACGAAACAGGAAAATAATTGAGGCAGTCGGCAAATACTATAGTGCCCCGCTTTGATCGACAGCGTATGAGGAAAGGCACTTGCTCTAGGATTGCCATCCCCTTCCAGGGTCTTTTAACCTTAATCCCTGCCTTTCTAACGGGCCAGTTTGCGTGTTTTTCGTCAAGAATGAATGTTCCATCAAGGAATCTATCAAAACCCTCTAAAAGGGTCAAAATGGCGTGTAGATTATGCCCGAAAACCCAATTTGATCTATCAAACTTCAATTTTGATTCTAGAAATGTCCAAAAATGAAGTGGTTCGTAGAAAGTGAATGTTTCCTGGTGGGTTATTGATCCCTTTACCAATTTGCAATGCGTTACAACACCTAAACGGAATGTCTCAACAAATGTCTTTCCTAATCCATCGTGGTCGGCTCTTCTAGTCTCACAATCAATGAAGAATACATTGCTAGGACATTCCGTCCCTTGGTTGCCTTTCATGAATCTTGCCATGTTTAAACACCTTAATTAAGTTCGTCTAAACACGGACAGAATCTCAGTTGAAGTGACACCAACATCTATTCCAGGCACAGGGACACCGGAAGCATTTTTCGGTGGTGATGTTCGGAATGTTTCTTGCGCTTGCTCTGCCATTGCTGCCCTGACAGTCAAAGCACCGACATTACGACCAGTTAAGACAGTGACATCACGAAAATACTTAACACCTGACACCGGATCAGTTAATCCGACAGTGCCAGTGTAAGAGTATGCTGCCATTGGGTCGATGTTAGAATCCACTGGTATTACATCTCTGGAAATCGGTGTGTCAAAGTCCCTGCGACCTAGTGCCTTTCCTGCAAGGTTAGCATCTCTTGCGGTTGTTTGCACTTGGGTTACTTGTCGATTTGATAAGTCTGGATAACGATTGCTAATCAATTCTTCTGGTGGTTTGGTAGTAAAGAAACCTTTACCACCATAAAGAATATTTGTCGCATATCTAAATGCGCTTGACAGCGTGGCAGCAATGCCACCAAACGAAAAGCCTGGAAAAGCCATAATTACTCCTTAGGTAATGATTAGCGGTTCTTAATTATTTCATTAATGTACTTAACAGCGGAAATACAGTTAGAGAAGTAGGTTTTATTGTTTAATATCCAATCGGATTTGTCGAGCTTTGCCATTGCCGACATTCTGTTATAACCTGCAACAAAATCCGCATGTGCAGCTTCCAGGGCTTTAGTGATAGGCAAGACATCATCGTTAGATATTTGTTGCCACAGTCCTTTTATCTTGGGCATTTATTCATCCTCCTCTTCTTCAAAATCACTATCTTCATCTTCTTCTTCATCATCATCATCATCATCATCGAACTCATCTGTCAAATCATCATCTTCGGGATCATCGGGGTCAAGTGAACCCCATACAGTTGGGAATTTGCGTTCTTTTTCATCGTCGGGCAAGAAATCGTTAACTCTGCGAGCCATCGTATAAACTCCAAATAAAGCGTCTTGCAGAGTGTTTCGCCCTGCAAGACTAAACATAGTAAAGGGTAATAATCTGTTATTTATCCGGTGTTTCTTGGGGTGGGGTTTTTTCCCCACCCTCGGAATCAAGTTTACTAATATCCGTGTCCCCTATTTTTGTATATGGGACTAAGCCAGGGATGAAAGCAAAACCTTCTGCCTTTGCCATTCCCATCGCAGCCCTGCCAGCTTCGATCTCTTGATGATAGAAAAGAGAACGATAAGTCTTGCGCCTTAACCATATCATGCAGCTATTATGACTAGACAGCACAGCGGAATAAAGGGCAGGGCAGAAAACAAGGGTTTTATTGTTTCCCCCCTGTTTCTTTGCCGATTCCCGATAGAATTTTACTATGGATATCGTTGGTAAAACTAGCGGGCTGTTGCGGTTGGGTTCGTGATCTTTCATAGTCAACACTCCACTTTTCTAGCATTTCAGCAAAATAATCGCCCTGCGTAAACTTATAAATCAAGTCCTTTGAATCTTCGCTTAGCGGGGGTAATTTGCCCCCGCTTTGCGTATTGAATACAGCGTATGCAATATCCATCAAACCCTTCACACCTTTTTCATTGGTGCGGATATAGGTTAAGTTTCCCCAAATCAGCTTAGCAATATTCATTATTTGCCTGCCTTTCTAGTCACTTCGGGCGCAGTGGGTGCAGGCAGAGTAATTAAGTTATAAGTTGTTCGGCCCTGGCGTGTTGTTATGGTCTTAATCTTAAGGTAATAAGGCGAACTAGGACTAGGAAGTCCGTAGTTAGCTATGATTATCTTCAATGACCGATAGATTCCCTTAGAGCAACAAGACATTGTTGTGTCATCGCCCAAAAAGAACACCATACGAACACTTTCAGTAACTTCGCCAGTGGTTGGTTCTACCAGGGAAACATCATGACAAAGAATGTCATTAACCTGAAAGTCCATATTCAAGAGATCTTGAATTTGTTTATCAGCCGTTCCAAGTCCGCGCACAATTTTAGACTTGCCTTCCAGTGTCGATCTATCGACAGTGGTTAAGAGGGTAGAATCGGGTTTTAACAGGTCTTGCGCTGAATCTCTAGACTTAATTGATAAATCAAGTCCTGTTTCCAAATCCTTAACACCAGAAATAATCAAATCATTCGACATAATACAAACTCCTTTAAACAGCGTGTTAGAATGTGTAACCCTAGTAAAAACACGCAATTTACTAGGGAATTTCGAGGGTTTATTAGAATCCTACTTGCAATGAAGTGCGGGGTGTTTCATGGTCAATCATTCTTTTCATAATCCTTGTTACCATATTCTTAGATAGCTGGTGTTGGTGTGTAAATTGTTGTCTAACATCACACCAAACGAACACTAAGCCAGTGTCGGACAGCTTGCAGCGGTTGCGCTTCATGCCCTGCGCAGTGAATGCCACGCAAGAGAAGTGCATCGTAAAATTGGAATCCCAATTCCTTCTTGTAATTCCAGTAAATACTCGAAGGGCTTTGTGGACATTAAACTTCTTACTGTTACTCATCTTTCCAACTCCTTAGGTTGTTTGCAGTTCAGGGCGAATGCCTGGCACCTGCTAACGAGTAAGTTATCGGTAGGGGTAGGGCTAGTCAATAGCAAAAATAAAATAATTGTGTTGACATGGATCGGTCAAGCACTGCCTAGTTTCTAGGCACTGCCCACAATCGGTAGACCTGCCAATTTGACAGTGCCATTCTGGCAGCCAGAGAAAGTATACAAAACTATACACTACCCAAACCGACTGCCATTTTGTCACCTGCCAATTTGGCAGACGAACGCGGAAGATCACAGCGG
>Ga0194050_1000908_pt1 | contig 10270 bp, 10 predicted proteins | sample SepL2310m_MetaG_FD_148657 | JGI IMG/M metagenome (GOLD analysis project Ga0194050, IMG submission 148657) | Anoxic zone freshwater microbial communities from boreal shield lake in IISD Experimental Lakes Area, Ontario, Canada - Sep2016-L239-10m | ecosystem: Environmental > Aquatic > Freshwater >...
CACCTGAGGGGGTACATAAGGCGGGGCTGTCGTGGTTGTCGTGGTTGTCGTGGTGGCGGTGGTGTTGGTGTTGGTGTTGGTGTTGGTGGTGATCTTGGGTGACACAGGAGCTGAGGCCACTTGCTGGGAGTGGCCCGAACGGCCGGAACCGGTGACCACGAAGACGGCGGCGGCAACGGCGGCGAGCCCGATCAGAGGAATCGGCCACCTACGGGGTCGGCGTCGGCGCTCATCATGCATTCGCTTTCGATCGCCGGCGAGGTCGGACTGCACCTGGGCCCTCGTGCGGGGGCGCCCTGTGCCGTCAGAACCCGGCCCGGGACTCGCTCCCTCGTCGTTCATGCCCCGGTCACCCTCATGGAAGTGATCGTAGGCTCGGTGCGCCCCATATCAGGGTGCATGGCCAGAAGTTTGAGCGGTGCCGCACCTGGTCCCCATAGAACAATCTTACGGCTACAATTTCTAGAGCACACGACAGCACCGGCCGCCTCGGGGGAGTCAGCATGGCCAACGAAACACCGGACAACCTGATCGTTGTCGTCCTCGACAGCCTCAATCGGCACATGCTCGGGGCCTACGGCGGCACCGAGTTCGCCACTCCGTCCATCGATGCCTTTGCCCGTACCGCGCTCCGGTTCACCGGGCACCACACCGGATCGCTCCCGTGCATGCCGGCCCGCCACGACATCCTGGTTGGCGCACTCGACTTCCCTTGGCGGCCCTGGGGATCCATCGAGGTGTGGGAGGACGCCATCACCCGATCGCTCCGCCAGTGCGGGGTGACCACCATGCTGGTGTCCGACCACCCGCACCTGTTCGAGACGGGTGGGGAGAACTACCACACCGACTTCACGGCCTGGAACTACGAGCGGGGCCACGAGAACGATCCGTGGCGCACCACACCCGACCCGACATGGATGGGGACGCCGGCGCTGCCCGTCGAGCGGCCCAAGTACCATCACCCCTACGACGACTCTCGGACGTGGTTCCGTGACGAGGCGGACTATCCGGGGCCTCGCACCATGCAGGCAGCCGCCGATTGGATCCGCAGCTCCGCCCCCGCCCACGGGCGGTTCTTCCTCATGGTCGACGAGTTCGACCCTCATGAGCCGTTCGACACCCCGCTCCCTTATGCCGGCATGTACAACGAAGTAGACGGCGAGGCCGAACTGGCCATCTGGCCGCCGTATCTGATCGATGCCGTGGCCAGTGGCCGCCTGAGCCTCGCCCAGGCCCGCAACCTGCGGAACAACTACGGGTCCAAGCTGACCATGATCGACCACTGGTTCGGGCGCCTGCTGAAAGCCGTCGACGAGGCGGGGCTCACCGGGTCGACCGGCATCGTCCTGGTCAGCGATCACGGCCACTACCTCGGCGAGCACGACCTGTTCGGCAAGCCCGCCGCCCCGGTCTACTCGGAGTTGGGGCGAATTCCGCTGCTGATCCGGTGGCCGGGGCAGGCCTCTCGTGACATCGACGCCCTCACCACCGCGGTCGACATCCACGCCACCATCGCTGACCTGTTCGGGGCCGTCGTCGACCACCCGACCCACGGCACATCCCTCCTGCCCCTGATCGAGGGAACGGCCACCTCCATCCGCCAACTGGCCCTGTTCGGCTACTGGGGCCGCCACGTCGGGGTGACCAACGGCAGGTACCGCTACCTGCGCGGCTGCGGGGACGAGAACCTGCCGCTATCCATGTGGTCGAACCGCTGGTCCACCATGCCGGTCGACCCCTTGCCCGACCTCCGGCTCCCCCGGCCCGACCACCGGGCGGTGCTGCGGACGATGCCGGGAACCGACGTGCCGGTCATCTGCCAGCCCTTCGAGGCCAGCGACACCCTTCCCTACTGGGCGCTCGGCCCCACGCCGTCTTTGTCCCACTTGTTCGACACCGCCGTCGACCCAGGGGAACTCGAGGACCGGTGCGGTGAGCAGATCGAGGCCGAACTCCTCGACGGGCTGGTGGGGGCGCTGCGCTCCATCAGTGCGCCCGACGACCTCTTCGTCCGGCTCGGGATCGCCTGATCGCTCACTTGGTCGATCTGTCGACTGGCCATCCGTCGAATCACCACTAGTCGACTGGTCATCCGTCGAATCGCCAACAACTGAAGGCTCAGCGGGCTCGGTTGCCTAGCGCGCCGTCAACCAGGTCGCGCCACTCGGTCACCTCGGACTCGTTCAGGACCAACTCCATGAACTCTCTCCTCGCACGCATGCTGCACCCACCACTCCGGTGAGCCATGTCTCCTTCTTCGGACCAGCCACGGAGAGCCGATTGGGCCGAACTTCCTATGCCTCCGCCATGGTGGCGATTGACACCCGCAGGGTCGAGCCGATAGACGGTTGCGATGATCCTCAATGGCAAGACCGTATTGGTGACCGGGGTAGGTGGTGGTCTGGGGCGCGAATGTGCAGCTGCAGCGCTACGCGACGGAGCGAACGTGGTGATCGCCGCTCGCACCGCCGATTCGCTCGAGGCCATCGCCGCTGCACTCGACCCGACCGGCGAGCGCGTGGCGTCCAAGGTGACCGACATTACCGATGCCGACTCCTGCACCGCCCTGGTCGATCTGGCCAAAGAGCGGTTCGGCACCGTGGATGCCCTGGTGCAGGTGGCGGCGTTCGAGAACGCCTGGGGCGGTCTCTACGACCTCAAGTTCGAGGACTGGCGGGCCGCCTTCGAGACCAACGTGCTCGGAGCCATCAACGTCATCCGGCCGGCGGCTACCGCCATGAAGGAGTCCGGGGGTGGCGCCGTCGTCCTCATCGGCTCCCAGTCGATGTTCGCCCCTCAGATGCCTCAGGGCGGCTACGCCGCCTCCAAGAGTGCGCTGCTATCGGCCATGTACTACCTGTGCGACGAGCTCGGGCCGGACAACATCCGGTGCAACATGGTGATTCCGTCGTGGATGTGGGGTCCCCCAGTCGAGATGCTCATGAACTGGCGGGCCAAGAACGAGGAGAAGACAGTGGAAGAAGCACTGAACGATGTCGTGGGCACGTTCCCCCTTCGTCGGATGACCGAGGACGGCGAGGTGGCCGATGTGGTCGCCTTCTTCGCCTCCGACCGGGCCAAAGCCGTCACCGGCCAGTACCTGCTGGTCAACTCGGGCGAGATGTTCCGGTGAGCGCCCCCAAGCGGGTCGTCGTCTGGGGCACCGGATTCGTCGGCAAGATGGTTATCCCCGAAATCCTGGCCCATCCCGGCTTCGAACTGGTCGGGGTCGGCGTGTCCAACCCAGACAAAGTGGGCGTCGACGCCGGTGTCATCTGCGGCATCGACCCCATCGGCATCACCGCCACCGATGACATCGAGGCCCTCATCGCCCTGGCCCCAGACGCACTGGTGCACTACGGGCCCACGGCGGCCAAGGCCGATGTCAACATCCGCCAGATTGGCGCCTTTCTGCGGGCCGGCATCGACGTCTCCTCGACGGCGATGACTCCCTGGGTCTGGCCCCATATGGCCAAGAACCCCCCGTCGTGGATCGACCCCATTACCGAGGCGTGCAGCGAAGGCGGCGCCTCGTGCTTCACCACCGGGATCGACCCTGGTTTCGCCAACGACCTCTTCCCCATGACGCTCATGGGCCTGTGCAGCGAAGTGCGCCAGGTGCGGGCCCTCGAGATCCTCGACTACATCAACTACGAGGGTGACTATGAGGTCGAGATGGGCATCGGCATGCCGCCGGAGTACACCCCGATGCTCGAGCACACCGACATCCTGGCCATGTCGTGGGGTGGCACTATCCCGATGATGGCCCACGCGCTCGGCGTCGAACTCGACGAAATCACCTCCACGTGGGAGAAGTGGGTCACCCCCACTCCCATCACCACGGCCAAGGGAGTCATCGAACCCGGCAACGTGGCCGCCATCCGGTTCACCATCAACGGCATCGTCGGCGGCCAGCCCCGCATCTGCCTGGAGCACATCAACCGGGTCGGCCAAGATGCCGCTCCCGACTGGCCCCGGGGTACCGAGAACGACGTCTACCGGGTCGTCATCGACGGTACGCCGTCCATCAGCCAGGAGACTGCCTTCCGGTTCACCGACGGGTCGGGGCGGGACGCGGCGGCCGCTGGCTGCCTGGCCACCGGTCTGCGAGCGCTGAACGCCGTGCCCTATGTGAACGATCTGCCTGCCGGGTGGGTCACGGCTCTCGACCTGCCGCTCATCCCCGGGGTGGGTACCATCCGCTGAGCTGCACCCGGCTCCGGCCGGGACATCCCGCCTGACTGGCGATCTGTTGCGCCCACCCCACTACTAGGAGTTGCCATGACCCCCGAAGACCTCGTCGAACTCGAACTCATCAAGCGGCTCAAGTACCGCTACCTGCGGAGCATCGACCAGAAGTTGTGGGACGAACTGGAGTCGTGCTTCGTGCCCGAGGCCACGGCCCGCTACGGAGGTGGCCTCTATGAGTTCTCCAACCGGGACGACATCATGACGTTCTGCCGGGACTCGATGGGGGCCACGACCTTCTTGAGCAGCCACCGGTGTCACCATCCCGAGATCGACCTGGTGGGTGCGGACGAGGCCACCGGAACCTGGGCGCTGGAGGACACGGTGATCCTCACCAACTACAACCTCAATATTCAGGGCGCGGCCTTCTACGAGGATCGCTATGTGAAGCGCAACGGTGAGTGGAAGATCCTCCACACTGGCTACAAGCGGACCTACGAGGAACTCGTTCCCCGGGCATCCATCGAGGGAATCAAGTTGACGGCCGAGTGGTGGGCCACTGACGGCCGCTCGACCCTGGGCTGAACGCTCGCCCCGTCAGCCCCGTCAGGACAGGGTCGCCCCGTCCATGTCGTCAGGACAGGGTCGCCCCGTCCATGTCGTCAGGACAGGGTCGCCCCGTCCATGCGGATGTCGGCCCCGTTCATGTGCGATGCCTCATCTGAGGCGATGAAGGCGATAGCGGCGGCGATCCCCTCGGGCGTACCGAACGGCCCGAGCGGGCTGACCCGGCGAAGCAACTTCGGATTTGCCCCCTCCGGCAATGAGAACGACAGGGTGATCGGCGTGTCGATGGCCCCCGGGCTGACGCTGTTGCAACGCAGTCCCTGCTCGGCGTACTCGATGGCCAGCTCGCGGGTCATGGCCAGGACCCCGCCCTTCGAGGCCGAGTAGGCCACCGCCCAGGGCTGTCCGGCATGGGACGCCGTGGACGCCAGGTTCACGATGTTCCCCTTGGAAGCCAACAGGTGAGGCAGCGACTCGCGGCACATGAGGAACGTGCCCGTCAGGTTGACCGTGATGATCCGGGTCCACTCCTCGAGGGTGACCTCGTGGGAGTGGCTGAACGACAGGATGCCGGCCACGTTGACCAGCACATCGAGGCCGCCCAGTTCCTCGACAGCGCCCCCCACGATGGCCTTGACCCCGTCTTCCGTCGACACGTCACCGGTCCGGGCCACGATCGTGCCCGACAGCCCATCGGCCTCGGCGGCCACTGCATCCAACGCATCGGCGTTGACGTCGACGGCCACCACGGTGGCTCCCTCGTCGGCCAACCGCAGGGCGGTGCACCGGCCGATGCCCGAGGCCCCTCCGGTCACCAGCACCTTGCGTCCACTGAATCGTTCCATCGTCATGGCGGCACTGTAGGACGGATCGTCGGTCCGGCGTTGCCCGAATGAGCCGATGCACGCATCGATGGCGAGGAGCGTGACAGGCTCCATGGCGTTGTGGACCCAGCCAACGAAGAGGTCGCCATGCCCACCGCACATATCGACGATATCGACCTGGCGTACAAGCTGTCCGGCTCGGGACCACGCGTCCTCTTCTTGAATGGCTCGGGGGCAACCCTGGAGCGCTCCGCTCCACTGCTCGGACTCTTCGGGACCGACATCGAACTGCTCGCTTTCGACCAGCGGGGGCTCGGGGGCAGCGGACCAGCCCCCGGCCCCTACGACATGGCCCGGTGTGCGTCCGATGCACTGGCTCTGATGGATGCAGTGGGATGGGAACGTGCACGGGTGCTCGGGGTGAGCTTTGGAGGAATGGTGGCCCAAGAGCTGGCCGTCACCGCCCCGTACCGAGTGGAACGCCTGGCGCTGCTGTGCACATCATCAGGTGGGGCCGGTGGGTCCTCGTACCCGCTGCACCAGCTCGAATCGCTCCCCGTCGACCAACGGGCCGCAACCAGAGCGGGCCTCATCGACGATCGCTTCGACGAGGCTTGGCTGTCCAACCACCCGGGCGACCGCGGACTGGTTGATCTCCTGGCCCGTTCAGACGACGACAGCGACGATGCGGTCGTGGCCGGCAGGCGGGCGCAGCTCGAGGCCCGCCGAGGACACGACGTCTGGGATCGGCTCGATGCCATCACCTGTCCGACCTTCGTCGCCTGCGGGCGCTATGACCCGATCGCCCCCATGGCCAACAGCGAGGCCATCACCTCTCAGATCGCCGGGGCCGAACTCCACGCCTACGAAGGCGGCCACGCCTTCTTCGTCCAGGACCGAGCGGCCCTGCCCGAGATCGTGGCATTCCTGGCGAAGCCCTAGGCCTGGCTGATCACATCGGCTCAAGTAGTGCTGATGGACCCTCGGCTGCGAGCAGCGACCCGGTGCCTGTCGTGATGTCGCCTCCGACGGTGATCGTCGAGGCGAAGGACTGCGCGTCGAACACAGCATGTGGTTGGACCGTCACGCTGCCGACCACCGTGATGACGGTACCCGGTGCGGTCCGGCATACACCCTTGATCCAGAGGCTGCCGTAGGTTCCCGGCGGGATGGGAACGAATTTCCCGGTCTGTAAATCACCACCGCTGCAGGTGTACGCGGGCGGCAGCGGTTTCGGAGGGGCAGCCGCCGCTGGCCCGCCCGAGAATGTGAACGCTCCCACGGGGGCTACGAACCCCGTGACGACCGCTACTCCAAGGAGTATCCGACTTCGATGCTTCATGATTTTCTCCCATGCCTCAGGTCCAAGCCCTGGCCGCCTGGCTCCTCGACGCCGCCGGTAGGAGTGCGTCGTCGTTGTCATCGTCGCCATTACGTAAGGCGAAAGCAAGGGGCGAATGACCCTAAACGGCGCGCCCTCCCCGTACTGGCACTTACACATAAGCCACACAGCAGTCAGCGCCATAAACTGACGTCATGGCGATCGATGAAGGTCTCGCAGAGCGGATCCGGGAACATACCGATACCGACCCTTCGATCTCCGAGCGGAAAATGTTCGGCGGACTTTGCTTCATGTCCGATGGGAACATGTCCTTCGGGGTCATTGGCAGCGAGATCATGGTCCGTGTTGGCCCAGACGCCTATGCCGCATCACTGGAACTTCCTCATGCCCGAGAGATGGACTTCACTGGACGATCCATGCGCGGCATGGTCTATGTCGACGCCGATGGGATCTCGGAAGATGACGACTTACATGCGTGGCTTGAGCGTGGTCTTATGTACGCCCGTTCGCTCCCGCCCAAGCAACGTTAGGTCGATGCCAGGAGGTGGAGGTCCCCCTCCGTGAACCGGCCTGGGTCTGATGGAGGCTCAGGGGTTTGGGATTCTCATGCCACAGCTGGCTGAGATCTTTGACGGTAGACGTCTTCTGCTTCGGCTGGCGTCAGGTTGCCGAGTTCGGAATGGAGCCGCTCGTCGTTGAACCACACCCCCGCGGGCATGGGACCGCGCGGTTGGCACTTGCCGCTGCCTCGGCCCAGATGGGTTGGCCCGGAACCGGGCTGATGCCGAACACCAGATCCAGGCGAGTCCTGGTACGTGGAAATTAAGAGCGGTGACGTACGGTTCGGGCTTGGTCGTTTGTCGAAGCAGGTACCGTCGCTGGTGGCGTCTCTGGTCCGTCCACGGCAGGTAGGACGTAGCTGGCTTGGCCGACGATGTGGTTGGCGATACAGGCGAGCACTGTGAGGGGACAGGGCATGATCGACGGCGTATCCTCGCCGGGACGGGTGTCGTACATGCGCATCATGGGTTCGATAGTCGTACCCACGTTCGTGCCGGCGGGCACCAGGCCCGAGAAGTAGGCGGTCGATGGCGTCGGGATCCAGTTAGTAGCGGATACGCCGGCGGGCAGTGTCGGCGCCATCCAGATCGTGTAGGACCCATCGGTGTTGGCCTTGAGACCAGGCTGGCCCACCGGTGGATCGATCTGGCTCGAACCCAGCTGAGTCACCGGCTGCACGATGCCGTAGCGGAGGGTTCCGGACCCAGAGGCCAAAGGCAACAAATTCCCCGGCGTCCCCATGTCGAGGCCGCCGATCGGGAAGCTGTCAGTCGAGAGCATCGGAACCCAGGTCGACGACAGTTCGAAGGTGCAGGCTGCACCCGCCGCACAGCTGGTTTCGCCCTTTACGGGGAAATGAATGAAGTAGGGAGTGTTCTGGGATAGGCCGAAGGAGGCCGCATGGGACCCGAAGAGTAGGGCCGTTCCCTCGTTGAGCGTGCCGAGGCCTGGATTGGTGGGCAGGGTCATGAGGCCTGGTGACGTCTTTCCAGCACCCGGAACAACCTTGGTGACGCTTCCTTCGTCGGCACTGGAGTAGGCCAAGTTTTCGGTGCTGACTTGACTCAGATAGGGCGAAGCCGCCTGGACTTCGTCAGGTTGATAAAGGGTGATCGACCAGAATCCAACGTCTTTGCCTTTGGAGTCGAGCACCATGGGAGGCAATGTGCCGACTACTGGGAGGTGAAGCGGTGAGGCCGAGTGTGGGCCAGGCGGGGTGAACGTCACCGAGTAGGTGTTGTTGCCGTCGAGCGGGGTACCCGCACCGTCGAGGCCATTGTTGTTGTTGGTGAAGATCGGTGCATAGAAGCCATCGAGGGGCAGGTTGGGGAACCCCCCGGCGATGACGCCTACCGCCCGGTACATGTAGCCCACTGGGCCGTTGGCGTAGGTGCCGATGTTCCGGTTGAGGTACGACCAGTAGTTGGTCTTCGATGTTGTCGGCCTCCCGAGTACGCCTTGGATGAAGCTGGCGCCCGCCGCAAAGCCAGCATTGAACGCTGCTCGTTGGGCAAGCGTCCACCCTTTGGGCATGGTAAATCCCGCCTGGGTCAGACCTAGGGGCTTGAAAAGGGCCAACGTATCCTGCTGACCAGCGGAGGGCACTTGGTAGGTAGTCACCGCGTGGGCCTGCGGTGGCATATAGCTGGGCATGTTCGCCAAGGCTGTTCCCGACAGACCGGTAGACGACGTAGGCAGTGGATTCTCGGCCAGCGATTCACCGACCTGCCCGAAGAACGCGGAGGCGAGCACCGGCGTGTTCTGGTACTGATCGGCCGCATCTATCTGGGCTTGCGTGGGCGGCGTGATCTGGAAGTTGGCAGGGAACACGGGAGTGTTGTTGTTGGCCTGGAACTGCTGGAGGGTATTCATAGCGAACTTTTCCGCTACGCCGTGCAACGTGGCGGACACACCCTTGGCGCCCGAAGAGAGCGTGTTGGTGAGGATCCTGACCAACAGCTCACACGTGTTGGTGTCCGACGAGATCACCGGGTATGTGTGGCCATGGATCGTGGCGTTGATGTCTTTGGCATAACGCGAGTTTGGTCCGACCACCAAGTAGGAGGTCGGCTCCGACGTAGCCGTCGTCCGGGTGCCAGGGTCGGCGAAGACGTTGATGAACGAGTCGAACATCTGCGACACGGTGAAGTTCGGTCCTTGAGGATCCGGGATGTAGTCGGACGCCGTGGGAGGCACGGTGTAAACCAGGTCTTGGGTGGTGAGGTTCATGGTGGAGCTGATGTAGAGCACTGAGGAGTTGCCGGCATTGGCGTTGGCCCGATTGTTCCATTCAGCGGGAACCGAGGAGTAGGCCAGCGTGTTCGTCGGAGAAGTGACCAGTTGGTTGTACTTGGCGAACCGGTAGGTGTACTCGGCGGGAAGCCCCCAGATGTAAGCCGCTTCCGTCAGGTTCTGGATCACCGCTGGAGTATTGGATGCCTTGCTGCCCGGAGCGGGCAGGCTGGCGTAGAGCTCCTGGAGCTTCTGGGCCATGACATCCGAAGATGCCGGCCCTGGCGTCACGCCACCAGGGCCAGACCGAGCTCCCTGATTCCCGGGAGTAGCGACTCCTGAGGCGGCGCTCGCCGCACCGCCCACCATTAGCGCCAGGATTGTGACTCCGCCGATGACCGCTGACTTCCGCAACCGATTCGTGTGCTTCATAGTGGTCGTACCCCCTGATCGGCTTCGAAGGGGCACGGAGTCTTCCTAGAGGTACCTCGAAGATGAGGACCTCGGTGCTTGCCTTCGATAACGCATGACGCGAATGCTTGAGCCACCTTAGGCA
>Ga0194050_1000909_pt1 | contig 10268 bp, 8 predicted proteins | sample SepL2310m_MetaG_FD_148657 | JGI IMG/M metagenome (GOLD analysis project Ga0194050, IMG submission 148657) | Anoxic zone freshwater microbial communities from boreal shield lake in IISD Experimental Lakes Area, Ontario, Canada - Sep2016-L239-10m | ecosystem: Environmental > Aquatic > Freshwater >...
TTGAAATTCTTGTAGCGCTGGTTCGTGTTCTTGAGAAGTAAAGCGCTCGGCAGCTTCCATGATTGCTGCAGCAACTGTCCAGCGCTGATAATCATCGGTGAGCGCTTCGCCATAATTCATAATTGCCTCCACTTGCGTAACAGTATGGAAAGTTTTTCCAACGAAGAGCTGAATATCAACATGACTACCCGGCTCAAGGCGCGCACCGAATTTTGATTTGGTGCGACGAACGCCTTTTGCTACGCCACGAACTCGTCCATGTTCGCGAGTGAGCATCGTGATGATGCGATCTGCTTCACCCAACTTCTGGGTGCGCAAAATGACCGCCTCATCCCGATATAAAGTCATACGGGCAAAGGTAGTGCCGAGCGTTAGCGAATTGCGCGATTTATCGCAGACACGACTGCTTTCAGTGATGCAGTCGTCGTATTAGGGTCGATTCCAACGCCCCAGAAAACTTCGCCCTCAATTGAACATTCAAGGTATGCAGCAGCTGATGCATCCCCGCCAGCAGAGAGTGCGTGCTCGTAGTAATCAAGTACTCGAACATCGACTCCATAGTTCTGCAAAATATTACAGAAGGCGGCAATGGGTCCATTTCCTTGTCCAGTGAGTTCGTGTTTTTCGCTACGATCAAGAATTGAAACAGTGAGGTGCACATCTTCATCAAGAACAGAAGTTTGTGACAAACCCTTCAATCTAAATCTGCCCCACGGCGCAGAATCTGTTGGCAAATATTCATCTTCGAATATTTCCCACATATCTTTACCTGTTACTTCTCCGCCTTCAGAATCAGTCTTTGCTTGAACGACGCGACTAAACTCAATTTGATGACGACGTGGAAGATCTAGATGGTGTTCATTCTTCATTAGGTAGGCAACACCGCCCTTACCTGATTGAGAGTTCACTCGAATCACTGCTTCATATGAGCGACCAATATCTTTTGGATCAATTGGAAGATATGGGACAGCCCAGGTGAAATCATCAACTTCCTTACCTGCAGCCTTTGCATCTGCTTCTAGGTGATCAAATCCCTTTTTGATTGCATCTTGGTGTGAGCCAGAAAAAGCGGTAAATACTAAGTCGCCGCCGTATGGATGGCGCTCAGGTACGCGTAATTGATTTGCATATTCAACAGTTCTGCGAATCTCATCAATATTTGAAAAATCAATCATCGGATCAATTCCATGGCTCACTAAGTTTAGACCTAGCGTTACTAAGCAGACATTTCCTGTGCGCTCACCATTTCCAAAGAGAGTTCCTTCGATGCGATCGGCTCCTGCTAAATAACCAAGTTCTGCAGCAGCAACACCTGTACCACGGTCATTATGTGGATGCAATGAAATGATGACGCACTCACGATTATCTAGATTGCGAGACATCCATTCAATTGAATCTGCATAAATATTTGGTGTTGCCATCTCAACAGTTGCTGGAAGATTCATAATCGTCTTCCACTGTGGCGTTGGCTTCCAGATTGCATTGACAGCATTACAAACTTCTACGGCATATTCGAGCTCAGTACCTGTAAATGATTCAGGTGAGTATTCAAATGAAATTTTCGTCTCTGGCACAGTTGAAACAAGGTCTAAACAAAGTTGAGCACCATCAGTTGCAATCTTCTTTATTCCCTCTTTATCTTGGCCAAATACAACGCGACGTTGCAACGCTGATGTGGAGTTATAAAGATGGACGATTGCCTGCTTTGCACCCTTGATAGATTCATAGGTACGGCGAATAAGTGGGTCGCGCGCTTGGGTTAGAACTTGAATGATTACGTCGTCTGGAATTAAGTTCTCTTCAATAATCTTGCGCACAAAATCAAAATCAGTCTGGCTCGCACTTGGAAATCCAACTTCGATTTCTTTGTAACCCATGGCAACTAATAGTTTGAACATCTCTAGTTTGCGAGGTGTGTCCATCGGATCGATAAGTGCTTGGTTTCCATCGCGAAGATCAACAGAGCACCACTGTGGAGCTTTTGTCATGCGCTTTGTTGGCCATGTGCGATCAACTAGATCAACTGGAATATATGAGGAATAGCGATGTGCCTTCATCACGGAAGGCTTTTGTTTCGGGAAATTCATTTTCTTTAGCTCCTAAATGTTTGGTTGGCCGGATGTGTTAACCGGCAACACCAAACTCCGCAGCGAGGAGACCGGTTATTAGGCCTCGCTACGGCGGATAAGGAGGAGTCCGCGGAGCTTCATAAGGTCCAAAGAGTATCGCGAAGGGCGCTATTGAATCAAGGTGGAGGCAAAAATCTGCCATGCAAGAGCAGATTTAGCCACGAGTGAGAGTGTTATATATGTCTTCTCTCCTCGTAGATACTGCGACCACTTTCCAACTTTCTTATATTGAAGGTATTGAACTACAGCGAAAGTATTGAATAGAACAAATAGTGAAATAACGATCCCGTAGACAAATGCAGGTGCTTTCGTATCTCCTGGCCCACCAATTGCAAAAATGTAAAAGACAAGTGAAAGCCAAGGAACTATGCCTGCAATGCAACCAAAAATAAATGGTAACCAGCCGCCATTTCCTGGCTCTTCATATTTTTCTTGTAACCATCCAAAAAGAATCATCGATGCATTCACACCAAATATTGCAACGATTGCCGAAACATCAGTTATTCCACAAATCTGTGCAATCAAAACAATCATCACTGATGAGCTAATTGAATATTCAACCCAGCGAAAATAATTACGGTTCGCGGCAAGGCCTGCGCTGTATCGAGTGAAAAAAGTTGGACTTGCCACTAGGAAGTGAAAGAAAGCAGAGAGTCCTAAAAAGATTGCAACTGCTAGGCCAACAGGGGTGTTGAGCAATGTAATTGGCTGCGCAAAAGTACTTCCTGGTGGCCCCGCCATATATCGAGCAACGATAGGAAGTGAGAAATCATTTGCAAGAATGAGAACTACGACCATTTGAGCTAGGTGGAAAAAACCAGCAATTAGGTTGTAATTGCGAATACTCGTAGCGTTAGTCTCTTTAGTCATGCAAAGAGATTACTCCAGGATCGATTACAAGACGGGTAGGTAGCGGTCTAATTCGTAGGCGCTGACTTGGCGGCGATAGTCCTGCCATTCGGCACGCTTATTTCGCAATACAAATTCAAATACATGCTCACCCAGAGTCTCGCGAACAAGAGCGCTCTTCTCCATCGCAGCTATTGCTTCATCAAGGTTAGCTGGCAATGTTTCTGGTTCGGAATTGTTCCTAAGTTCGTACTTACCTTCAACTCCTGCAAGACCCGCAGCAAGCATCACCGCGTAGGCAAGATATGGGTTACATGCAGAATCCGGAGAGCGAAATTCAATTCGTGTTGAGTTTTCTTTCTTTGGTTTATACATAGGAACACGAACGAGTGCGCCTCTATCACTTGGACCCCAATTTACAAATGCAGGCGCTTCTCCCCCGCCATGCAAACGCTTGTAAGAATTAACCCACTGGTTTGTAATCGCTGTAATTTCTGGAGCGTGCTTCAAGAGACCTGCGATAAATGAGCGGCCCGTGGCTGAAAGATTGAACTCAGCGCTTGAATCATAAAATGCATTTTCTTCACCTTTGAATAGTGAGACGTGGGTATGCATTCCACTTCCGGGATGTTCCGTAAAGGGTTTAGGCATAAAGGATGCGTGGAAACCTTGCTCTAGTGCAACTTCTTTTATGACATGTCTAAATGTCATGATGTTATCGGCGGTACTTAGTGCATCGGCGTAGCGCAAATCAATTTCTTGCTGACCGGGGGCGCCTTCATGATGGCTAAATTCAACGCTAATTCCCATCGCTTCAAGCAATGTGATTGCTTGACGACGAAAGTCATGACCGACAACTGATGGTGTGTGATCGAAATATCCACCTTGATCTACAGGTACTGGTGCTTTTCCAATTTCAGGTTTTTCTTTGAATAAGAAAAATTCAATCTCTGGATGTGTGTAACAGGTGTAACCCATCTCGGCTGCTTTATTGAGAGTACGGCGCAAAACATTACGGGGATCAGATGGTGATGGAGTGCCATCTGGCATGGTGATATCGCAGAACATTCGCGCTGCCCCTGGTGCTTCGGTGCGCCAAGGCAAAATTGAAAAAGATGTTGGATCTGGTTTTGCCAACATATCTGATTCAGTGATGCGGGCAAAGCCCTCAATTGCAGAACCATCGAATCCAATACCTTCACTAAATGCACTCTCGAGTTCTGCTGGTGCAATTGCTACTGATTTGAGAAAGCCAAGTACGTCGGTAAACCACAATCGAACAAATCGAATATTGCGCTCCTCTAATGTGCGTAGGACGAAATCTTCTTGTTTGCTCATCTGCTCTGAATTATCTGGGGACATGAAAGGCATTGTGCCAATGCCTCGTTACGGCTGTGTTACGAAAAATGGGCTTACTCTTCGCTCCAGCGTGAAGTCATAGGCAAACGGCGATCTTTTCCAAATGCTCGAGCGCTAACTTTGGCTCCAGGTGGATATTGACGCCTCTTATATTCAGCCTTATCAACTAAACCAATAATGCGAGTAATAAGTGCGCTATCAAAACCTGCTGCAATCAGTGAATCAAATCCTTCATCGCCATCGACATAGCGCATCAAAACCTTGTCGAGTAATTCATAATCTGGCAGAGAATCAGAATCTTTCTGATCCGGGCGAAGTTCGGCGCTTGGCTCTTTAGTAATAGAGCGCTCTGGAATAGGTGCTACTTCCCCGACCGCAATCGCTTTCGCATTTCGCCAGCTAGCAAGTGCCCATACATCTGTTTTATAAATATCTTTGATTGGGGCGTAGCCGCCAACAGCATCACCATAGAGAGTTGAGTATCCGACAGCGATTTCGCTCTTATTGCCAGTAGCCAAAACTATGTGACCCTCTTGGTTTGAAATACCCATAAGCGTCGTGCCGCGAACGCGGGCTTGCAGATTCTCTTCAGCTAAACCTTTGAGAGTCAGATTTTCCATATAAGAATCGACCATTGGTGAAATTGCAACAGTACGGAAATGAATTCCTGTATTTGTTGCAAATACTTGCGCATCCTCAATGGAATGAGCAGATGAATACTTACTTGGCATCGCAACTCCATTGACGCGCTTTGCACCCAACGCATCTACTGCAATGGCTGCAACGAGCGACGAATCAATTCCGCCAGAGAGCCCCAGTACAACGGAGCGAAACCCATTTTTTTCAATGTAATCACGCAAGCCGAGAACGAGTGCTTTCCATATCTGCTCAACTTCAGAAATCTCTGGTGCAATAAGGCCGGTAATGGGGGATGTAATAATTGCTTCATCTTCGCTAATAGTTACATCTGGCTTACTAGTGCCGCCCTTTGCCTCAATATCGAGAACCAATAATTGGTCATCGAATTGAGCGGCGCGTGCCAGTAATTTTCCACCTGCATCAACAACGATGGTGTCGCCATCGAAGACAAGATCATCTTGTCCACCCGTCATATTTACATAAGCAAATGGAGCGCCAACTTCTTTAGCGCGTTTTTCTATGAGAGATAATCGGACTCCATCTTTCTTGCGCTCGAAAGGAGAGCCATTGGGAACTAGGACTAATCCAGGAGTGCGTTTTGCTAAGTCAGCGAGCATTCCTCCGTCTTGCCAAATATCTTCACAGATTGCAAAACCGATATCGATGCCGTGGACTCGAGCAACCAATGTGCCATCACCCGAAACGAAATTTCGGTATTCATCAAAGACTCCATAGTTAGGCAGGTGGCGCTTTGAATATCGCGCTTTTATTTGCCCGCCATGGATAAGGGCAATCGCATTTTGAGGAGCGCCATGATTGCGATCCAGATAGCCAACAACTGCTACTAGATCGGCAGATCCATCGGATTCAATATCTTTAGCAAGTTGTGCAACGGCCTCGATGCTGGCGCTTTGAAAGGATGGTCTCGTTGCTAAATCTTCAACGGGGTAACCAGTGAGAATCATTTCTGGAAAAACGACCACGTGTGCGCCGGTACTTTTCGCCTCTTTGAGGTTGGCACGGATGAGCGCGCTATTGCCAGCAAGATCGCCCACGGTCGGGTTGATCTGCGCCAGCGCTACACGCAACTTCATATTTCAAGTGTAACGGGGGTACCCTTGGCGACGTACCTACATAACTCCCGGGGACTTCACTTCGAAGCTTCGAGGCCGAAAGGACATTATGGAATCCCTCTATGGCGGAGCTACGCATCGCCGAGTCACCATCCTTGATCTAGCCGCTGCAAAAGAGCGCGGTGAAAAATGGGCGATGCTGACCTCCTATGAATCAATGACTGCGCAAATTTTTGATGAGGCAGGGATACCAGTTCTGCTCGTTGGAGATAGTGCGGGAAATAATTTCCTCGGCGGTGAAAATACGATTGCCGTCACTGTCGATGAATTAATTCCCCTGACTCGCGCCGTGGTTCGAGGTTCTAAGCGGGCCCTTGTTATTGCAGACCTTCCCTTTGGCTCATATGAAAATTCACCAGAACAGGCTCTCGCGACATCGACTCGCTTTTTCAAAGAGGCTGGGGCGATGGGAGTAAAACTAGAAGGTGCCCATATTGCTACCGTTGAAAAATTAGTAGCCAGTGGAATTCCAGTGATGGGCCACCTCGGCCTGACTCCTCAAGCCCTTCATCAATTAGGTGGGTATCGAGTTCAGGGTCGCGCCGACGGTGATTCAATTCTTGAGGCTGCATTGGCCCTTGAAAAAGCAGGGGCATTTGCCATTGTTCTAGAACTTATCCCCGGTGAATTAGCGCAGAAAATTACTGCCGCACTATCCATTCCAACGATTGGAATTGGGGCTGGGAAGTACTGCGATGCCCAAGTATTGGTATGGACAGATTTGATGGGTATTACTCACAATCCCCCTAAACTTGCAAAGGCATATCGAAATCTGCGGGCGGAAATACTTGCAGCTACTACTGAATATGCAGACGATGTCCGAAGTGGCACATTTCCTGGAGAAGAGCAGACTTTTCATTGAAAAAGTTCACAATTGACTTAGCACCACTGCGAAAATCTCGAGATTTTCGCAATCTTTGGGCCTCTGGGCTCATTACCAACATGGGTTCGATGATCACCTACGTTGCTGTTCCATTTCAGATCAAAGAGATGACCCACTCCTATGTCGCTGTTGGAATCAGTGGCCTTGTTGAAATCCTTCCGCTTGTAATATTTGGTCTCTATGGTGGTGTCCTAGCCGATGCCGTTGATCGCAAGAAGATGGTCTGGGCAACTGAGGCAGCAGCATTGATTCTGACCTCCATATTGCTCTTCAATGCGCTACTACCTAAGCCGCACTTGATGCTCATCTATGTAGTCATCGGACTCTTCGCCGCAGTCAATGGCTTGCAGCGGCCAAGTGCTGATGCAGCACTTCCCCAACTAGTGGACTATCAAGATTTACCGGCAGCGAGTGCCCTCATGAGTTTGCGTTGGCAAGTTGGCGTCATCATCGGACCATCAATTGGCGGAATTATCATTTCAACATATTCCATTCCTGTTGGTTACATGGTCGATGTATTCACTTTCTTGCTCTCCCTTGCATTCTTGAGTCGCGTTCGAAATATTCCGCCTTCTCATGAGGCCAAAAAGCCATCCCTGGCAGGCTTATTAGAGGGTGTGAAATATGCATACAATCGCAAAGATATTTTCGGAAGTTACTTGGTAGACCTCTCTGCAATGTTTTTTGCAATGCCAACAGCGCTCATCCCATTCTGGGCTGATCAACTTGGAACACCATGGGCACTAGGAATGTTGTATGCCGCGGGTACTGTCGGCTCAGTAATGGTGACTTTGACTAGCGGTTGGACAAAACATTATCGATACTACGGACGGGCAATCGCCATTGCCGCCTTGGGATGGGGCGCCGCCATTTCCCTTGCCGGGATTTCAAATTCACTTTTCTTAGTCCTAATCTTTTTGGCAATGGCTGGGGCATCGGACATGGTCAGTGCACTCTTTCGAAGTGCGATGTGGAATCAATCAATCCCTGATGATTTTCGTGGACGCCTTGCAGGTATTGAATTACTTTCATATTCAATTGGGCCGATGGCTGGACAAATTCGTGCCGCTTCAATGGCTGCAGCTACTAGCTTGACCTTCTCGGTAACTTTTGGAGGCATCTTATGCATCGTTGCAGTCCTCATTTTGGTGATTTTCTTACCCAAATTCCGAAAATTCGACCTCCAAACGAACGAATATGCCGTTGCAAAACGAATTTTGCGGGAAAAAAATGAAAATTTGGGAAAATAACCAAATTATTTTTACTAACAAGTAAATATTTTCCGAAAATGCACAAAAAAATATAAAAATAAATATGCGACACGCACTCAATTTATTTGCTCAAAATGTTGTCTTTTATTGCACTTTTGTGTCACGCTTATCCACGAACAGGTTTGGGTGACGGATCCGAACCATTCCGATAGGAGAAGTACGTGGCCGCAGCAAAAAAAGCAGCTCCAAAGAAGCGTCGCAAGAAGGCAGCAGCGAAAGCAGCAGCTCCAAAGCGTCGTAAGAAGGCAGCCGTAAAGGCAGCAGCACCAAAGAAGCGTCGCAAGAAGGCAGCAGCTAAGAAGGCAGCTCCAAAGCGTCGTAAGAAGGCAGCAGCTAAGAAGGCAGCTCCAAAGCGCCGCCGCAAGAAGGCAGCAGCTAAGAAGGCAGCTCCAAAGCGTCGCAAGAAGGCAGCAGCTAAGAAGGCAGCTCCAAAGCGCCGCCGCAAGAAGGCAGCAGCAGCAGCTGCTCCAAAGAAGCGCCGCCGCAAGAAGGCAGCCGCTAAGTAATATATTAAATAAAAAAGCCCGCCACTTTATGTGGCGGGCTTTTTTTATATCTATTTATTTTTCATCGATTGGATTTATCCGAAGGCCCTCTTCTATTTTTTCAAAGATATTTGCAATAGCAATCTGATCTTGCTTAGAAAGTAAATCAACAAATCTAGAGCGAACGCTCTCAACATGATCAGGGGCGGCGGCAACAATTGCTTTCCATCCCTTGGGTGTCATCACTGCAAAGTAACCTCTCTTATCTATTGGGCATGCCTCACGTTTTACCCAGCCCTCTTTCTCCATCACCTTCATGCGATGTGAGAGGCGCGAACGAGAGAGCATCGCAATATCTGCTAATTCACTCATACGCATTCGACGGTCTGGGGCATCGCTGAGTTGGGCCAAAATTTCATAGTCAGGCATTGATAAATCATGGGCGGCAAGGTCTGAATCAAGGGCTTCTAATAAGCGCCTACTTGCAACGATATATCTGCGCCAGGCTTGCATTTCAGATGGGGTAAGCCACTTTGGAGCCGAGGTTGTAATCTTGCGCTGCGCCATACGATGATTCTACCTCTACTTGTTGAATCTTCAACTACTTTATAAGGATGCACTCCATGAGCAAGTCAACTAGCGGCCTAGATCGCGCCCACATCGATTCATCCGTTCGAATTCAAGATGATCTTTATCGTCACTTCAATGGAGCATGGCTCAAGGAAGCAGTCATCCCGTCAGATCGCTCAGCCGATGGTGCCTTCTATGCCCTTCGCGATCAGTCAGAGGCGCACGTTCGCGAAATCATTGAGAGTGCGACAGGTTCTGGTGAAGCACAAAAAATTGGCGACTTGTATCGATCATTTATGGATACGGATGCAATTGAAAAACTAGGCACCTCGGTTCTCACTGAAGATTTAGCAGCGATTAATTCAATTACAAATGCAACTGAATTTATTGCCACACTGGCTCGCCTGGAAATTGGTGGACTCAGCGGATTTTTTGGCGCGGGTATTTATACAGATGCAATGGATTCGACAACTAATATTATTTACTTAGGGCAAGGTGGAATTTCACTACCTGATGAGTCCTACTATCGCGAAGAGCAATATGCACCGATTCGCGAAGCTTTCCTCATTCATGTTGCCAAAATGTTTGAGCTAGTTGGTATCTCAGGTGGCGCCGATAAAGCCCACAAGATTATGGATTTGGAAGCAACAATTGCGAGCGCCCATTGGGATCAAGTAAAAGAGCGCGATGCAACCCTTACCTACAACAAGCATTCGCGAGCAGAGCTAGAAGCCATCTCGGCCGGCTTTGACTGGGCCCTTTATTTGAAGGCTGGGGAAATTCCACCTCGCGCCTTTGAAAGCGTCGTTGTTCGCGAACCATCATTTTTTACCTCCCTTGGAAAAATGATTGCCGACTTCGATCGCGACTCATGGGTTGACTGGCTTACATGGCAACTCATCTCCGGCTCGGCTGCTTATTTGAACCAAGCAATCGTTGAGCAAAACTTT
>Ga0194050_1000914_pt1 | contig 10249 bp, 4 predicted proteins | sample SepL2310m_MetaG_FD_148657 | JGI IMG/M metagenome (GOLD analysis project Ga0194050, IMG submission 148657) | Anoxic zone freshwater microbial communities from boreal shield lake in IISD Experimental Lakes Area, Ontario, Canada - Sep2016-L239-10m | ecosystem: Environmental > Aquatic > Freshwater >...
GGTATTTGTTTTTCCCCCGAAGGCGATAAGCTTTATGCCAGTGCTGCAGAGTTTGCCAGCGCTTATGTTTATGATTTTAAAAATGGATACCTCTCTAATCGTAGTGAGATAAGCGTAGCAGAAGAGAAAAGCAACTTTGTCACCACGGGGTTGGCGCTGGATTCGAGTGGTAAGAAAATCCTTGCTGCTGGTTGCTGGAGCCATTCGCTTAGTATCACTCCCCTTGATAAGCCAGATGCGCGCAAGATGGTCGAACTTAAAGTTGATTCCTACCCATTTGGTTTTCTTGCATTGCCTAAAAAGGAACAGGCATTGGTTAGCCTTTGGGGCGCTTCCGCTGTCGCACTCATTGATACTAAGGATGCCAAAGTTCTTGAAACTTGGCCTACCGAAAGCCATCCAACTGAAATGGTTTTATCCCCCGATAACAAAACTCTTTTTGTTGCTTGCTCGAACTCCACACGCGTTAGCATTCTTGATGCCTCGCAGAATGGTAAAAGCTTGGGCACGCTTAATTGCGCACTTTATCCCAACGCACCCAATGGCAACACCCCTGGCAGCCTTTCTCTTACAAAAGATGGAAAGATTTTAATAGTGGCTAATGCGGATGCTAATAATCTTAGTATGTTTCAGGTGGAAGATCCGCTTAAGCCCGTGCCCATGGGCTATATTCCCGCTGGATGGTACCCTACAAGTGTTCGCTTTAATCAGATCGATGGCAAAATCTATTTCTGTAACGGTAAAGGCTTAACCTCGAGGCCGAATTCGCAGGGGCCCAATCCACTTGCTGCCAAGGATCTTCCGATTAGGCAGTATATTGCAAGCCTAATGCAGGGCTCGTTAGGGGTTCTGGATATGCCCACACCCGAGAAAATGATCGCATTCACCAAGGAGGCATATTCTTGCAGCCCTCTTCAGGCGGATAATCTTCCCAAGGCCCAATGGCCCAGTAGTAATCCCATCCCTAGAAAAATCGGTGACCCCAGCCCCATTAAGTATTGCATTTATGTCATCAAGGAAAACCGCACCTATGATCAGGTGTTTGGTGATATCAAAGAAGGCAATGGCGACCCATCTCTCTGCATCTTTGATGAAAAGGTAACACCCAATCAGCATAAGATCGCAAGGGAATATACCTTGCTGGATAACCTTTATGTGGATGGAGAAGTTTCTGCAGATGGCCATCAATGGAGCATGGCTGCGTACTCTACCGACTTTGTGGAAAAGGTTTGGCCTTTGACATATAGGGGAAGTCCTCTTAAAAAACTGGCCGCTTATCCTTCGGAGGGTGCTTATGATGTTGTCGCTCGTCCTGCAGGTGGTTACATCTGGGATCGTTGTGCAGAAGCCAAGGTTTCTTTCCGCAGTTATGGCGAATGGGTTGATAATGCTAAAAAACTAGGCGAACCTTCTAAGGCTAGGGTCAAGGCACTGGAAGGCAAGTTTGATCCTTTCTATCGAGGCTATGATCTTGATTACCCTGATGTAAAAAGAGCTGAGCGCTTTTTAGAAGAAGTTGCCCGCTTTGAAAAAGAGGGTGGCATGCCCCAGCTAAGTATTGTTCGACTTCCTAACGATCACACCTATGGCACCAGGCCTGATAAGCCAACTCCTACTGCGATGGTTGCAGAAAATGACCTAGCTATGGGTATGCTGGTAGAGGGCCTTTCCAAGAGTAAGTTCTGGAAAGAGACTGCGATTTTTGTGATAGAAGATGATGCGCAGAATGGTTCCGATCATGTGGATGCACATCGCACTATTTCTCTGGTGATCAGCCCTTATACGAAACGTAAATTTGTAGATTCCACCATGTATTCAACATCAAGTATTTTAAGAACCATGGAACTGATTTTAGGGTTAAAGCCCATGAGCCAGTTTGATGCTGCTGCAACCCCGATGTTTCATTCCTTTCAAGCAGAACCTGATCTGACTCCATTCAAGCATGTTGCAGCAAAAGTAAGTCTGACGGAAAAGAACACCGAGAAATCGTGGGGGGCAAAACAATCCCTTGCCTTTGATCTTGATAAAGAAGATGCAGCAGATGATTTGCTTTTTAATGAAGTCATTTGGAAATCGGTCAAGGGAGCCAACAGCCCCATGCCTCCGCCTGTAAGAGCAGCTTTCTTCCTGCCCAAGTATACGATCAAGCCCGCTGCTAAAGATTAAGTGATGATGGTTGTTTGTATCTCTAACGCCCATGGAGAATTGCAATGCCTTCCGCCCAGAAGGCCGATATTACGAACGCAGACAACAAAGCTACTTCCCCAGCTTGGTATTTAACACTCTGGAAAGTTCCTTCCGTACTTGCAGCCTTGGCAATAACCCTAGGCTTCTTGCTCGATATTGTTTATCAGCCGCCTTTGCTATTCATGATGGCATTGGCATTGGGCCTTCTCCTCGCTTGGTTTGTTTGCATTGTGGGGAATAAGCTTAACCTCGCCCTGGTGTATCTGCTGCTGTTCATCGTTTGTTTGGGCGCATTCAGGCACTTTGTTTCTGCCCGCTTGGTTACTTCCGAAGATGTTCGACATTTCTTGGGCGATTCGGTTTCTCTTTGCAAGTTCAAGGGTTATCTGCAGGAAGAACCCAGACTTTGGGTTGGCGAAACTAACAACCCACTGCGAACTGTTCCCTCTGCCAATCGAAGTTCTGCAATTCTCTATTTGCATGAGATGCAACAAAATGGTGAATGGAAGCTGGTCAAAGGAAATTTAAGGATGGTGAGTAATGATACCTTGGCAGAGTTTCATTTAGGGGATACGGTCGAAATAACAGGGCGGGCCAAGTTGATATCGGCTCCCATGAATCCAGGCGAATGGGATTATCGGAGTTTTCTAAACCAACAGGGTATTTATGGCGAAATCAGGATCAATGATTCTTCAGCGATTCGAATGGTTGAGGAAGGATCGTGGTTCAACTTTTCTTCTTGGTTGTGTGCCATTCGCGCCCGGGCAGCCAACCTTCTTGTTAGTAATCTGCCCACGCCTGAAGGCCCTCTTGCAGAGGCATTGCTTTTGGGCGATAGCCCCTTGTTGCACAACAGTGAGTGGGATAAATTTAAAAATACAGGTGTGCTTCATGTGCTTGCGATCAGTGGGCAACACCTTGCAATACTAGGTGGAACTTTGGCATGGTTACTGCGTGCCTTAAGGTTCAAGCCTGCATCCATTGCCTTCATGGTTACTCTTTTTCTTTTGGTTTATGCGCTGCTTACCGGGGGCAGGCCCTCTGCAATGCGAGCTGTCATCATGGTTGGGTGCTTCAGTTTGGGAATCATCCTGCGTAGGCCTGCGCCTGCAATTCATACCCTTACAGCTTCTTGGATCATTCTTGCGTTTATTCAACCATGGGATTTATTCAGCCCCGGATGCACTCTTTCTTTCCTTGCTACAGGCTGTCTTATTTGGGTGATCCCAAAGTTTTCACAACAGGAAGAAAGTCCACTCGAGATATTAACACATGAATCGAAACCCTTATGGCGACGAATGCTCGCTGACTTTTTGAAGGCAACTCGCGAACTCTTTTTTATCTCTGCCATTGTCTGGGTTTTTGTAACTCCCTTGGCAACTGCATTCACTCATGTTGTTTCACCCGTTGCACTTTTAATTGGTCCGCCTCTGATTATTCTCACCACCATTGCGCTTTTGGCAGGATTCATTGGCATTGTTCTAGGAAGTTTTTTCAGCCCGATTGCTGTGGTCGCAAGTTGGATCATCTTCCCTTGCCTTTGGTTGTGTGGCAAACTTGTCGATCTTGCTTTGCTCATCCCGATGGGCCATTTTTATCTTCCTGATCTGCCCTTTTGGTTGATTCCGCTCGGGTATGCCTGCGTTTTCATCTGGCTGAATTGGGCTTCTCTTTTGCCTAAATATGCCTGGTATGGCATTGCGATTCTTTGGACTTTCCTTTTTATCTTTCCCATTCGAATTCCGCCTAGAGATCTATGCGTGACTTTTTTGGCAGTGGGGCATGGCACCTGCGTGGTGCTGGAAACTCCAGATGGAAAGGTGTTGGTGTATGATGCTGGGTCGATCTCGGGGCCTGAAGTTTCGAGAAGGAAGATCGCACCTTTCCTTTGGTCGAAGAAAATCACCACCATCGATAAGTTGTTAATCTCTCATGCAGACCTTGATCACTTCAATGGTCTGCCTTTCCTGTTGCAAAGTTTCAAGGTTCGTTCGGTAGCAACTACACCTAGCTTTTCGCAAAAGCCCACGCCTGGTGTTGCTTTGGTCAACCAATTGCTTAGCAATCCACAAGCCAATCTTGAACTGTTCACCAAAGGGAAAAGCTGGAGTTCAGGCGGTGTTGATTTTGAAGTGCTTCACCCACCTGAAGCAGGCCCCTCGGGTAACGAAAATACCCGAAGCATGGTTATAGAAGTTGGTTACAAGGGATTTAAAATGCTTTTGACAGGCGACTTGCAAAGCCCCGGATTAGAAATGGTGCTGCAACTTCCACCTAGGGCTGTTGATGTGCTGATGGCGCCACACCATGGAAGCAAGAAATCGCTTCCCCAAGAATTTCTGCATTGGTGCACTCCTGCAAGTGTGGTGATAGGCACGCAGGGAGATATCTATCCTTCAATGCCATTGCCTTTGAATTCGGTTTCGAAGTGGATGTCAACGAGGGATGATGGTGCGATAACATTGCGTTTTCATAAGTCGGGAATTGCAATCGAGACATTCGTGGATTTGAAAAGAGAACCATGGCATGACAGGGGACTGCCAGGAATCCGCTAGCTTTCAATTGCTTACAACCTGCAAGTCCCTGATTGATATCGAAGCGATGAAAAAGGGAAGAACTGGAAAGCCACATTCAGCGGCGAAGAAGAAGATGTCAATGAACCAGCGGGCTATATAGAGGAGTTAGTAACAAAGCACCAGTGTTACCTGATGCTTTTTAGCCAACATAAGGCGCCCATTCCGCATGCAAGATGTGTGGATTATGTAATTACGAGACCCGTAATGTAAGAGAATAACTGAAAGTTTTAGATGTTTGATTAAATAGATGTTGGATCTTGCTTGAATAGGAGTAGGCGGCCTATTAAGCTGGGAGGCTGTGAAGTACACTCTGTCCCCAGGTGCATCATGCGTAAAATATTCAACCTTTGTATCTTAGTGGTTTTGATAAGTTCTTCTAATGGCTACGGGCAGTCTGCAAATAAAGCAGCGCAAGAAGCTTTCGAAAAAGGCGCCAAAGCGAATAAAAATAAAGATTTTAATTCAGCCATTATAAATTACACCAAAGCGATTGAACTAGATCCTAAGTTTATGCTTGCGTACAATAATAGGGGAGATGAGTACCGCATTTTAAAGAAGTATCCCGAAGCAATAAAAGATTACACTAAAGTTATTGAGTTAGATCCTAAGTATGTGTTTGCCTACAACAGTCGGGGAATTGCGTATAGCAATTTAATGAAGCACGAAGAAGCAATAGCAGATTACACTAAAGCGATTGAACTAGAGCCTAAGTATATGTTTGCCTACAACAATCGGGGGCTTTCGTATAGCAATTTAAAGAAGCACGAAGAAGCAATAGCAGATTACACCAAGGTTATCGAACTGGATCCTAAGTATGTGGATGCCTACAGCAATCGGGGTCTTGCGTACGCCAACTTAAAGAATCACGAAGAAGCCATAGAAGATTACACCAAAGCGATTGAACTAGATCCTAAATTTATGCTTGCTTACGACTATCGGGGAGATGTGTACAGTAATTTAAAGAAGTACGAAGAAGCCATAGAAGATTACACCAAAGCGATTGAGTTAGATCCTAAGTATGTCATTGCCTACAACGATCGGGGTCTTGCGTACGCCAACTTAAAGAAGCACGAAGAAGCCATAGAAGATTACACTAAAGCGATTGAACTAGAGCCTAAGTATGTATTTGCCTACAACAATCGGGGAATTGCGTATAGCAATTTAAAGAAGCAGGAAGAAGCCATAGATGATTTCACCAGAGCGATTGAACTAGATCCTAAGTATGTATTTGCCTACAGTTGCCGGGGAATTGAGTATCGCATTTTAAAGAAGTATCCCGAAGCAATAGCAGATTTCACCAAAGCGATTGAACTAGATCCTAAATACGCATATGCCTACAACGGCCGGGGAATTGCGTATAGCAATTTAAAGAAGCACGAAGAGGCAATAGCAGATTACACTAAAGCGATTGAACTAGAGCCTAAGTTTATGCTTGCCTACAACAATCGGGGGGGTATGTATAGCGTTTTAAAGATGCACGAAGAAGCCATAGTAGATTACACCAAGGCTATCGAACTGGATCCTAAGTATGTGTTTAACTACAACGATCGGGGGGAAGCGTACAAAGCCCTTGGAAAAACCAAAGAAGCTAATGCAGATTTCGCTAAGGCTAAGGCATTAGAGAAATAAGCTTATACCCGTATTCATCGCCTAAGGTGGTTATCATTGTGGGCGACAAAGTTGGTGTTCATCAAAGGGAAAAGCTGGAGTTACGGTGGCGTTGAGTTTGAAGTACTTCACCCACCTGAAACTGGCCCCTCTGGTAATAAAAATACCCGTAGCATGGTGATTGAAGTTGGTTACAAGGGATTCAAAATGCTGCTGCCAGGCGACTTCCGGCTCCGTCGGCAGGGTGAAATCTCAAACCCGATCAAGGGTTCGAATCAGGGTGGCGTTAAAGAGTGAACAAACTCCCGATACGGCCTTAACTTAGAGTCTAAAAAACTTTGCTCAATCTGGCCGACAGCGGGATCACGCCGCGGCATCTTCCTCTGGTCGATGGACTCAATTTCGTTTCTTATACCGGTAGGCCCACACGACGCCGTTGTCGTTGCTGTCGCCGGCGACATGGCAGAAGTAGGCGTTCAACTCCCGATCGAAACAGGTGTTGGCGGCGAAGTGAAACTTGGGTCCGTCGGCCGGGAAAGGGAGCGGGTCCGCCCACGAGTTGGTTCGCGGGTCATAAGTGAAGACGCCGGGCGTTTTCCCGCGCATCTGAAGCACCACCACGAGGTCGAGGAGTGGGTCGTACTCGTAGTATGCGCCATTGGTACTCATGGCCTCGGGGCCGTCCCCCTTGGGTTTCAGGTAGCTCCAGGTATTGCTCTCGATGTCGTAGGCCATGAGGCCCTCCCCCTTCGAACCGTCACCGTCGTTTCGGTAGATTCGATTCCGCTTGGAGTCGTAACAGCCGGGGCCGTCGTAGCCCTTGGGCGCTGGGCCTTTCGGCTTCGCATCGCTCCACTGGTTCTTGGCGGGATCGAAAATCGCGACGGTGTTGGAACCCACCGCGAAGAACTGCTTCTTTGAAGGGAGATAGTGGAACTGAGGAAAACCTCCTGCGCTCACGGCCATCGAGTTGTTCGCCGTGGATCGCTCGAACTTGCCCGACGCCACATCGTAGAACCACGGGGAGAAGTCTGCTTTCTTTTTGCCTTTCATCTGCTCTTCAAGCAGTTTCAACCCTTCGTCCATCAGTTTCTCGCCACCGAGGAAATATCTGGAAAGCTGATTACTCGACCAACTGATAAAGGCGAATTTCTTCCGGTCGGAATCATACGCGAGATACCCCCAGGCGTGAACCAGCGTGTGGATCGGGATAGCCTGCCCGTCCTTGTCGCGCAATAGCCCGTTGTCGTCGATCAGGAGTTCCTTGTCCTTGACACGCTGCGTGAAGGTATTCGTGTTCGTGCCGGGATGGAGGCACAGCCAGGCGTGGGCGTTAATGTCGTAGAACCATAAGTCGTCCATGCTGTGGCCATCGGGCTTGACATAGCCGTGAACGCCTTCGCCGAAGAGGAAGGCACCGCGCAGGTCCGGAGCAAGGATCAGGGCTTTGGCACCCCACGAACTGCCCCGTGCCTTGCCCCACTTCGGGTCCGCGGCGGGGGCGCCGAGATTCACCCACTGGTTGTCGCCCAGCGCCTTGATTTTGTCGAGATGCGGTCCGGGCTTGCTGGGCATTTCAGCCAGCGGCCCTTTTTTCGCCGTGTCTTGGCCGGATGCGGACCAAGCGACAATCAACATCGCAACAGCCGCCAAGAACGCCGCATGAAAAGTCCGGAAGTATTTCATCATTAGTCCCTCGTAAAAGGTGAAAATTGGGCCATTCGTTGCGCTACTACTTTAGCTCCACCAGCTTCAAACTCTTGCTATCCAACCGCAGCACATGGACGCGGCTATTCTGTCCCACGGCCCACACCAACTTCCGGTGCGGATCGTACATCAGGCCCATCGAGTTGTTGAATGCTCCCGATGCCTTGCCCACGGGGTCGTCACCGGCCAACTCCGCGCCGAACCAGGCATTCTTGCCGCAATCGTACAGCAGCCAGAGAAGCTTGCCGTTGAGGCTGGCCCGGGCACCCACCATCACCATGTCGAGTTCGGGCAGATAGATCGTCTCCCGCGACGGCAGCGCCGCCATCGCCTTGCCAGCAGCGTTAAGCTCTTTCGCCTTTCCGTTTTTGAAATCGTAACCCATCACCTCCCCTTTGTTCTTATCGACGCTACTGAAGAATAGGAGCCGATCGCGCTGGCTATCGTAGGCCATCCCGTGACAGTCGGGGCTTTGGGCCGGCAGCGTGCCCGTCAGTGGTAGTGCTTTCCATATACGGCTCGCACCCTCGAGCCGCCAAAGTCCGGTGCCGCCGCCAACCTTGCTGGCCCAGAGTACGGCCCCCTCCGGCGTCGTGCAGACCGTGTCGGTATAAAAGTTCGGCCGGTGCGGACTGCGTGCCGTACTCCGTGACCACTTGCTCGCCTTTGGGTCGAAGAAGTAGGTGTATGCGTGCGGCACGAAGATCAGCGATTTCAGATGCGGATCGTACCCAGTGGATTTGTAGGTATGGCCGGTCATCCACGGATTGCCTTGGAAGCTCCATTCGCCGTTGATCTGGTCGTTGCTGTAGACATATTCCAGGGGCTGCTCGGGAGCGAAGGGGATCGAGTAGCGGTCGGTCTTGACATCGTACACCTGCGGCGCGGTGCCGCTGTAAGCCGAGTGGCCGCCGGAGAAGCGCACGATGAGATCGAGGTCGGTTGCAAAGACCGCCGAGCCCCAGTCCATGTTGGGCCGCGGCAGTTTCGGTGTCGGTCGCTGCACCCACTGATTCGCTGGCAAATCCTTGAGCTCAGCATCGACCTTCGCGGCATCGGCTGCCGGCACGCCTTGCTGGAACCAAGCCGGATCGTGCGGACCGGTGCGGCGAACCGTGGCACCTGCGGCGACACCCCACTTGGCTGCCCCGGCATCGTTGGCCTGGCTCGCATCCACCGGGCAGATCCAGGTGCCAGCGCCTAGGGCGACGACCGTGTCGCTATCGTCCACGGCGGCGCTGAGGAAGAAGTTGTGCCGACTAGCCGGGGCATCCTTGCCCATCTCGAAACGCTTGACCAGTTCCCACTTATTGGTCGCGACATCGTAGGTCCACGCTTCCAGCGGCAGCGGCGCATAGAGACCCTCGCAGTAGCCGACCGGCGAGGCGTAGGTGTAACCGCCCAGCAGCAAGACTTTCTTCGCCTTGGGAAGCCAGAGCAGAGCATGGCCGCCACGCGGCGACGGGCTGCGCATCGGCTTCTTGTCCTCCCACTTCTGGGCGACCACATCGAAGGTCCAGGTGTCGGCAATGAGCTGGTCCAGCCGATCGCCACCGAAGAGAACGACCTTCTTGTTCACCGAGTCGTAGACCAGCCGCGCATTGGCCCGCTGAGGCGGTTGCTTGTCGAGTTTGAGTTGAGTCCAGGTGTTGGAGGACGGAGTATAGGTCCAGGTGCCGGGGTCGCCGCGCTCGCTTTGCACATTGCCGCCGCCGAAAAGGACGAACCGCTGGTTGTGCCGATCGTAGCACATTGAACTCCAGAGCAGGACGCCGCCCAGATCTTTCTGGGGGTCGCTCTTGGGGGCCAGGTCGGTCCAAGTGCGCTCGGCGGGGTCGTAGCAAAAAGTACGGCCGCCTGCATAGAAAACAAAAGTCTTCGTGTCGGGATCGTAGTCGTATTTCTGGCCGAGAGAGAAGGTGCCGTAAACGGTCCAGTTCGGCCGGCCGTTGCCCTCGGCGTCCTTGAAGTGGAACCGTTCATCCTTCCAAGCCGGGGCCTGGCACGGCCCGAACTTCGGTCCCCAATCCTTGCCCTTGGGATAGGCGTTCTCCCACTGCCCGGCGTCCCGATCGAGCGCAAGCACATCGTAGGGCCGCGGTTTCTTGTACTCGCCCGAGTGGGTCCGGCCACCGAGAACCAGGAAACGCTTCAGGTCCGGCGAATAAAAA
>Ga0194050_1000915_pt1 | contig 10247 bp, 22 predicted proteins | sample SepL2310m_MetaG_FD_148657 | JGI IMG/M metagenome (GOLD analysis project Ga0194050, IMG submission 148657) | Anoxic zone freshwater microbial communities from boreal shield lake in IISD Experimental Lakes Area, Ontario, Canada - Sep2016-L239-10m | ecosystem: Environmental > Aquatic > Freshwater >...
GATACATCAGGCATAGGTGTTTTGCATATTTTCTTTTTATCAAAGATATTAAATACGCGACAATCTTTGCCAGATATTGCACTCAAGGCATGATCGGTTAATGTTTTGTTTGTAACCGCTGCACTTCCCACATCGCCAGCTGTTTTTACCATATCAAGAGTTTGTGCTACCTGAATTGTGCCCGCAGAACCACCTGCTGATGACGCTAAAAAAACACATCCTTCAAGGCTTGTAAATAGTAGGAATAGCAAAATAAGTTTTATTGAGATTTTCATTTAACTTGTAACGCTAAATGGATTATGTGGCCGCTATGTGACAGTGTCAAAACTTTTGACGCTAGGTGTGCTTAGGTGTGCTGTCAGAAATTACTTCCAAAAAAACTACGACTACTGCCACTGTTAGGGTCTCACAAGGTGAGATCTCTTGATATTTAACCCCTCCCGCTGCTCTACCAGCTGAGCTAATCCCCCAGAAAGTAATATTTTACAGTATTTGTCTAGGTTGTAGAGGGGCTAGGTCTGGGCTTTTTGGCAGGGCTGGAATAGGGGTGAGCAGTAAAGATCCTTTTAAAAGGCAATAAAAAACCCTGTGCAACATTAAAGTAAACAGGGTTTATTTAATTGATACTAATTACTTAGCTTCTTGATACTCAGCACCTTGATTAAATGGACCATTGCCACCAATTAAGAGGGCGTCTGTAGGATGGAAAGGTTTAACTTCCGGCACAGGTTCTTGATACTCAGCACCTTGATTAAATGGACCATTACCACCAATTAAGAGGGCGTCTGTAGGATGAAAGGGTTTAAAATCCAAATTCTCTTCTTCTGCTGCAAAAAGTGAGCCGTTGAAACAAAAAAATAAAATAACAAAAGGCAAAATCTTTTTCATAATGTTTACTCCAGTAATTTTTTGAAAAAAACAATCTAAATTTCAAAAAATTGTTTTTTTTGACCTTTAGGAATTAAGCCTATTCCTCATTAATGAAGATGTCAACAATAGATATAATTTTTCATTCAACTAATCTAGTTGAGCAGGTTCATGCGAGTAGATTTTATAAGGTTGGAATATTTGACGGTAATAGCTATAAAAAACTGTATCTATATAAATGCGTGCCGCTTATCACCAAATCCTAATAAATATCAATTACCATAACTTTACTTCGAAACCTAATGCTTCATATTGAGACTTTAAGGTCGTTGCTTCTAGAACAGAGCCAGCATATAGACGCATGATTTCAAGATGATTTTCAAAAATAACAACATAATAACTTGGACTCATACCAATAATAGTTCTCATCAGATATACCCCTAGTCGGTTTCGTCTGCCCCTCGAATTTGATTCACATCAATATGCGACTTTTGCGATATGGTTTGCCTAAAAGTTTTTTCTTGTTCTTTTCTAAAAGCGCAATCTTCTTTGTGATTTTCAATAAGTCCGTTGATCGCTGTTGTTTCAATTTTGCAATGACTGCAGCGATACTTATACATTTCGCCTTCAATGTGTTCTTGAGGGTAATTAATCCAGAATTTAGGTTCCACGAATTAATTTAAGTTTGATACATGGGTAGGAGAGACACCCTGGCATTTTATTTCGGCTGTCACTTTAGGCTTATGCCAAGTTTGTTTCTTACTCACAGATAAAGAACGGGTTTTAGTCTTTGATGCAAGCCTGAGGATAGGACGGTTAATTTTTATGTGAATGACAGTCATATAAAAATTTTCTCTAATTCATAATTAGAGCAATTAGGACATCGGTGTAATCCTATGATTTCATCATAAAAAGTTTCGACAATACCACCATCCCAGCTACAACTTGTGCATTTATAAAGTATTCTTTTATTTTGAGACTGCTGAACTTTAAGCGCATCTATATTTGTTAATCTCATGATAGCTATAGCCTACTCTGAATAATGAGATATACCATCTCTTTTTAAACATTTATAACCATAACAAATGTAGTGTTTATTTTGCACCGTCAAAACTTTTTACGCTTGTATGCTGCGTTGCAGAGGGTTCAGATATCGAGATTTTGGCAGGAGCGGAATTAGGGGCGCGCTTCAAAGCATCCGGAATCCGGAGATTTTAGATGATATTGAACTTTCAATAATAAAAGTGTATCTTAGATATATGAAAGCTATTAAAAATTATCTAGTTTTATGTTTATTGCTTTTAATGCCACTTCAAAGCATTGCAGCTAGCTTTCAGCTCGCCTGCCAAAACAACCATAAAACTTCAGTGGCTACTGAAAAAAAGATGAGCCATTGTCATCAAACTAAAGAACATAAACAGTCTAAAGAAGTTCAAAGCCATAACGGCTCACATCATTGTTTATCCTTTTGTGCGCAGGCAGGTATGGCGGCATTAACTCAGGACGCTACTTTAGTATTTTCTCAAGGTGACGATATCGTTTATAGCCAGTATTTATATCATTACGATTCTGTAATTTCCCCGAGTATTCAAAGGCCACCCATCAGCTTTTCTTAAAAATTGAGTTGGGCTTAATTTAAGCCTTATTTTTATTATTTAAGGAAATCTATGTTTACTTTTAACATTAGATTATGGGTCATCCCCTTAATCTTTTTATCAAGTCACCTAGCATTTGCAGCACCTATGGGTTTTAAGGGTTCTGTGATGACTATGGGAGACTTCAATCAAAATTGGCGTGAAGTAGGATTTAATTATGCGATTACATCTCGTGATGCTTTGGGATTAACTCATCTTGAGTTTCGTTCAGATGATTACAAAGACAAACGTGAAATAGATACGCTTAATTACACACGTCTATTGTCCCGATGGAACTCAACGGATGCTCAAAGCAATCTTTGGTTATTTATGGGATTAGGTGAGATCAGAGGAAGTGTTGATAATCAAAGTTTTGATAGCAAATTTATTGCATCTCCAGGCTTTCAGTTTGATTATGAGACAACTCGTATTTACTTTGCGACCACGCATAAACTCTATCGCGTATCAAATTTAAATCACGACACAACATCAATTCGAGCCGGCTTTTCATTTTATGAGGCTGATTATGACAAGACGCAACCGTGGTTTATTTTAGAGACTAAATATACCAATCAAATGTCTGACAAGATTGAAGTGATTCCTATGTTAAGACTGATTAATAAAAATATCTTTGTTGAGGGCGGTGTGAACAATAGTGGCCAACCTCGTTTAAATCTTATGTATACATTTTAAGGAGTTTTCATGAAACATTTATTATTAGTAGTTAGTTTGGGATTATCTTTAACAAGTTTGAGTAGTTTAGCGACACCGTCTTATAAGGTGACCGTGAACGGGATGGTATGTTCTTTTTGCGCACAAGGTATTGAAAAGAAAATGAAAGCATTAAGCGAAACAAAGGATGTATATGTTGGGCTAAAGAATCGTCTAGTGGTAGTTGAAGTAAAAGAAGGTTTAACTTTATCTCAAGATGTTATTAGGAAAATCATTAAGGATGCAGGCTATGAAGTTAAAAGTATTGAAGTAAGTGAGCATCCTATCGAGCATATCAAATCAGGTGCTGACAAATAATGCCGAAAAAATATTTAGATCCTAAGTTGGTTAAAACCAAACATTTATCTTTGCTAACTTTATTTACGTCGGGAGGTACACTCATCTGTTGTGCCTTACCTGCTTTATTAGTAAGTTTGGGTGCAGGTGCTGTTATGGCTTCAGTGGTGAGCTCTGTGCCACAAATTGTATGGTTTTCAGAACATAAATTAAGTGTGTTTATATTTGCTGGGGTGATGTTATCTATATCGGGTTTATTGCAATGGCAAGCAAGATCTTTACCTTGTCCAAGTGATAAAGAGTTAGCGGAACTTTGCAATAAAACTAGAGTGAACTCCTTAAGAATATATATTTTTTCTGTGAGTGTATTTTTGATAGGCGGCTTTATGGCTTTTGTAGCGCCCTGGCTAATAAGTTAATTTTTTAGCAAGAAGAAATAAGAAGTAAAGCGTCAAAACTTTTGACACTTGGTGTACTTAGGCATGCTTAGAAAGATATGAATTTTTTGTATAAGCTTATTTATTTTTATTAGAATCATATTGGCAGGCAAAGTGCTAATATTCAATGTTAAGAATCACTAAAGGAATTTGATTATGACTATACGTATAGGTGATGAAGCCCCAAACTTTAAAGCAAACACTACCGAAGGCAGCATCGATTTTCATGAATGGATAGGGAATAGCTGGGCTATTCTTTTTTCTCACCCAAAAGATTTTACTCCTGTATGTACCACTGAATTAGGTTATGTTGCTAAATTAAAGCCAGAATTTGATAAGCGGAATACTAAAGCTATTGGATTAAGTATTGACCCTGTGAGCGATCACGAAAAATGGGTTGGAGATATCGCTGAAACCCAAGGTTACGCTGTAAATTATCCATTAATTGGGGATGATGACTTAGTGGTGGCAAAACTCTACGACATGATTCACCCTAATGCGAGTGGAAGTTCAAGAACAGCGCAAGATAATGCAACTGTAAGATCAGTCTTTATTATTGGACCAGATAAAAAGATTAAAGCTATTCTTATCTACCCAATGAGTGCAGGGAGAAACTTTGATGAAATCTTAAGGTTACTTGACGCAATACAACTAAATGCTAAACATCAAGTTGCAACGCCTGTGAATTGGAAAAATGGTGATGATGTGATTATCCCGCCAACTGTTTCCAATGAAGATGCAGCGAAGAAATATCCTGATGGATTTAAAACGATTAAACCCTACTTAAGAACTGTTCAGCAGCCAAAGTAATTTAAAATAATAAAAAAGCCCACTATTATTGTGGGCTTTTTTATATGCACTCTGATTTAACTTGCTATAAATCATTAAAATTTTGAATTCTAATGATTTTTTGCTTGACAATAAGCACTTGTAAAATACATGCTGGGTGTATTATTTTAATTATAAGAAAAATAGATTTATGAGTTTTAGAAAAAAATTTGCTCGTGTTACATTTTTATTTGCAGTAATTTCACTAGCATGGTTAATTTTAGGGATTTTAGAATTAGCTCCCTTAATTTTCCGTATACCTGGCGAAACAAATCTAAGAACCCATGCTTCAGTAACTCTTTTATTCCTACTGACTGCTTCATGGGCTTTTTGGAATGAAAAATAGTAATAATTTATTAATGATAAGGAGAAGCTATGCTTAAAATGTCTGATATTTGTATTTTGTTGTCCGTTTTTGTGGCTTTTATTACCACAGCATATTTATGGTTTAGTGGCCAACAGCAGGAAGGGTTATTTACTGCTACATGGATTCCTTCTATTTTATCTTTTGCAATATATTTTAAAGTTATTTCCAGAAAGGGATAAATATGAGTAATTCAATATTATTTAGTACAGGTTTATTCTGTTTTTTTCTTGCAATTGCTGGTGTTGTCTTAACGGTGCAAGAATTTAAAAATATGGAATTAAAAGAAAAATTAAAATCTAAGAAAAAATAGTTAGATTTGAAGTTAATTTGATTTTCTAGATCAAAATGCTTTACTGCATTTGTTTGAGTTATTTAAATGTTAAGTCATTTGCCTGAACAATTAATAGTTTTTCTATGAAACTATTTTGATTGTTAGCTGTTTTGCTTCCTGATAAAAGATGCTCAACCTCAGCAATGAAGGCGCTAGGTTTTATTTTTAAACCACTTGATAACTTACATACAGTAAATAAGCTTGGATCTTTTTTACCCGTTTCTAAATCACTGATATAAGCACGAGATAAATTAGACGCTATAGCCAGATCTTCCTGGCTTAATAATTTTGCCAGTCTTCTCTTTCTTAAAGACCTTCCAAAAGCATCATCTACTTTAGTTAATGATATCAAGACCAGACTCAAATTGACTCACCACAGTATTTAAATCAATATTTAATAATTCAACATAGCGCTTGATAACAATCTGTCTTAAAAAGCCATAGGAAGTCGCACTATTAAATTCAATATCATTGATTTGGTAGCTAGAAGAACAGAGGGCATATGCAATATCACCAATACTTTTATGTTGCGCGATTCTTGCTTGCTTTAATATATTCCCATCGTAGATAAGTTTTGTTGGCATCATTAAATTCATCTTTTGTTAATTTTTTTTTGTTATCTAACAAGAGATATTTTTTTGCATTTCTAAATGAAGTAAGCTTAGATGTATTACTGAAACGCATATTAACTCTCTTAGTTAATCGCTATTACTAATAATATGCGCCCCTTTTATTTACAAACTGCCACTTTTAAAGCACTAAATGTCTGCTATGAATTGAAGCTCAGAGATTTCTTGATGGGAGATGATGAGACAGGTGTCTTTTCCGTCATTAAAAGAGGAAAGTTCTGCTAAAAACCAATGTTTTTTAGCGGGGGCATGACAAGGATATTTAAACACACATTTTTTACCAGGATTTCTATAAAGCTCTCGAATATCAGAAGCCATTTCTCTTGCATTCTCTTTTTCCTGACCCCGGACCTTATCTAATATCTCTAGATAATTTGCACCCTCACAGAGAGTTGTCATTTGATGTAAGGGTGGATTGCGATTAGCCGCAGCTCTCCAAGCCGTATTGACCATAATAATAGTGCCATGTTTATCTATGATAGCTATACGAGGGGAGGCAAAATTTAAAGCATTACGTGCAAAAGCTTCCATTTTTCTTAAGCGCTGTATTTTACTTGGAGGATAATTTTCTTCATCAACTTCTGTTGAATTTAAATACACATAATCAGAATTAAGATTAAGCCATTTAATAAGTACAAGAAGTCGTTCGGCTTCTGGCATGACTAAGCCATTAATCCATTTTCTTGCAGTTTCCCTTGTAATAGGTTTTACTGAGCGAAGATTGAATTCATCAGAGAGTTTTTGTGCGGTTGGAATATGACTAAACTTGTTAACTAAACCCGATCGAAGGACAATAGAAAATCTTTCCATCATATTTGCTTTGGTATTCACAATAGTCTTGTTCTTAAGATAGCCTTTATAAATCTTGATTTCAAGACTATGCGCTATTTATAGACGACAAAGGGTTATTCTTTGTAACACACCTAGTTACAATTGCCACTTTAAAATTACTATTTTAATTAAGAGTTTGGCTTACAGCATCGAAAACATCTAACGCTATTAATGATGTACAGATATTCATAATATGTTGTATGACACTGTTTAGAGCATAAGTTTCAATGTTAAGCTATTAAAAAAAAGTTTTGATGTAGTGTATTGAACACACATTTTTTGAGACCACATCAGACCTCTACAATTTATTTACCAATAATCCTATGGGTGTTTTTATGCTGACTTGGCAAGATATTGAAAATCGCGTGCTCCATGGTAATCCTCCCATGAATAAACGCGTTGAAAAAACAGATGATCAATGGCACAACTTATTGCCTATCGAAGTCTATGAGGTTACACGCCAGGCAGGCACAGAACGTCCCTTCAGCTCACCCATGTGCACGCACTTTGAGCCAGGTTTGTATGCATGCGCCTGTTGCGACACTATGCTGTTTGATGCAACACAAAAGTTTGATTCCGGCACAGGCTGGCCTTCTTTTACACAACCCATAGAGCCAAATGCAGTGGCATATTCTAACGATGGCAGTTTAAGCCATGCTCGGATTGAAATCATCTGCAATACTTGCGAGGCGCACTTAGGTCATGTATTCCCTGACGGTCCAGCACCTAGTAAGCTTCGTTATTGTGTGAATGCGCTCTCATTAAAACGCACAACCTGACCTAACTTGTTTTTAATACCAGCCCTAAATCTGGGGAATTTTGATTGAACTCGCTAGGCTAAATTAACTCAAAAAAATATGTTAAAAAACACATTGCCCGTAAAGTATAAGAATTAAGGAGAGCAACATGAGTCGTATATTAAAAAATTATTGGAAGATCTTACCTGACTTTTATTGGAGTTCAATTTTATTGAGAGTACCTTTAGCTACGTTGTTTATCACATCGGGACTAAGTAAATTACCTTATCATGCCTCAGGCGGCGTGGCCCTTGGTTTGCCGGCTTTAGTATGGTTGTTGGTGATTATTAGTGAAATTGGCTCAGGTGTAGGATTGATAGTAGGAGGCCTGACTACACTGCCTCGTATAAGGGACAATGCCCTGTTGGCTGGATTAGGAGATATGTTGACTAGATTCAGCGGTATTGTCATGTGTTGTGTTATCACCGGGATAATTTGGACTGTGTTAAAACCAGACAACCTTTGGCGGTTTATCACCACTGACTACCTACACTTTAGTCTTTGGGTTGGTGGGTTATATTTTGCCCTGCGTGGCAACTGGGCTGTGCGTGCAAACCAACTACATTCTAATTAAATATGACTATTGAAACAGTATATTTAGCTGGGGGCTGTTATTGGGGTCTTGAAGATCTCTTAAGGAAAATACCAGGCGTTGTCGAGACAGCCGTTGGCTTCTCTGGCGGGCATGTCAAAAATGTCTGCTATCGAGAGGTGTCAACAGGAACTACAGGACATACTGAGACGGTAAAAGTTATTTTTGATACTGATATATTAAGCTTTACAGATTTGCTTGTATTTTTCTTCAAAATTCATGACCCTACGACACTCAATCAACAAGGGAACGATATTGGAACTCAATATCGATCGGCAATTTTTGTGACAACTAATGAACAAGTTTTTTTAGCTGAGGACTTGATTAAAAAGATTGATGCATCAGGAGTTTTAAGACATAAAATTATTACCGAAGTTAATACATTCAATTCATTTTTCCCGGCTGAAGAAAATCATCAGAAATACTTAGAAAAGTATCCAGATGGCTATACATGCCATTTCATCAGAGATATTAATTTTACTCGCTAATTACTAATGATTTTTCCAGTTACCATTAAATATATTTTAATTTATAGCCATGGAAGATAAGCGATGCTGCGGTTCTGGGGTATGCATTATTAACTCAGAAGGGATATGCTGGTGTGGGCAAAAATGGGATGGAGATAAATTATTGAAGCCGGAATCTAGCGAGACAAAATCAAATATTTCCATAAATCTTAAAACGCCTAAAAAAATTAAATAACTCATTTAAATGAATGGGGTTGATAAGCCTTCTTAATCTGTGCTTATTATTTAATTAACGACCGTTAAAGTTTTTTACGCCTGAAGATATCTAATCTTAATATAAATAATATAGAAACTATGGCAACGTAAATAAGAGGTTCAGTTATATCCTTTTTGACAAGCCATATAAAATGAAGCACTCCTAATATCGCAATAACATAAATGAGGCGATGTAATAGTTTCCATTTCATTTTAAGTTTTCGAATCATCTTATCTGAGGAAGTTATAGCTAAGGGCAATAATAAAACCCAAGCTAAGAAGCCTACGAGTACATAACGATGTTTGATAATGTCATTTTTGATATCAATCCATGCAAAGTGATAATCAAGCCCTATATAGCAAAGCAGATGAATTGAGGCATAGAAAAAGACAAAGAGCCCTAACATTCGTCTATATAAAATCCACTGGCTGACATTTGTGATTTTTCTTAAGGGCGTCATACTTAACGTTAAGCATAAGAAAATAAGCGTCCATTTACCAAAATGACGCTCAATAAATTCAACAGGGTTAGCACCCAGCCTATCTTGAAAGATGTTAATGCTAATCGATAGAAGCGGCCATAAGCTTAAGATAAAAATTAAGCGTTTTATATATATTTGGTTAAATTTCAAAGCGATCTAGAAGTTTCTATTTAAATCCATGCCTTGATATAGGTGAGCAACTTGTTCATGATAACCATTAAACATTTCTGTCTTTAGTCTGGGCGCTAATAAACTCTCTCCAATTCTTCTTTCTGTGGCTTGTGTCCAGCGAGGATGATCAACTTCAGGATTAACATTCGCATAGAATCCATATTCCTTTGGATTTGCTTTCATCCAAGTAGTGATAGGCATTTTTTCAACAAGTCTAATTTTAGTAATAGCTTTAATACTCTTAAATCCATACTTCCATGGAACAACCAATCGAATGGGCGCACCATTTTGTTTTGGTAAAACTTTGCCATATAATCCAACCGCTAAGATAGTTAATGGATGCATAGCCTCATCTAACCTCAGTCCTTCTTTATATGGCCAATCTAACATGTCATCTTTTTGGCCAATCATTTCACTTGGACGCTTTAGAGATACAAATTCAACATATTTAGCATTCCCAGTTGGAGATACTTTTTTAAGTAAAGAATTTAATGGAATACCTACCCAAGGAATGACCATAGACCAGCCTTCAACGCAGCGAAGTCTATAGA
>Ga0194050_1000920_pt1 | contig 10223 bp, 9 predicted proteins | sample SepL2310m_MetaG_FD_148657 | JGI IMG/M metagenome (GOLD analysis project Ga0194050, IMG submission 148657) | Anoxic zone freshwater microbial communities from boreal shield lake in IISD Experimental Lakes Area, Ontario, Canada - Sep2016-L239-10m | ecosystem: Environmental > Aquatic > Freshwater >...
GGCCCAAAACAATTTAGGGGTGATGTACGACATGGGCTTGGGCCTTCCTCGGGACTACGTGGAGGCACACAAGTGGTTCAATATCGCGGGTGCGAGCGGAAAGTGGTTCAAGGTTGCGGGCGAGTGGATTAATAACATTGCTGGCATAGGGGACGACCTGGACATGGGGAGCGGGCTGCGTGCCGTGGAGGCGTTCATGACACCGGAGGAGATTGTCGAGGCCCAGCGGCGCGCCAGCGAGTGGATGAAAAAGCACATGAAGTAGAGACTGACGGCTGCTGGCATGGGATCTTGTGACATGTGATATTTTGAATTGCCTTAGGTGACGGGCTCATGTAGAGTCGAAAGAATTGGCCTATTTATTCGTGGCAACAGTCATATACTTTTTGTGGGTAAGGATTATTGATGGATCGTTCTATACAGCACTACCTGAGGCACATAAAAAGCGATCTGCCCGCAGGTTTTGTGGTGTTCTTGGTGGCCTTGCCGCTGTGTTTGGGAATTGCTTTGGCGTCTGGCGCCCCTCTGTTTGCCGGATTGGTTTCCGGCATTGTCGGAGGACTGGTGGTGTCCTGGCTGAGCGGCTCACAACTAAGCGTCTCTGGTCCAGCGGCGGGTTTGACGGTGATTGTCTTCAACGCCATCCAGACGCTGGGAAGTTTCCAGGGATTTTTGGTCGCCCTGATACTGTCTGGAATCATTCAGCTGGTGGCCGGTTTCCTTAGAGCGGGCGTGGTCGGAGCATTCTTCCCGTCGGCCGTTATCAAGGGCATGCTGGCTGCAATTGGCTTAATCCTAATTATTAAACAGATACCGCATGGTACTGGTTATAATGAAAACTTTGGAGGACCAGAGGCTTACTCTAACGAGAGCGCATATACCCTGTTCCTACCCATAATGGACGCATTTAGCTCGATCTCGCAGGGGGTGACACTGATCTGTGGGGTCGCCCTGTTGATACTTATCGCTTGGGAGACCTCCTGGTTTAAGAGCCATAAGATTTTGAGGTTGATTCCTGGCCCATTGGTCGCCGTGATGTGGGGGATCGTCTACAACCTTGCCGCCGAAAAGTGGTTGCCTGAGTGGTCGGTTGGCGCCATTCATCTGGTGAACGTTCCAATCTCGGGCAATATAAGTGAGTTTATGGGGAACTTTGTGTTTCCCGATCATAGTTACTGGACCAATCCTCAGGTCTATGTTGTGGCAGCAACGCTGGCCATTATCGGCAGTCTCGAGACGCTATTGAGTCTTGAGGCGGTGGACAAGTTGGACCCCTTAAGGCGTACCTCACCAACCAACCGAGAGCTCAAGGCGCAGGGCGTAGGCAACATTATGAGTGGGTTGCTTGGCGGCCTACCCATCACGGCAGTAATCGTGCGCAGCTCCGGTAACATCAACGCGGGCGGCAAGACCCCGCTGTCTTCATTCATTCATGGCATATTCATCTTGCTGAGTGTGATGTTTTTCTCACACTACATAAACTATGTGCCGCTGGGCTGCCTGGCGGCTATTTTGCTGCACACCGGATTCAAGCTGGCCAAGCCAGCTTTGTTCTTAGAATTTTATCGTAGGGGTCCAAGTCAGCTGCTACCTTTCATTATTACGATCACGGCGATCTTGGCAACCGACTTGCTCATCGGCATGCTGATCGGTGTGCTGGGGGGCCTGTTCTTTGTGATCAAGGCCAACTATCGTGCTGCGATCACCCTGACCCAGGAAGGCTCTTCTTACTTGTTGACCCTCAATAAGGACGTTGCCTTCTTGAATAAGGCCCTGCTGAGAAAGTTGCTTCTGCACGTTAAGTCAAACAGTACTCTCACGATCGACGCCACCAAGTCACAATTTATTGATTACGACATCATGGAGACTATCGAGGACTTTATGGTGACCGCCCCAGACAATAATATTGTGGTCGAGCTACGAGAGCTGTACGGCAAAGAAAAATTAAAAAAGCACCAGGAGTTTATTGTCCTGAAGGACGCGTCAGGCCATTCAAAGTAATAGACCACTACCCCGTTCTGGGTGTGTGATGCCTTTTCTGTTAAACAATTAAACCCGCGATGAGCGATACGGCTGTGGAGCTGACTTCTGGTTGACGGTTCACGCTTTATTGTGGGCGGCACGCCTTAGCCGGTCGTTGATCGCAAGCCACGCCGATGTGGATGGCGGTGCCTCAACCAAGAGACAATCGAACTTGGCCTGATCAAGACGATGCAGCGTTGCGTAGAGCTCGTGCCCGTAGTCGATCATCGCTGTAGGCATCCTGAATGTCGTGATGCCCACATCTTTGTATACCTCATCATTTGTGCCAAAACCAAGAACTGCCACCCTGAAATTACTCTGCTCTGTAAGCTGACGCGCCCGATTCCACAATGTACTGATGGGGTGAACCTCGATAGGTGTTGTGGGTGCGTAGTGTGAGTCCATCGTGCCAGAGGCTCGCACAGCAAGGCCGGGCTGTGTTTGCATAACCTTCTGGTGAAGTACCGCCTCGATTGCTTCAACAGAGAGTCCGCCTGGTCTCAGCAGCGTGGCATGCTGGTGTGTCAGGTGGAGAATGGTCGACTCGACACCGATGCGACACGCACCCCCGGCTAAGATCATCCCAACCTCGGCACCCAGCGTTTCATGTACGTGCTGTGCCGTGGTCGGGCTGATCTGTCCGAAGCGATTGGCCGAGGGGGCGGCAATCCCGCCGCCGAATGCACGCAATAACTCGGATGCGACCGGGTGATCTGGTACGCGTAGGCCGACCGTGTCTTGACCGCTGGTGACCTCATCGGGTACCAGATGAGATCGTTTCAGGATTAAGGTGAGGGGGCCAGGCCAGAATGCCGCCGCCAGTCGGTAGGCGGAATCGGGGATGTCTTGTGCCCAAGCAGATAGGCAGGAGGCCTGGGCGATGTGAACAATCAACGGGTGATAGTCTGGGCGGCCCTTGATCTGAAAAATGCTGCGCACTGCGGATGGGTTGGAGGCGTCCGCCCCCAGTCCGTAGACCGTCTCCGTTGGAAAGGCGACCGTTCCACCTGCCTTGAGTAGGGCGGCGGCGGCCTGTATGTCATTGCCCCCTTGGGGGTGACGGTCAAGACTCACGGACTCTGGCTGGTTAATCTTGTGTCCGACGCAGCTCTACGGATGACTCGTCACCCAGGTAGGGGTAACGCACGTGACCAAAGCGAATCAAGAAAACGGCCAACGTGAGTATCAGTATGGAGCCGGTGACCGCGAGCATGCGCCAATCGTCCATGGCCTTCATGTCCAATATTAGATAGCGTGCCAGTGCGACCATGCCAATGTAGAGCGGGAATCGAACCGGTAGCTTGCCGGAGTTGTAGTACAGCCCGACCATGGCGAGCACCTCTAGGTACAGAAAGAGCAGCAGCAAGTCGGTCAGGGTGACCTGTATTGATCGCACCATAGTCACGACCTCACTTGTCATGGCGAACACGGTGGCAATGGCAATAACCAAGAGTCCGGTATGCTCGACCAAGGAAAGCATGCCCTGGTTAAATCTTCTGATGGTTAGCTTTTTCAATTTTGCACCTCGGTGGGGTTGTTCGCAATTAAAATATACGTCATTCAGTCTATTAACTTATGTTCTTAGTAATATGTTTATATTGAATTTAAATATAAACGTTTACCTTATGCGTCCATGAGTAGTCGTGCCGCGTCATGGTACTTTTCTGCGGTCTTGGCGATGATGTCGGCAGGAATTTGTGGCGAAGGGAGTTGCTTATTCCAGCCAGATGCCTCTAGCCAGTCACGCACGAATTGCTTGTCAAAGCTGGGTGGGGTGCTGCCGACTTGGTACTGATCGGCCGGCCAAAATCGTGAGGAGTCGGGTGTCAGTGCCTCGTCGATCAGGTACATCTTTCCAGATGAGTCCACCCCAAATTCAAATTTGGAGTCCGCGATGATGATCCCCTTGGTGGCCGCGTACTCCACAGCTTGGTTGTACAGTGACAGGGTGGCATGACGTACCGCATTGGCGCGCGGTGTGCCGAGCAACTTGGCCGCCTCCTCGAAAGATATGTTCTCGTCGTGCTCGCCCGCGGGCGCCTTGGTTGATGGGGTAAATAACGGTTGAGGGAGCTTCTGTGCCTCCTGCATGTCGGGCGGCAGCTTGATACCGCACACGGTTCCGGTCTTCTGATACTCCTTCCACGCCGAGCCAGCCAGGTAGCCGCGTACGATTGCCTCGATGGGTACGGGGTAGAGTCGTTTTACAACGGAGGATCGGTCAGTTAATTGCGCGCGCTCTGCGTCGGTTTCTACCAATGATTCTGGCTTGATGTTGGTCAAATGGTTTGGAATCACATGGGTGAGCTTGTTAAACCAAAAGTTAGACAAGGCGGTGAGAACCTTGCCCTTGCCGGGTACCGGGGTCGACAAGATGACATCAAAGGCGGACAAACGATCTGTCTGTACGATGAGTAGGTGGTCATCGTCCACCTCGTAGATGTCGCGTACCTTGCCGCGATGCAATAGGGGTAGGCTGGTTAGATTTGATTCGAGTAATGCGGACATTAGGGTCTCCTATTAATTAAGGGGCGGCAGTTTGATTGCCGCAATAATTTCGGCCTGCTTTTTACGGAATGCGGTGAGACGCTCGGCCAAGGCCGAGTCGTTGATTGCCAGCATCGCGATCGCAAACAGGGCGGCATTGGATGCGCCTGCCTCACCGATTGCAAATGTAGCGACCGGGATGCCCTTGGGCATCTGCACGATGGACAGCAACGAGTCGATACCTTTGAGGTACTTGGATGGGATCGGCACACCGAGTACCGGCAGGGTGGTCTGACCGGCAATCACACCCGCTAAGTGTGCCGCCCCACCCGCACCAGCGATAAAGCACTGCGCGCCCTGCGCGATCATGTCGCGTACATGAGTCAGCAGCAACTCGGGTGAGCGATGCGCAGAGATAACGCGTGCATCATAATCCACACCAAAGTCACGCAAAGCATGCGCGGCCTGCTGCATGACATCCCAGTCACTTGAACTGCCCATTATGATGGCAACTAGCGGCTTGCTCATGGCTTTCCTTTGTAGGTCATTTAAATATCGGGACTACTACACTCTTGTTTCAGATTGACTGTGGAGGCGGGGTTGCCCTGGGGGATGATCATGGGTTGGGGGTACGCAAAAATACACGTGCCGCACTGGGTGCATGAGTCATCTTGGTGGCATTACTAAATGGGGTATTTATTTTTTGAATCCAATTAGGTAGAGCCCGATTAATTTGTCTGACTTGTCTTTGATGGGGTCATAGCAGGTGTAGTAGGAGGTTCCTAGTATGTCCGCCTCGCCGCAAGAGGGCTGACCCTTGATCACGGAATCATAGCTTGCGTTGTGAGCAAGCTTGGTCCCGGTGCCACGCTGCCCCCTAGAGGTCAACACGTTCGTGCTAATCCGAATGAACTCGTTGCCGTCCTTGACGAAGATGGTGGCGTACGCGCCAGATGCTTTTTTGATTTCGTCAACAATAGTAAAGTCGTTGTTGATCTTGTGCCTGCCAAAGTAGATGGCCGGATAGGACACATCGCCGTGCTTTTCTAGACCCTCTATTCGAGGCTCACCTAGTTTTAAAAATCTGGCCTTGAGATCGTTAACCGTTTTTCTGGGGTCGCCGGCATTTGCGGCGGTCATGAATAGTAATGTGATTGCTAGCGTAATCAGCTTATTCATAGATGACACTCCTTGGTGTAGGTTCGTTATTTAACAAACAAGCGTAATTTGTTAGTCATGCCGCAACTCCTACGGTCTTTAGTGACTGTAGCTTACGATTTTACTTAGATTGTGGTGTTTTGGGAAGGTGTTAACTAATAGAGGGAATGATGTCCCTTGGCGGTTGGCATTGAATGATTACAGTACTTTTCCACGCAAGGGTACTCACAATGCAATCGTGATCACCTATGTTGCAGTAAGACGCCTTAGGTTGAGGCATACTGAGCGTGCGTGCCTAGCCCAATTGACACTATAAGGATGTGCCGAAGATGGATGCTGTGTCTAAAAAAATATCAATTCGATTTGCTGAAGCTCGAGACGCTTCGGTGATTGCCGAGTTTAACTTGACCATAGCTCGTGAGACCGAGCAAAAAGAGCTGCTGCCAGAGGTGGTATTGAAGGGGGTCAACAAGGTCTTGGGTGACGCTAATATTGGTTTCTATGTGATTGCTGAGCGTGGTGATGAGGTTGTTGGATCGCTGATGGTGACCACAGAATGGAGCGATTGGAGAAATGGTGTATTTTGGTGGATCCAGAGTGTTTATGTCAGACCCTGCGAGCGCCGAAATGGGGCGTATACTCGGCTCTATCGGTTCATCCGAGAGGCCGCCAAGAACGACCCAGCTGTCTGCGGATTCCGCTTGTATGTAGATAAAAGGAATGCGCTTGCCAAGCAGGCCTATCAGTCACTAGGGATGATTGAAACCGATTACCAAGTGTTCGAGGAGATGAAGCCAGGCTTCTGCTTTCTCGACAGTGCTGCAGGGTAGACGATGCGAGCATGGCGGTTGCCATAATAAGTGGTCGTGAATAGTGATTTAGAGTTGGGATTTGAGCCAAACAGGGGAAGAATTAAATGTCACGGGTCATGTGTACCGCATGCAACTATATTGGCGAATCAAGAACGATCAGTCGAGGCAGTATTGATGCTGAGGTCATTCTTTGGTTTTGTTTCTTGATACCCGGCCTGATCTATTCAATTTGGCGTGCTGTCTCTAAGCGCGAGGTGTGCCCGTGCTGTGGGCAGGAATCCTGCATCCCAGCAAGCTCTCCGAGGGCCAAATTTCTGAAGGAGCGTCTTGCACAGCAGGCCGCCAATGCGTCACTGGGTTTCAGGCCGCCATCTAGGGCGGCCATTGAAACAGGTAGAACGGTGGGGCGCCTGATCGGTCGCCTACTCAGGTGATCGTGCATGCACAAGCGATGCTTACGACATTGAGTGTGTGACACCCACTAAAGGGGAAAAATATGGAACAGCAGCAATATATTGCAGGACTTGAGACGCTCCGTATGAGTGACGTCGCGAGGGTGGGCGGCAAGAACGCATCACTCGGGGAGATGATTAGTCAGCTGACGCACTTGGGGGTGCGCGTGCCGGGCGGCTTTGCCACTACTGCCGAGGCGTACCGCGATTTTATTGCGCAAGACAATCTTGGTCAGCGTATCTATGCAGCGCTCGATAATTTGTCTGTGAGCGATGTGACCGCCTTGGCCAAGGTCGGCAGTCAGGTTCGCCAGTGGATCAATGACACACCATTATCACCGCGTCTTCAAGCTGAAGTACGCGAGACCTATACAAAGCTGCAGGGTGCGGCGGGTGCGGATATTTCTTGGGCGATTCGCTCTTCTGCCACAGCAGAGGATCTGCCGAACGCCTCCTTTGCGGGGCAGCAAGAAACCTTCCTTAATATTCAGGGCGTAGAACATATCCTGCTAGCCATTAAGCGGGTCTTTGCTTCGTTATACAACGACCGCGCTATCGCCTACCGTGTTCATCAAGGATTTGATCATCGCGATGTGGCGCTATCAGCGAGCGTGCAGCGTATGGTGCGCAGCGATCTGGGTGCCAGCGGTGTAATTTTTACTCTGGATACTGAGTCTGGCTTTGATCAGGTGGTGCTGATCACGTCAGCCTATGGGCTGGGCGAGACGGTGGTCCAGGGCGCGGTCAATCCTGACGAATTCTATGTGTACAAACCCGCCCTAAGACAGCGCAAGCCTGCAGTGATCAGTCACAATTTAGGCAGCAAATTAATCAAGATGATATTCGATCCACAACACGAAGCCGGACACTCGGTGCTCACGGTTGACGTGCCACTGACCGAGAGACAACGTTTCTCGATTACGGATGCGGAGGTGGAGGCGTTGGCAGATTATGCGCTAATCATCGAGAAGCACTATGGCCACGCGATGGACATCGAGTGGGCCAAGGACGGTACAGATGGAAAGCTTTACATATTGCAGGCGCGGCCCGAGACGGTGCAGGCCAAGGAGGTGGCGGGCACGCTCAGACGCTATCGATTAAAACAGTTGTCCAAGGTGTTGGTGAGTGGGCGCGCCATCGGCAAGCGTATTGGTAGCGGACCGGTGTGCTTGGTGGCGAATGCCAGTGAGATGATTAAGGTTCAGCCGGGCGATGTATTGGTGACGGAGATGACGGATCCTGACTGGGAGCCGATTATGAAGCGTGCATCTGCAATCGTCACCAACCGGGGAGGGCGCACCTGCCATGCTGCCATCGTGGCACGTGAATTGGGAATTCCTGCGGTGGTGGGGTGCGGTGATGCGACACAGATACTCAAGCCAGGTGACGCCGTAACAGTCTCATGTGCCGAGGGCGATATAGGCAAGGTGTACCAGGGCATGCTCGACATCGAGGTGTTGAATCTGGCGCTGGATAAGATGCCAGCCCCCCCAATTAAAATTAGCTTAAACCTAGCGAATCCGGAGTTGGCCTTTGAATCAAGCCGACTTCCTAATTTTGGGGTGGGCTTGGCTCGCCTCGAGTTTATTATTGCGCGCATGATCGGGGTGCATCCCAGGGCGATACTTGCCTACCCTAACTTGCCAGAAAAGTTAAAGGCGGAAATAGAAATGAAGGCCGCCGGCTACGTTACGCCGGTCGACTTTTATGTCGACAAGCTGGTCGAGGGTGTGGCCATGCTGGGCGCAGCCTTTTCACCCAAGCAGGTGATTGTGCGATTCTCAGATTTTAAGTCTAACGAATACTCGCATCTACTCGGAGGATCCGAGTACGAGCCATATGAAGAGAACCCAATGATTGGCCTGCGTGGTGCCTCACGTTACATTGTGGACAGCTTTCGCGACTGTTTTGCTCTGGAGTGCCGTGCCATACGTCGTGTGCGCGACGAAATGGGATTGACGAATGTGGATGTAATGATCCCCTTCGTGCGCACCCTGGATGAGGCCAGACTCGTGATACAGGAGCTATCTAAGAACGGATTAAATCGTGGGGAAGGTGGCTTGCGTGTGATCATGATGTGTGAGATTCCGGCCAACGCTTTGCTGGCCGAGCAATTCTTGGAGTACTTTGATGGCTTTTCTATTGGCTCAAATGACCTTACCCAGTTAACTCTGGGCATTGACCGCGAGTCTCAGCTGGTGGCGGGTGCATTTGATGAACGTAATCCGGCAGTGAAGGCGTTGCTGACTATGGCAATTCAGGCGTGCCGAAAGGCTGGAAAGTACATTGGTATATGTGGGCAAGGACCCTCCGACCACCCCGACCTGGCACAGTGGTTGGTGGAGCAGAAAATCGAAGCAATTTCCTTGAATCCGGATACCGTGGTCGAGACATGGCTCCACCTGGCAAAGCAATCTGATCCCCTGGCGAATGGTGCACCTACCAAGTGATGCGTTTATATTAAACCAGAGGCAATGTTAATGGCCAACGCTATCAGGGTGGTATTAAAAAAGAACGCCAAGACGCAGTGCACTAGCCCAGTACGACGCATTGCTTTGCTGGTGAAGCTCACGTCAGCCGTTTGATTAGAGGTGCCTATCACACAAGAAAAGTAGAGAAAGTCACCGTAGTCCGGTGTCGATTCACGAGGAAATTCAAGCCCACCTGAGCCACCACGCTCATTGGCAGCATAGAAATCGTGTGCATAATGTAGTGCAAATATCACCTGAGTAAACATCCAGGAGGACAGGAGTGTAAGCGCCGCAAGTGCGAGGTGAGCATACCTAATCATGCCATAGGTGCTCTGGAGCACCATGAGCTCTCCAATGATTGCACCCAGAGATGCAATGGCTGCAAAAATTACCATTCCCAGAATAAGAAATTTCCCATCGTCTTGCCGCACGGCGCGGATGCGCATTTTTTCGTGGGTTGTCCAGAACATCATGCGAATCGATAGCATCAGATAGATCAGCGCCCCCACATTCCAGCCGATGATTGCTCGCGTAATATCGTGCAGCGCTAAACTGCTTGGCAGGGATAGCGCTACCAGAACACCGATTAGAATTGAGATGAACAGACCGGGTCGTGAAAGTACGATGCGTACAAGCGATCGGTGTTTTTTTGAATCTGTATCGAGGGGCATATTATGGTTATCTCAAAAAATACTCAGCCCCGACTTAACTTGCCAGTGCTTATTAGTTAGGTGGAGGGGGCGGTGGATTACCAGGAGGAGGTATGGGCGTGCTGACGGGGGTCGATGATAGGTAGTTGGTTGGCGCGGGCGTGTAGCCCT
>Ga0194050_1000921_pt1 | contig 10216 bp, 9 predicted proteins | sample SepL2310m_MetaG_FD_148657 | JGI IMG/M metagenome (GOLD analysis project Ga0194050, IMG submission 148657) | Anoxic zone freshwater microbial communities from boreal shield lake in IISD Experimental Lakes Area, Ontario, Canada - Sep2016-L239-10m | ecosystem: Environmental > Aquatic > Freshwater >...
GGGGTGTTTGGAATCTTTAGTGCAGGAAGCCTGCGAGCTGCACGCGTAACTTGGGCTTCAAACTTCTCCTTCGTTCTATTGAGATTAACTGAATCAACATCATCTACCCACTCGAGTCCATCGCACTCAGGTTCGGTGCCACCGATAAGTGTTGAACCCGCTGGCGTAGATCTCATATATGTTCCAAGGTCTAGATCTCCAATAATGGGGCCAGGAAGTAAGTTCATGGGTGTATTGATTTGATGAACTTCCTGCCGCATGGCTCTTACCGAGATTGTGAAATCTTGGCCAACTCCGGCAAGTGCATTGATTTGATTAGACCATGGCCCGCCAACATTGATTACGATATCGGCGAAAATCTTTTCAGAGTTATTTATTTCAACGCCAAGGGTCTTATCTCCCTCGCGAAGGATCGCTGTCACTGTGGTTTTGAAACGAAAGGTAACACCAGAATTAAGCGCAGCTTGTGCCAAATTCTGCGTTGCAAGTAACGGATCATCGATATAACCGCCATTTGGCGTGAAGATCGCACCAAGTGAATCTTTGGCATCTTCCCAAAACGCCTCATCGGCCAACGTCTTTGGTGGCCAGTACTTACCGACATCGATTCCATTTACATTTTTACTCAGCTCATCTGAGCTCCATACTTCATATGGGACTCCAACTGCTTCAAATAACTGTGATGTTTTCTCACCTGAAATTACGGGTGCATCCAACATAACCACACCCACATCTATCATCTGTGAGTAGCTCTCCTGTTTATTACCAAGATGCTCAGGCCAGTTTTTCCAACAATGAAACGACTCCCATGCAAGGGCTACTGAATCAAAAGTAGAGTAATTAAAACGAACAACGGCGCTTGATGCATTTGATGAGCCCTGTCCTGGGCTCTGGGCCTTATCGAGTGCAATAACCTCATAACCCTGGCGTGCCATTTCATAAGCAACCGAGCAGCCGATTACTCCGGCGCCAATAACGATTGCTTTGCTCACTTATGAACTTTAACGCGGAACGTGAAACTGGTGGCTTGGCGCACGGATTTGAACCTTGGAAGGTATGGGGATTTACAGTCCCCTCCCATTGGCCGCTCGGGCAACCCGCCAGGTTGATTTCGCCATCAGAACGAACGTAAAAGTACATCAGATATTGCCGCGGGAATTAGCGCAATCAAATTACCAACTGGTGAGATCTATCTACCTGTCTTCGAAGAGGTTGAAACTCTTGCCGCAGGCTATCTGCGCTTCAAGATAGGGCTCAGAATCGAATAGGAAGAGGTATTGACATATTCGATGCTCGAAAGGAGAATTCCTATTCAATGCAGGAAGGGATCCAATTTTGAGTTCAGAGCTATTCGATAGAACGCGCTTCGACCATATCGGGGTCATCACCGAAGATAAACATGGTGAAGAGAACTTTGTTGATGCGACCCGAGTCTGGGTAACTAATCCAAGGCAACATCCAGCCAATGTTGAATATCTTCGTTACGAACATGACACACCTGTAACGGGACCAATCCGCCATCTGCCGCACGTTGCTTATCGCGTGGATAGCGTTGATGAATCTATTAAGGGCCATGAAATTCTTCTTGAACCATGGGATGTCGCTGACGGTTTTGTTCGCGTCGCATTTGTTCTGGTTGATGGCGCAGTCGTTGAATTTATGCAATACCGGAATCCAAATGAAACCGGCTGGTTTTAATTAAATAATCGATTAGCAACCAAGGAGAGAAAATGAACAATCCAATCTGTCTGAACAGTAATTCTTACCACGGCTTTACTCTTGAAGAGGCTGTTACCGGAGCCAAGCGCGCTGGAATTAAACTCATTGAACTCGCTGGAGTTATTGGCTGGACAGAACATGTTCATAATAATTATTCCGATGAGCAAATAGCAAAAGTCTTGAAGTTATTGGCTGACAATGACATAAAGGCTATCGGAATGTGTGGTCACACAAATATTCAGACTAAAGAGGGCCAAGAGACTTTCAAGAAGAATCTTAAACTAGCCAAGAAGCTTGGCGTTGAATATGTAACTCTTTCAACTGGTGAAACCCACGGCGATGAATCAGTCATTGGTGACGATACTGAACTAATAAGCATCATTCGTGATCTTGCATCAGTAGCCAAAGATTTAGGTTTAGTAATGGCAATTGAAACCCACGGAAACAACTATGCAACTGGCCAGAGCATCATCGCGCTTTTGAAGAAAGTGAATATGCCAAATGTTCGCCTGAACTATGACACTGGAAATGTGGTGTTTTACGGTGCGATCATGCCTTACGAAGATCTTGATGCATCTACCGGTTCCATCACCGGCATTCACTTGAAGGAGAAGGCTGGCGCCCAAAATGAATGGAATTTCCCAGCAATCGGACGTGGCGATCTCGACTTTGATCGTATTCTCAAAACCCTTAAGAAGAATGGCTGTACTGCTGCGCTAAGTATCGAGATTGAATTTACTCCTGCGGGACCAAATGGCGTGCAGGATGTTCATGAATCACTTGCTTATTCAGTAGACACAATCAAACGGCTATCTGCTTAAATTTAGGAACTACACATGGCTTTAATTGCAATTATCGGACAGGGATACATGGGCAATGCCCATGCGGCGGCTTGGGCAAGTGCGGGACAGGCTGATTCCATTAAATACATCTGCACACCACGTCCAAAAGAAGGCTCTGTTCCTGCAGCAAAGAACGCAACATACATAACCGATCTTGATGTAATTTTAAAAAATCCTGATGTTAAATATGTTTCGGTATGTACGCCAACTCCAACACATAAAGATATTGCGGTCGCACTTCTAGCCGCTGGTAAGCATGTGCTTTTAGAGAAACCAGTTGCGCTAACTGTTGCTGATGCGAAAGTTGTTGCCGAGGCCGCAGCGAAGAGTTCTGGTTCGCTAATGGTTGCCCACGTTGTTCGCTTCTTCCTTGGATATCAGAAACTTCGCGAAGTAAGTGAATCTGGTGAGTTAGGCAAACTGCTCTCAGTGCATGCAAGACGCTTCTCCCCTAAACCAACCTGGGCTACCTGGCTTGGTGATGAGAGTCAATCTGGCGGCATGTTAGTTGATTTTTCGATTCATGATTTTGATCAACTAAATATGTATCTTGGAAAACCTATTGAAGTTTTCGCGGCTCAAACATCGGCAACAGGTCCTTCTGAGATAACTGTTAAATACGAAGATGGCGGCGTCGGCCAAGTTCAAAGTTTTATGAATGCGGCAGAAGGCGTCCCATTTACTAGCACGATTGATTTGCTGGGTACTGCTGGGATAGCACATTATGAATTCTCCGCAATTTCAGCGACCGAAAATTCATCATCTGGAAATAACGCCGGGGTTAATAGTTGGCACGTTTTCTCTGCAAAAGGAAATACTGTTGAACATATTGCTACAGATGATCCATATGGTCGCCAAGTTAAATACTTCTTTGATCAAGCAAGTTCTAGTGGCAAATATGAACTATCGCCAACTCCTGCAGCAATAACGGCTTTGCAAGTCTGTCTTGCAGCAAAGGCATCCCTCAAAGAGGGACGCCCAGTTTCAATTGCTTAAATCTTAACTACCTGGCCAGTGCGAGCTGACTCTTCGGCTGCCAACGTAGCTTCAAGTGCGCGCATTGCATCAACCGGGGTGCTAACTGTTGGTTGAATTCCTCTCAGTGCGCAATCTGCAAAGTAGAGGAACTCTTCGCGAAGCGCGCCACCACGGTAGCCATCAAACTCTGGCCAATATGTTGTATCCGGGCTGCGAACTCCAGTTGTCTTTGTAACTATTCCAAGATTTGGAAAGGTATCTTGGATATGAATTAAACCTTCAGTGCCAATTACTGTCATACGTTCATCGATATCAAATGGTGTGTGTTCTGGCATGCACCAAACTGTTTCTAAGATCGCAGTAGCGCCACTCTTGAAGCGGTACATAGTCTGTCCGATATCTGGATATTTAAGGCCACGCATATCTGTGGTCTGGGCATATGCACTGACAATTGTGTCGCCCGTTAACCAGAGCATGATGTCGGTATCGTGGATTGCATCACCAACAATAGGTCCAATCTTATTTAAAATCTCAGGTGTCCATGATGCAGGAATATTTCTGCGAGAACTAAGTGAGAGAATTTTTCCAACTGCGCCTTCACTAATTGCCTTCTTGGCTGCGCGGTAACGTGGGTTGAAGCGAACAATATGACCGATTTGTAAGATCCCTTTTGCGCCCTTGGAAGCGGCAATAATCTTCTCGCAATCAGCAACTGTTGATGCCATTGGCTTCTCAAGAAAGACGTGTTTCCCCGCCTTCAAAGCTTCAATAGTGATGTCGGTATGTTGATCCCACATAGTTGTGATTGATACCGCATCGATATCAGGATCTGCCAACATATCTTTATAATCTTTATGCAACTTCTTTACGCCATACTTCTTGCCGAGTTCATTTAGTCGGCTTTCAGTTCTGGTACAGAGCGACACAAGTTTTAGACTCGGAGTTCCGATGATCGCATCACAATGAATTTCACCAAACCAGCCAAGCCCTATAACGCCGATTCTTAAGCTATCCATTACCTTCTCCTTTTATTAGGTTAGAAATTCTCCAAAGTAAGTTCGCGAGACATAACGATGTTGCCTGCAGTAAGTCCACAGTCAACGGGAAGATCGATTCCAGTAATTGCAGCCGCGGCGTCCGAGGCCAAGAAAGCCACTGCATTTGCAACATCACTTGGTTCAGCAATTCGAGCAAGCGGATACCAACGCATTAAAGTTTTTAGAACTTGCGGATCCTTTGCGGCTCGTGCAGTCCAGATTGGAGTTCTTACAGTTCCGGGAAGGACAATATTTGCGCGAATTCCGTAGCGGCCGTTCTCCATTGCAATAGCCTTTGTCATACTTATAAGTGCCGCCTTAGCAGCGCTATAGGCAGGATCGCCCAGTGCAGAGAGTCCATTTACTGAACCAATTGTGACAATTGCAGCTTTGCCCTTCTTCTTCATTCCCGGTAGAACGGTATGAACACAGTTGTAGGCACCATTGAGATTGCCATTGATATCAAATGCCCACTCCGAAGGCGTTGTCTTTTCAATCGTTGGATGATCTGAGAATCCGGCGTTATTAACCAAAATATCGACATCACCGAAATCTTTCATTAATTTTCCAAGGCCTGATGCAACGGCATTTGCATCACCAATATCACAAGTGAGTGGATGGGCAGTAATTCCTTCAGCTGCAAGTTCAATAGCGACGGTATTAACGGTATCTTTTTTATCTATTGCAAAGATAATTGCGCCTTCACGGCCAAAGTGACGAGAAAGCTCCTGGCCGATTCCACCTGCAGCACCTGTGATTGCGACAATTTTCTTATCGAATAATTTACTCACTTTTTAGTTACCACGCTCAACGTCACCGTTTTCTGCAAGGTCCACTGAATATGAAACATTGATGGCTTGTTCATAGGTCCCCCACTCTAATAATTATGTGATGTTTTTTAAAAATCGAAATATAGAAGGCACCCTCGAAATAACGAGGGTGCCCCCCACATAACTTTTCCTTACTTGATTACAACTTTTGCGAAAACGCCACTTAGCTTGTAAGCCTTGGCATCTTTAGCTACAGCAGCATGATCGAACTTATTTGCACCAGCAATAAGTGCATTTGAGTAGGTCTCTGCAGGCGCTAGAAGGCGTGGGGTCTGTCCCATGTCTGCTACTACCTTTAGATAATCAGACCAAGCAGATGGGTAGTGATAACCCCAACCCTTGCCATCAATGCGAGAGATCATGTGGCCTACTTGCTCTTCACGCATTGAATCAACTGCAATTTGTGGTGACAGTGTCGCACCAAGGGCTGGAAGTGCGTTGTAGGTAATTTCTGCCGCTGCACGAGGATTTTCCTTTGCAAACTCCATACCCATTGCTACACCGCGCAAGAAACGGGTGTACAAATCTATTCCGGCCTTTGACTTTAGTTCAGAAGCGCGGATGTCATAACCATTTGATGGTTGCTTTGAAGTTTCCTTACCGATGATCCAGTCAACATTGATGCCTGTTGCTGCCCATTGCGAGATAAGTCCATCCCAAGCAAGTCCTGCATCACACTTACCTGATGCTATTGCTTGTGACCATGTTGGCCAACCAGCGTCGATGATTTCAACTGACTTAGGATCTACGCCTGCTTCAACAAGCATTGGGTTGATAATTGCAGCCCATGCTGGAGAACCAACACAGATCTTCTTACCAGTGAATTGAGAGATCTTCTTAAGTGAACTTCCCTTAGGCGTTGCATAGTTGAATACCTGTCCTGGAATCATATTGAATGCAGAAATAACAGGTACACCTGCTGCAATTGAAGATAACAAAATTCCTGGGCTTGGATAAGAAACGTCAACTTGCTTTTGGGCAACAAACTTTGTTGCTGCAGTTCCATCAGATGGGCCAGGAATAAGTTTTAAATTAATGCCTAGCGCCTTGAAGTAACCACGGTTGATGGCTACGTGAAGCATGTAGTCATCCATCACATCCAGTGAACCACGTGGAGACATCCAAGTGATTGTTTGCAGCTTAGGGGCTGCATTTGAAACAGTCGGTCCAACAACTAGAGAGAGTGCGGCTAACGCCGAAACCCCCGCTAGCCATAGCTTTCTGTTCTTCATATCTCTACCTCTTTCTGTTTCTGTTGTTAGTGGACTTGCTTCTTCAGTATCTGCGTCCCTGGTTCGGCATAGAACGCAATTCTTTTTTTAAGCATCCCAACTTGCCCACTTGCGATTTACGAAAGTGAAGAAGGAGTAAATTCCAACGCCGAAGGTCGCAACGATTACGAGTACTGCACCAAATTGCGACATCTGGACAAGGGAAGAGAAATAGATCAAACGATTTCCAAGTCCCATTCCACCGCCAACCATTTCAGCGCCCACGGCTGTTAACAATCCGAAGATTGAACCAACCATGAAACCTACGATGATCATTGGGAGTGCAAATGGAAAACGAATCTTTCGGAATAATTGAAATTCTGTTGCACCGTATGACTTACCGAGCGCAATTAGTTCAGCATTGGTTCGCCTAAAGCCAGTAGCAGAGTTGATCATAACCATCGGACCTGTTGCAAGAGAGATTGCAATAACCCGAGGTGTCATTCCAAATCCAAACTTAAGCATCAAGAAAGGAATCAAGGCGACCATCGGAGTTGTGACAAGAATGATGATGTAAGGCGAGATGAAAATGTCTAACCCCGGTTTAAGTGTTACAAGAACGGCAAGGGAGAGACCTATCGTCGAACCAATGATTAGCCCCATGAAGAAGGTCTGCACCGTCTGCGTTAGTGGTTTCCAGTAGAGAGTGGAAAAGTCGGTAAATAAACTATGAATAATTGCAGTTGGCTTTGGGAATACATAAGCCTCGGTGTGCGTCCAAATTAAAATGAATTCAAGAAGGGTTACGACCACAATGGCAAGAGCAATTACAGATGCAATCTCCTTTAAACCTTTTGCGCGGCGCAAGTTTGCAAGTGCTGAAATATCAACTGGGCCATTCCCGCCTTGGTTCCCGCCTGAAGAATTAAAGTCTGGAATCTTATCTGCAAGATTATCGGTCGCCATTTTTATTGCACCTTTCCAGATTTAGATCCTTCAACATCATCCCGAATAGATTTTAGGATTTCAATAAATTTAGGTTCGAATTGCAGATCGATATTGCGGGGTCTTGGGAAGTCAACATCGACTATTCGGGAAAGTCTTCCGGGACGAGGAGACATAACCCAAACCCGATCTGCAAGAAAAATTGCTTCTGAAATTGAGTGGGTTACGAAAACAATTGTCTTTCGGGTTTGCTGCCAAACTTTCAATAAAAATAAGTTCATCTCTTCACGAGTAAATGCATCAAGTGCGCCAAATGGTTCATCCATCAGAAGAACTTCTGGATCTTGAGCGAGCGCGCGGACGATTGAACCGCGCTGCTTCATTCCGCCTGATAATTCGCCAGGGTATGAATTTTCAAAACCTTTAAGCCCAGCAACATCTAGGAGCTCATCAACTAATTTTCGATTGACAGCTTTCTTTTTAATTTGAAAAGGAAGTTCAATGTTCTCCATCAAAGTCCGCCAAGGCAGAAGATTCGAATCTTGAAAAACCATTCCGATCCGATCTGGAAGTGGTTTGGTTAAAAGCTCGCCATCTATATGGACAGTTCCAGAGGTTGCAGGATGAAGACCAGATAGGCACCATAAAAGCGTGGTCTTGCCACATCCACTAGCGCCTACGACACAGACAAATTCACCATCTTGGACACTTTCAGTGAAGTTCTTAACAGCTTCTACTGTCTTTGTCTCAGTTTGGTAGATCTTCGAAACATCTGTGATTTGAATCCGTGTTGCTTGCGCCACTAATGCTCTCCTTTTAGTTATTTGCTTTTGCCAACTTTGCCCTGCTCCGAGATTGCTTTTAAACTGCTCTTCTCCTGTGAGCCACATCTATGGTTTACTTAGGGATAATAGAACAAGGAGTCTTCCTATTCTGTCAAGCACTTTCTCCGAGTTTCTGCCGGCAGCTTTTACGAGGTCTTCCTCGGGCTCACCGGCCGGTTTGCGACGCTTAAATGTCGCCCGAGTTTTCGAAACCGTCCGCTTGAATGGCCCTATCACCCGCCAGTTAATTAGTGAAAAAACTGGGCTTTCAAAGCCAACGGTCAATGAAGCGCTAGAAATTTTGAACAAAGAGAAACTAATATCCCTGAACGAGGCAAAGACTAAATCAGCGACTGGTCGCCCGGGGCCAAAGGCGCAACAAATAACATTTAATAAAGATCGTAAAAAAATAGTAGCAATCGATATTGGTGGCTCCAATATTCGTCTCTTAGTTTCAGATCTCGACGGAAATATCATCGCAACTTTGATGCAAAGTACGCCACTCAAGAACGGCCGTAAAGCAATCCTTGCCAAAGTTAAAGAACTCTATGACAGCGCTCTGACTGAGAATAAAATTAAGGTTTCAGATATCGGTTCAATCGTTGCTGGATCTCCTGGAACTATCGACCCGGCTAATGGTGAAATCACTCATTCATATAACCTGCCAGAATGGGAGAATTTTTCACTCAGCGATGAACTCTCAAAAGTCTTGAAGAAACAAGTCCACGTCGAAAACGAAGCTCACCTTGCAATCTATGGTGAACATTGGCGCGGTGGCGCGAAGGATTTAGCAAATGCGGCCGCGATGTCTGTAGGAGTTGGTATCGGTCTTGGTTTATTAATTAATGGTCAGGTATATCGTGGCTTCAATGGGATCGCTGGTGAAGTTGGAAACCTGCCCTTACAGATTGCGGATAAAGTTAAATCACCGATGAATGCAAACTTTGAATTTCATGCAAGCGCAGTTGGCTTAGAGCGAAACTTTGAAACAGTCAAAAACAAAGAGGGCGCGAAAGAGATAATTAAATTAGCCGGCACTTCCCAAGTTTCAGCAAAAAATATTTACGCCGCCGCGGCAAAGGGGAATAAGTTAGCCCTCAATCTTGTAAACCAGCAATTAGAACTTCTTTCGCGAGGTATCGCCTCAGTATGTTGTATTACAAACCCTGAGGTTTTTATCCTTGAAGGTGGCCTGGCTCCCGCACTTGAACCACACCTAAAAACTATTTCGAAAATGGTCCAGAAAATAACTTTGATTGCGCCGAAGATTGTTATATCTGAATTGAAAGACTTTGCAACGGCTTATGGCGCACTTCGGCGTGGTATCGAAAACGTAGACCGTGCCACACTTATTTCTATCCTCCAAGAAACCACTTAGATAGTAGAAACTCTTATTGGAGACTTACTGAATCACCACATTCGTAATATTGCAGGAAACGATTTTTGTACGCAAGAACTCTGCCTCTATGGAATCCACAGTTAAATCAAAGCGCGATTTGACCGCAATCCAATTAGATATATAGGTGCACTGCGCTTTTGGTGGCAATCACTGCGCAACATCCCTATCGCTCTTCGAGCGATTTAAACTTGCCGTTACCGCCAACAATGTCCGCGAATCATCTAAATCATTTGCAAATTCCATTCGCTGCGCCGCAGTCCAAGCCCACGCCCCAGATCGCCAAGCTTCTGCTAACGAGGTGTTACTGGTGGCGGGTGAAGGATTTGAACCTTCGAAGGCAGAGCCGGGGGATTTACAGTCCCCTCCCATTGGCCGCTCGGGCAACCCGCCAAGGTCGAACAAGTAGTGCGGCAATTATGGATAGTGCGAAG
>Ga0194050_1000925_pt1 | contig 10191 bp, 9 predicted proteins | sample SepL2310m_MetaG_FD_148657 | JGI IMG/M metagenome (GOLD analysis project Ga0194050, IMG submission 148657) | Anoxic zone freshwater microbial communities from boreal shield lake in IISD Experimental Lakes Area, Ontario, Canada - Sep2016-L239-10m | ecosystem: Environmental > Aquatic > Freshwater >...
CTCCAGTCCTCTCTGTTGAAGAGTTCTGCGCTGATTATGGCCATTCATCAGGTAGGTTTTACTCTTGTGTCAGTAATTGATTTTCATGAACTTTGTTTGACCCGTGGTGGGCGCCAGATTTTGGGTCCGATTACTTGGCAAGTTGAAGAGGGTCAACGTTGGGTGATTTTGGGGCCCAATGGTGCTGGGAAAACTTCCTTGATCGCTATTGCTGCGACATTAATCCACCCTACAAAAGGGGAGGCAAGGGTTCTAGATGAGCTGTTGGGGCGAGTAGATGTATTTGAATTACGTCATCGCATCGGGCTTAGTAGTGCTGCGCTAACTGATCGAATTCCGCCCGATGAGTGCGCACTAGATGTGGTGATGACCGCTGCTTGGGCAGTCACCGGCAGATGGCAAGAGGTCTATGACTTATGGGATGAATCACGAGCGATGGGAATGCTTTCCTTATTTGGAGTTTCGCAAAATCGAGATCAAAATTTTGGCAGCATGAGTGAGGGTGAACGTAAACGGGTTCAAATAGCTAGAGCACTGATGCCTGATCCTGAATTATTGATTTTAGATGAGCCGGCTGCAGGTCTTGATCTAGGCGCTCGAGAAGATCTGCTGACTCGCTTAAGCGCATTGGCTTTAGATTCTTCTGCTCCCACAAGTTTGCTGGTCACACACCATGTTGAAGAGATTCCAACTGGAACTACTCATGCTTTATTACTTCGAGATGGGGCGATCGTGGCAGCGGGTCTAATAGATCAAGTTTTGACTTCGCATAATATTTCACAAACTTTTGGTTTAACGATTAATTTAACGTTCGAAGGTGGTCGCTGGTTCGCTCGGGCTAATTAATTAATTCATAAAAAAATACCACCGATCCATATTCAGGACCGGTGGTATTTTACTTTTTTCTACTGCTTATTAACCCACCCAAGCATTAATTGGAGAGCTTAGGAAGTAGACCATAAATAAGCCTGAGATGAGCCATAACATCCAATGGACCTCTTTACCGCGGCCTTGAACCGCACGTACTACTACGTGAGAGACAAATCCAGCCCCGATTCCAACTGTGATGTTGTAAGTAAATGGCATCAAGATAATTGTTAAGAATGCTGGGATTGCGATACCCAAATCATTCCATTCAATTCCCTTAATTTGGGTCATCATTAAGAAGCCAACGATTACTAATGCTGGCGTTGCTGCTTCGTAAGGAATGATGGCAACAAGTGGAGATAGGAAAGTAGTAAGCAAGAAGCAGATACCGGTAACTACAGAAGCCAATCCGGTACGTGCACCTTCACCAACACCTGATGCTGATTCAATGTAGGAGGTATTTGATGAGATCGAAGAAGCTCCACCAGCGATAGCTGCAACTGAGTCAACTAACAAAATCTTGTTAGCGTTAGGAACATTTCCATCTTTGTCATTTAGTCCTGCCTCGGCACCAATTGCGGTCATAGTTCCCATGGTGTCGAAGAAGTCCGCCAATAGCAGTGTGAATACAAATAGAACTGCAGAAATCACACTGACGCGTGTAAATGCACCAAACAAATCAAAACTTCCGATAATACTGAAATCAGGAGTTGCCACAATTTGATCTGGCACGGCAGGAACATTTAAGCCCCAACCTTTTGGATTCACTTTGTCAGGAGCGATAAAGTTAGGACCGATCTTGAATGCAGATTCGATAATTACGGCTAAGACTGTCGCGGAAACGATTCCGATCAAGATTGCAGCTTTAACTTTCTTGACCATCAAACCGATCATCAGGAATAATCCGAAAGCAAAAACTACGATCGGCCATCCAACAAGTGTTCCGCCATCACCAAGAGTTACCGGCACTGGGCCAGAGCCAGTTTTGCGCACAAATCCGGCATCTACTAAACCGATCAATGCGATAAATAAACCGATACCAACTGAGATTGCGATTTTTAATTGAGTCGGCACTGCACGGAAGACCGCAACACGGAAACCGGTAAGCACCAAAATCAAAATAATTAAGCCTTCAAGTACAACAAGGCCCATTGCTTCTTGCCAAGTCATCTTCGCTGCGATTCCTACCGCTACGAAAGTATTAAGACCTAGACCGGTTGCAAGTGCCAATGGAAAATTAGCCACAACGCCCATCAGGATTGTTAAAACTCCTGCAACAAGCGCGGTTACTGCGGCAATCTTCGCTAAGTTTGGAGCATCTCCACCAATAAATTTACCGGTGCTATCTTTTGAAAGACCGATGATTAATGGATTAAGAGCCACGATGTATGCCATCGTGAAGAACGTAACCAAACCTCCGCGAATTTCGCGTCCTACGGATGATCCACGTTCACTGATTTTGAAGTATGAATCGAGCATTTCCCCTCATAACTGTTTTGGTAACGGGGGTGTTTGCGACCCCGTGCGAAGTAACGGCTCGCGACGCCGAAGGAAGATGCCACAAACCTACCTGTGGATTTGCTTAATGTGGGGTAAAACGCCGGACTATTCCGAGCCAAAAAGCGACTGAAAAGCCGATGAACAGCGCAAATAGGAAGGTTCCCACCCCTACTCGGCCACCTAAGGCCCATCCCAGGCTCAAAACTATTAACTCGATAAAGAGCCGCACCCGTCCAACTGGGAGTCCACTTCGGTAATGCAAAGCTGTCATTAATCCATCTCGTGGCCCTGGACCCAGACCACAGGTTAAGTAGAGCGAGCTGCCTGCCCCCACGATTAGGATCCCAATAATTGAAAGAGTTAATTTTTCCCAAAGCAGGGCTGGAGTGGGAAGAAAATCTACTGTTAATTGAATGAAAAAAGCGATCACAACAATATTGGCGATAGTTCCAAAGCCAGGTTTTTCGCGGAGTGGAATCCAAATCAAAAGTACGATCGTGCTAATAATGAAAGTCCACCAACCCAGAGCTATTCCCGTGCGCAAACTCAATCCCTGTGCCAAAACCGTCCAAGGTGCATTGCCGAGATGAGCAACAACTAATAAACCATCACCAATGCCGAAAAGCGACAACCCAATTACTAATATTACAAACCTAATTGGCGTTAATGACCAAGTATTTGATGCTCGCCAAGGTGTTTGCGGAATTGTTCGCGAAAGTCTAAATCTCATTGCCGCATCTTAGAGGATATCCATATATCCTTATGCCATTATGAAAATGGCTACACAACTTGATCTTTCGTATTGGCAAGCGATTATTACCGGCCTCTTGCAAGGAATAACTGAATTATTTCCAATATCGAGTTTAGGTCATTCCATTTTAGTTCCGGCTTGGATTGGCGGAAGTTGGAATTCTTTTTTGATCAATTCAACTGCCGGTGAATCACCATATTTACTTATGATTATTGCCTTACATGTGGCGAGTGCTTTGACTTTATTGCTGATTTTTTGGAAACGGTGGATTCAATTAATTCAAGCCTTTTTTAGAAGTTTAAAATCGCGTTCGTTGGAGAGTCCAGAATCAAAAGTTATCTGGTTAATATTGTTGGCAACACTTCCAGTTGGTTTGTTGGGAATTCTATTTGAGCATCAGTTAAAAGATCTTTTTTCGAAACCGTTAGCGGCAAGTGTGTTTTTAGCAATTAACGGGATCATTTTATTTGTTGCCGAAAAATCGAGCCAGAAGAAAACAGTTAACGATTCTGATGAAACTCTCACTCATCAAATCTCTTTCAAAAATGCTTTCACAATTGGAGTCGCTCAATCAGCAGCGCTATTTCCGGGCATCAGCAGATTTGGCATAACTATGGGTGCTGGACTAAACCGAGGGCTCTCACATACAGCGGCCACGGATTTTGCCTTTCTTTTAGCAACACCAGTTATTTTAGCTGCCGGTCTTTTGAAAATTCCAGATCTATTCAATCCAGAGATTAAACACATTATTGGACCGGTCATTGTTGGATCAATAGTCGCGGCATTTGGTACATTTATTTCGGTGAAAATTCTAGTAAAATGGTTTAAGCACCACACCTTGTATCCATTTGCAATTTACTGTTTAGTCGTAGGTCTTATTTCGGTGGTGAAATTTTTATGATCGGCACATTTATAAATGTTGTTGCCATATTGATAGGCACGACTCTGGGAACTCTCATCGGATCTCGGATTCCCAATAGAACCAGAACTTTAGTTACCGATGCTCTCGGGCTGGTTTCTTTTTTGGCAGCTGCGGGTGCTGCCTCGGCAATGTGGAATGCAGATTTTATAAAAGCAGTAGGTGATGGATGGCCAATTTTAGTTGTGCTTGGATCCTTGTTAATTGGCGGTTTGATTGGATCTGCTTTACAGATTGAAGATCGCTTAAACGGTGTAGGTAAGGTTCTGGAGAGAAAGTTTTCTAAATCCGATGACGGAAATTTTGTTGCAGGTTTTGTTAGTGCGTCTTTGATTTTTTGTGTCGGTCCGATGGCGATCTTAGGAAGTATTAGTGATGGTCTTGGAGAAGGAAACTCACTTTTGATTCTGAAAAGCGTGATGGACGGGTTTGCGGCAATAGCTTTTGCTGCGGCACTTGGATGGGGCGTTGGTGCTTCTGCTCTTTCTGTACTTGTATATCAAGGGGCATGGAGCGCTGTTGGCTTCGCATTAGGTTCAGTTTTGGCGGAGTATCAAATTGCAGCGATGACTAGCGTTGGTGGAATGCTTCTCGTGGGGATCGGAATGCGATTATTGAACTTCAAGATAATCGCCGTCGGTGATTTGTTACCGGCTCTGGCCATCGCACCACTCTTAGCTGTTTTAGTGGCTAACCTTCATTAAATCTTAGAAATATCAATAACAAAGCGATATTTAACATCAGATTTAACGGTTCGATCCCATGCGGTGTTGATGTAATCAGGTGCGATAACTTCGACATCACTTGTGATGTTATGTTCTCCAGAAAAATCTAACATCTCCTGCAATTCGCGAACGCCACCAATCATGGATCCGGCTAAACGTCGACGTTGGCCAAGTAGCACACCTGCTGGAACACTGTAAGGGGCTCCAGGTAAACCGATTAGTACCAAAGTGCCATCTAATTTAAGCATTCCCAAATAATCTTCCAGGTTTAGGTCAACAGATACGGTATTTAGGATCAAGTCAAAGTTTTTAGCAAGTCTCTTGAAATCTTCATTGCCAGCTTTTGCGACGAAATGGGTTGCACCCATCGCTAGCGCATCTTCGCGTTTCTCGGGGGAGTGCGAAAATACAGTGACTTCCGCGCCCATCGCCTTTGCGTATTTGACACCCATATGGCCTAAGCCACCTAAACCAAGGATGGCAACTTTTTTACCCGGTCCGGCCTTCCAATGTCGTAATGGAGAATAGAGGGTGATACCAGCGCACAAAAGTGGAGCGACGTTAGCCAATTCGAGATTTGCTGGGATCGTGACCACATAATTTTCAGCGACAACAATGACTTTCGAATATCCACCTTGAGCAACGGTTACTCCATCGCGTTCTAAACCATTGTAAGTACCGGTCATGCCCTCCATGCAATATTGCTCTACACCGGCTAAACAATTTTCACATTTGCGGCAAGAGTCAACAAAGACGCCAACTCCTACAATTTGTCCAACGGAGAACTTCTTCGCCTTGTCACCGACAGCAATTACTTTTCCAACAATTTCATGTCCTGGAACCATCGGGAATAATGATGATCCCCACTCTTCACGAACCTGATGGATATCTGAATGACAGATACCGGCATAGGTGATCTCAATCACCACATCCTCAGATCTAGGCTCACGTCTTTCAAAATCAAAGGGTGCAATTTTAGCGCCAGCAGTTAAGGCAGCGTATGCACGTGTTTTTAACATTTATTCCCTCTTTATTGATTGAATAGATAACAGATAAATTTCGGAGTTATTTACTGATTTCATGAATTATAACCGGAAACCGTGAAAGTCTCGCATCCGTATCGTGAGATGATCTCTCATGTGATCGCTACTTCGAGTTTAGAGCTACGTGCAGGCGCTCGACTTTTGGTCTCCGGAGTGAGTATCCGAATAAATAGCGGTGATCGAATTGGTTTTGTTGGCAGAAATGGTGCCGGGAAAAGCACTCTAGCGAAAGTATTAGCAGGTCAAACATTACCGGCTGGTGGTCAAGTAAATCGAAGCGGCACTATTGGGTATCTTCCACAAGATCCTCGAACAGGTGATGAAGCAGGCACGGTTTTAGATCGAATTTTGTCGGTGCGTGGATTAGATCTAATTGTAGAGCGAATGCGCCAAGCTGAAGAGGCGATGGCTACTACGGAAGGCGAGGAGTTAGAAGCAGTCCTGGCTAAGTATTCAAGAGCCGATAGCGAATTTAATGCAGCAGGTGGTTATTCGGCAACTGCTGAGGCGGAGGCTATCGCCACAAATTTAGGGATTCCAGAAAGATTATTTGACCAAAACATTGGGTCGTTGAGCGGTGGTCAACGCAGAAGAGTGGAGTTAGCGCGGATTCTTTTTAGCGGTGCCGAAACTTTATTGCTAGATGAACCTACAAACCATTTGGATGCTGATTCCATCAACTGGTTACGCGAATTTTTAGCAAAGTATTCGGGTGGCTTAGTTGTCATCAGTCACGATGTTGCCTTAATCGAAACGGTAGTTAATAAAGTATTTTATCTAGACGCCAATCGAAATGTTATCGACGTGTACAACATGGGATGGAAAAAATATTTACAACAACGAGAAGCCGATGAGCATCGCCGTAAAAGTGAGCGAGCCAATGCGGAAAAACGAGCCGCCATTCTTGAGAAGCAAGCCGAGAAAATGCGCGCGAAGGCAACCAAAGCTAAAGCCGCACAAGGTATGTTCCGTCGTGCCGAGAAATTGCTTTCTAATCTTGAAGATGAACGTAAAAGTGATCGTGTGGCAAGGCTACGGTTTCCAACTCCATCTCCTTGTGGAAAGACGCCACTGTCGGCTACTGGTTTGAGTAAATCTTATGGTTCACTTGAAATCTTTACTGATGTGGATCTGGCAATCGACAAAGGATCCCGAGTTGTGATTCTGGGTTTAAATGGTGCCGGCAAAACTACTTTATTGCGGATATTAGCGGGGGAGTTGGAATCAGATACAGGTGAAGTTGTCGCCGGTCATGGATTGAAAATTGGGTATTACGCGCAGGAACATGAATCTTTAGATTATGAGAGAACTGTTCTCGAAAATATGTTGAGTTCTGCTGATGATATTCGCGAACCAGAGGCCCGTAATGTTTTAGGTTCCTTTTTGTTTTCAGGTGATGATGTTAAAAAACCGGTAAAGGTCTTAAGTGGTGGGGAAAAAACTAGACTCGCCCTTGCGATGTTAGTTGTGAGCGCTGCAAATGTGCTTTTATTAGATGAACCTACCAACAACTTAGACCCAGCTTCACGCGATGAAATTCTAGGTGCATTAAGTGAATATCAAGGTTCAGTTATTTTAGTTTCACATGATGAAGGCGCAGTCGTTTCCTTAAAACCAGAACGTGTTCTTTTGCTACCTGATGGGGAAGAGGATTTATGGAATGAGGAGTATCTAGATTTAATAATGTTGGAATAAAGTTAGAATTCGAAAATTGCATTGATTCTGTGGCCTGGATGATCGACTGCAATCTTATTTCTTCCGTTTAAGAATGGAATTTCCCCTAAAACAACTGAACCCAGGATTTCCGCTCCAGTTAAACCAACCAATGTAATTCCAGCACTTAGGGTTCCACCAGTAGCCAGTACATCATCAACAATGATCACTTTATCTAATTGGCCTAATTGATCTTTATGCAACTCAAGTGCATCAAATCCGTATTCGAGTGCGTATTGAACCTTATGAACTTCTCGTGGAAGTTTTCCAGGTTTACGTAACAAAACAAATCCCAAATTGTGTCTTGCTGCTATCGCCGCTGCAAATACAAAGCCACGGGCCTCCAAGCCAGCGACGTGCGTTGCTCCCGATATAGATCCGGCCATAGCATCTACGCATAAAGTAAATGCTTGTGCATTGGCAACCAACGGGGTTATATCTTTGAAAATTACACCAGGCTTTGGATAATCCGGAACATCTTTGATTAGCGCTTGGGCTTTTGAAAGGGAATTGATCTTTTCGATATTTTCCAATTTATTTAATCTTCACGCAATGGTTTTGGTGGTGTTGATTTTACCCAACGCCAGACTGCAAGTAACGAGCAGGTTAAACCAATTAAACCCATCACAGTGCCGCCAGTGCTCACATTGGATAAAATTAAAGGTCCGCTAATTGACGAAGCCATAACTGAGATGGGCAAGATGAAAAAAACGTGCCATTTTTGACGTTTCATGAAAGTTAAACCCAAAGCCAGCGGCGCCAAGATTGCCGGGAAAAACAGGATCATGGCAACCAATAATGCTAAGTCAGCCATTATTCTCCCGCCTTTCTTAAACCTGCAGCAAATTTATCCTGTTGTGAAGGCTAACTTACCGCCAGCCATGCCACTTTCAAGTAAGCGATGAGCTTTAGCGGCCTCCTCGAAGGTAAAAAGTTGAAGTGGAGGCAGTTCTAAATCGCCAGATAGTTGGGCACTAACAAGATCGTTAATCCGTTCTTTTTTCTCGGCAAAAGTGGATATGAAATCTGAAAGGGTTGGACGGGATAAGTAAATGGAGTTTCTAGTCAAAGTTAATGGATTGACTGGTTCAACTGGTCCACTAGCAGCACCGTAAAGGACCATGTCACCCCTTCTTCCCACAAGCTCTATGGTTTGGCTAAAAGTATCTTTTCCGACGCTGTCATAAACAACATTGACTCCCAAACCTTTGGTTAAAACCTTTACCTGTTCCTTCATTTCTGCATAGGTACAACTGTGTTCAAAACCTAATTGCTGCAACTTTTCAACTTTTGCAGGGGTGGAGGTAACTGGAATAACTCGTGCCCCGGTACGTCTCAATAATTGAATTAAGACAGATCCGACACCACCTGAGGCTGCAGTAACAAGAGCAGTAGTTTTTGACGAAGCCACATGTGAAGAAGTTGCAAGAAAGTGAGCGGTTAATCCTTGCAAAAGTAGCGGTAATAATTTTTCTGGAGCGATATTTGCTGGCAACGGAATCAACTGATCCTCATCAAGAGTAAAAAATTGAGCATATGATTTTGCACCGCCAGTCCAACCAACCCGATCACCGACTCTGAAATTTTGAAGTGGGATCGAACTTTCCAAGATGATTCCGATACCTTCTACCCCTAAAATCCCGGGAAAGTTCATTGGTCTTTCGCCCCGTCGTTGATAAATATCGAAAAAATTAATGCCAGCCATTTCGACTTGAATTAAAATTTGTTCGCCAGGATTATGTGAAGGGATAGGCGTAGGAAACTCCTCTACTTGAAGTAGATCAGGTGAACCCACGCTTTTGATAGAAATCGCCCGCACAAACACCCCGTCTCGGATTGATATATCGCTAATGATTGTGACCGAACGGGGACTTGAACCCCGAATCCCTTGCGAGAACTAGCACCTCAAGCTAGCGCGTCTGCCAATTCCGCCACCCGGTCAGATGATGTTGAGCGGTACCCTACCAAAATCACGGTTTAGAGTTCAAAGTGGGGGAGAATACCTAAATGCGAGGCACTGATTACGAACAACTTGAGAATGAAGCTGTATCGATATGTCAGAAATTGATCCAAATCCCCAGTGTAAATTTTGGCGAAGGAAATGGAAATGAAAAAGAGATTGCAATTTACGTAAGTAAGTTTTTAACCGATTGCGGGGTTGCTAATCAAATTATAGATAGCGCACCAAATCGTTCAAATGTAATTGCTCGCATTAAAGGTGTGGATAGTTCTCGCCCAGGTTTAGTTTTGCATGGACATCTAGATACGGTTCCAGCGACCGTAGCAGATTGGAAACATGATCCATGGTCTGGTGAAATCATTGATGGAGAGATATGGGGACGTGGCGCAGTAGATATGAAAGATATGGACGCAATGATTTTAGCAATTGTTGCTGATTGGCAACGCACCGGATTTGTCCCACCACGAGATATTGTTTTAGCTTTTTTTGCAGATGAAGAAGCCGGTTCATTATTTGGTTCAAGATGGTTGGTACAGAACCATCCTGAACTTTTCAAAAATTGTTCTGAAGCGATTTCAGAGGTTGGTGGTTTTTCGGCGACACTGCCCAATGGAAAAAGATTTTATTTAATTGAAAATGCTGAAAAGGGTTTCCATTGGATGCGTTTAATTTCTGAGGGAACAGCAGGACATGGTTCGATGATCAATTTAGAA
>Ga0194050_1000938_pt1 | contig 10113 bp, 9 predicted proteins | sample SepL2310m_MetaG_FD_148657 | JGI IMG/M metagenome (GOLD analysis project Ga0194050, IMG submission 148657) | Anoxic zone freshwater microbial communities from boreal shield lake in IISD Experimental Lakes Area, Ontario, Canada - Sep2016-L239-10m | ecosystem: Environmental > Aquatic > Freshwater >...
TAAACATCTTGCGGGGACGGCAGCGACTCAGGAGGATTGGCAATTCTTTTATCGTTGTTATGCCAACACCTATTTTGAGCATCACTCTACGCCCTACCTCAATCAAGATTTTTTTATGCAATGGGCAAAGCGGATGCCTGAAAATCTCCATTTAATTTTTGCCAAACGAGATGAGCAGGCTATTGCTGCCTCCTTATTGGTCGTTGATCGTAAAGCGCCCATTTCAACTGCCTATGGTCGCTATTGGGGGTGTCTCGAACACCTGCCCTGTTTACATTTTGAAACTGCTTATTACCAAGCTATTGAATTTTGTATCACGGAGAAAATTCAATTATTCGAAGGTGGCGCGCAAGGCCAGCACAAAATGGCTCGCGGGTTTCTGCCCACCACCTTACAATCAGCGCATTGGTTAGCTGATGAACGCTTTTTAAGTGCAGTAGACCGATTTTTAGAGCGTGAGCGCGAAGGCATTGCCGAATATATTGATGAACTTCAAGAGCATTCGCCCTTACGTCAAAACAGAAATGTAAATATCGGCTAAAGTATGCCTATGAGCGATGGTGCAAATTCATTATTAATTGGTGATGCTGATTCTGATTCCCCCTGTATTGGCGTCTGCTCGACCCTATTTGATGAAATTTGTATGGGTTGTGGCAGAACTGCACAGGAAGTCTGTAACTGGGTTTTTTTATCTCCAGTAGAAAAAAAAATAGTCTGGGAACGCATTCAATCCGAAGGTACTGCGATGCGCTTCCAGACTAAGAATGAAAAGCTTTAATTAGTCTGCGTAGACTCCAGCTGCTTTAATAATTGGCGACCATAAATCAATCTGTGCTTTCAAGTGATTTTTCAATCCCTCTGGGCTAGCATTAGCTTGACTCGGAATTTCAACACCCATTTCAGCCATCTTACTTTTGTAGCCAGGATCTTGAATTGCAGCCTTCAGGGCAGCGGCTAATTTATCCGCATCAGCCTTAGGGGTTCCCTTTGGTGCATAAACACCGTGCCATACTTTAACTTCAAAGTTTTTCAAACCCTCTTCGTTCAAGGTTGGCACTTTGTCATAGGCTTTAATCCGTTGCAAGGTAGTCGTACCATAAGCCTTAACAGCGCCTGCAGTGACTTGAGTGCCGATGTTCGTAGTTTGATCGCACATGAGCTGGACCTGATTGCCCATCAGATCAGTTAAAGCAGGAGCAGTTCCCTTGTAAGGAACGGTAGTTAAGTCAATTTGTATCCGACTCATTAAGAGTAAACCGCATAAATGACTAGCCGAGCCAATACCTGCATTAGCATAAGCAATCTTGCTGGTATTCGCCTTCATGTAAGGCACTAAATCTTTGAAGTTTTTGGGGGGCAAATCTTTATTTGCAATGAGCATCATCGGTACATCGGCAACCTGACCAATATATTCATAATCATTCATTGGGTCGAAACCAAGATTTTTATACAAAGCAGGAGCAGTCGACATACCAATATGATGGATTAACAATGTATGACCATCTTTTGGAGCCATTACTACTTTTTTTGCCGCAATGGTTCCGCCGGCGCCCGGGGTATTTTCAACAATAATTTGCCCCTTTAATTGCTTGCCCATAACTAAGGCAAGCTCACGCGCTACTTTATCGGTAGGACCACCAGCAGCAAAAGGCACAATTAGTGTGATCGGCCGATCGCCAGGAAACTCAGCTGCCTGTGAGGTTGGAGCGATGAAACAAATGCTCGTTAATACTGAGACAGTAAAAACCAGTTTCTTTGTTAATTGCATTACATCTCCTTATTGATATTTAAATAAATCATGAACTAACCCGTAATGGCTTGGCTGCGTAAATATTCCTCGTAAGTACCAGAATAATCAACGACTGATCCGTCCATTTTAACTTCCAAAATACGATTGGCTAGGGCCGATACAAACTCACGATCGTGCGAAACAAAGAGTAGCGTGCCTTCATATTTTTCGAGGGCAATTTGTAGGCTTTCAATCGATTCCATATCCATATGGTTGGTGGGTTCATCCATCGCCAGCACATTGTGCTTTTGGAGCATGAGTTGCCCCCAAATCATCCGCCCCTTCTCGCCGCCAGATAAGACCTTGACCGACTTCCCAATATCGTCACCAGAAAATAACAAGCGGCCTAAAGTACCACGCACTACCTGATCATCATCCCCTGTATTGCGATAGCCACTCATCCACTCCATCAAGGTTGTTTCGTCAGGAAATAGCTCACTGGTATCTTGTGGCATCACCCCAACATTCGCATTTTCAGCCCATTTCACATCACCTTTATCAGCCTGTAGACCGTTAAAGCGTTTACTTAAAATCGTTTTTAGTAAGGTTGTTTTGCCAGCACCATTTTGACCAATAATGGCAATTTTCTCGCCGGCACGCACACCTAATTTAAAGTTCTTAAAAATAGTCCGATCAAAATCTTTAGTTAGGCCATTGCACTCGACTGCCATGTTATGCAATTTCTTTTCCGAGTCAAAGCGAATGAACGGATTTTGTCGTGAAGAGGGTTTGATTTCAGTTATCTCGATCTTTTCTAACTGCCGCTGCCGCGATGTCGCTTGGCGAGCCTTTGAGGCGTTCGCTGAGAAGCGACTAACAAAAGCCTGTAGTTCTGCAATCTTTTCTTTAGCCTTGACATTCGAGGCCATTTGCTGGGCCCGCGCTTGCACCGAAGCTAGCATATAAGAATCGTAATTACCGGGATACACTTTGAGCGTGCCAAAATCCATATCGGCCATATGCGTACATACTTCATTTAAAAAATGGCGATCATGGGAAATAATGATGATGGTGCTATTAAAATTATTTAACACTTCTTCAAGCCAATGAATCGAGTGAATATCTAAATTATTCGTCGGCTCATCTAGAAGAAGAACATCGGGATCAGAAAAAAGTGCTTGCGCTAACAAGACGCGTAATTTCCAGCCAGGCGCAATATTGCTCATCGGGCCATCGTGTTGCTCAATGGGAATGCCAATGCCGAGTAATAACTCGCCGGCTTTCGCTTCTGCAGTGTAGCCGCCATATTCAGCATACTTCGCTTCAAGCTCAGCAGCGTGCATATAGTCTTCATCACTCGCATCGGGGTTAGCATAAATTGCATCCCGTTCTGCTGCCGCCTGCCACATTTCTTCATGCCCCATCATCACGACGTCAAGCACGCGCACATCCTCAAAAGCAAATTGATCTTGGCGTAACTTGCCCAAACGAATATTTGGGTCTAGGCTGACATTTCCGCTAGTGGGCTCGAGATCGCCGCCCAAGATTTTCATGAAGGTGGATTTGCCACAACCGTTAGCGCCAATTAAGCCATAGCGGTTACCGCCACCAAATTTAACTGAGATATTTTCAAACAAGGGCTTAGCCCCAAACTGCATAGTAATATTAGATGCTGACAGCACGATAACCTTCTAAATAGGAATGTTTTATAGCAAACTGCCTATTTTAACGGTGTTGGCGCCTGATTGTGCTATTTCAAGTGTTTCACAGCCTTAATACGCAGCTGCCAAGCCATCGCGCCGACTGTCACTAGCGGCGATATAGCCATCTTCCAGATCATCACTTAAGCGCCAAATAAACTGTCCTGAGCCAAAGTCCATATAGGGATCATCAATCTTTTTCAGGGTGTGATCCATGGCAATGAGGCCGGCTACCGTGGCGGGGTTCATGTTCGACTCAACATCTAAGGTGAAATCGCGGTTCACCTTCCAACGCGGTGCGTCACAGGCGGCCTGGGGCTGCTGCTGATATGTCATCATGCGCACTAAAGTTTGTAAATGGCCTTGGGGTTGCATATCGCCCCCCATGACCCCAAAACTCATTTGCGGGAAAACCTTGCCGCCATCATTGCGGGTAAGGAAAGCAGGAATGATGGTGTGAAATGGCCGTTTACCCCCGGCAACCACATTGGCAGATTGCGGATCAAGCGAAAAACCATAACCCCGATTCTGCAGGCTAACGCCCCACTCCGGAACGACCACTCCCGAACCAAAGCCCATGTAATTACTTTGAATAAAAGACACCATTCGTCCCTGCGCATCAGCGGTAGTTAAATATACGGTACCACCCGACGCTGGTAAGCCATATTTAAAATGGGTCGACTTTTTAGGATTAATCAGCTTAGCTCGCTCAGCTAAATAACTCGGATTGAGCATTTGTTCTGGCGTCACTGCCATTGAACGCGGGTCAGCAAGATATTGATACACATCGGCAAAAGCTAACTTCATCGCCTCAATTTGTAAATGCTGACTTTCAATCCCATCAACTGGCAAACTCGCTAAATCAAAATGTTGCAAGATTCCCAAGGCAATTAATGCGCCAATGCCCTGACCATTTGGTGGAATTTCATGTAAGTCATATTGCTTACCATCAGTAGCCCGTAAACTCTGCTGAATCGTACCCACCCAATCGGGACGATATGCGCTTAAGTCGGCTAAAGTCATGGCACCATCAGTTGCCTTCGCAAACGCCACAATCGCTTCGGCAATTTCACCTTCATAGAATTCCCGCACACCATTTTTTGCTATCACTTTTAAGGAGCGCGCAGCACTTGGAAAAGTAAATCGCTCTCCTGCATGTGGCGCTCTACCATGCGGCATAAAAGCAGCAGCAAAACCTGGCTGGTTTTGTATATCCGGAATTGCGGCGGCCCATTTATGCGCCACTATTAACGGCAGCGCGTAACCGCGTTCAGCAATTTCAATGGCGGGCTGTAATAAATCAGCTAATGGTAATGAACCAAACCGAGTATGCAAGGCCTCCCAACCAGCTAGAGCACCAGGAACCGTGACGGTATCCCAGCCACGCATCGGTCGTTTAGCAAGACCATTTGCCTCGGTGCCATATTTTTTTGCATAGTAAGCCGGATTCCATGCCTGCGGGGCTACCCCAGAAGCATTTAAGCCATGCAATTCCTGACCATCCCACACGATCGCAAAACAATCACTACCTAGGCCATTAGAAACCGGCTCAACAATCATCAAAGCGGCGGCGGCGGCAATCGCAGCATCGATGGCGTTACCTCCCTGGTGCAAAATCTTTAAGCCAGCCTGAGCTGCGTAGGGATGTGAGGTCGAAACCACATTTCGTCCCATTACTGGCATACGTATCGTGGGATAAGGGTTGTGCCAATTAAATTGCATATTATTCCAGTTAATAAATTAGTCGAGCGAAATTTGATTTTGTTGAATAATTTTGGTCCACCGCACCCGATCAAGCGCAACCATCGTGGCAAATTTTTCAGGTGAGCCGGGAATAGGCTCGGCACCCAAAAGCGCTAAACGTTCTCTCGTATCTTTCTCAAGTAAAACTGTATTTAATGCGGCGTTTAGCTTATTCACGATCTCGGCTGATAAATTTTTAGGCCCATATAGCCCAAACCAATTCGACGTTTCAAATTGTCCAAGGCCATAATCTTTGCCAGCCTCGGCAATGGTCGGCACATTTGGCAATAAAGGTGAACGCTTAGGGCTTGCAACCCCTAAGGCCATTAACTTGCCGTCAGTTACTAGGGGCAAGCTTGCAATCGTTGTATCAAATAACAAATGAACTTTACCCGAAATTAAATCAGGCGTAGCCAAAGCTGACCCCTTATAAGGAATGTGCGTCATATTAAAACGGGCTGTTGCTTTTAATGACTCAGCATTTAAATGCATTACAGTGCCATTACCACTTGTCGCATAATTAATCTCATTCGGATGAGCCCGCGCATATTCGATGAATTCTTTCAGGTTTTTAACTGGTAAAGTTTTAGTGATTGTTAGTAAACCAGGTGCAATTGCGACGCCCCCAATTGGCGTAAAGTCGGCTTGCGTGTCATAAGGTAATTTTTTAGTAAAGCTTGGTGCCACAGCATGAGTACTTCCGGTTGACAAAAGCAAAGTGTAGCCATCAGGTGCAGCTCGTGCGACTAAATTTGAGCCAATTGAACCACCCGCGCCAGGATGATTATCGACAATTACCGTTTGCCCTAAACGTTGGGTTAGTTTTTGTGACAACATGCGCCCTAAGGCATCTGTTGCTCCCGCAGGTGGAAAAGGAATAATTAAGGTAATTTGACGATTGGGATAGGCCAGATCTTTAGACTGTGCCACAACGTTGGTAACGCTCAGGATCAAGCTGAAAACCAGCGCAGTCAATGGTATTAATCTGCAGAGAATAGGCTTCAATGGCATTTAAAAATTCCTAAAGAGCTGAGTTCGATTGGGTAAGTTGGAATCGATTCAGTTGTTTTTTTATTACCGGTATTCGCAAGGCAAGTAATAAGATAATAACCCCCAGATAAATCGAGACGACTGAAAAGTTATTTTTACCCGCCTTATCCCACCAATAATGCAAAATTGCCGTGCCTGCAATCACATAAACCAGACGGTGTAATAAAGCCCAGCGGCGCCCTAGTTTACGCTGCGACCACTGGTTTGACGTGAGTGCCAACGGAATAAGCAATACAAAACTAATAAACCCCATAGTTATAAAGGGGCGTTTAATGACATCTTTTATCATTGATACGAGGTTGAAATCTTGGTCTAACCAAAGCCAAATTAAAAAATGCAAACAGGCATAAAAAAATACGAATAGCCCAAGCATACGACGCACTCGTAGCCAACCGCTCCAACCGGTAATTAAGCGCAGCGGTGTCATACCTAAAGTAAGACAAAATAAAACGAGGGTCCAAGTTCCTGTTGACCGAGTAATAAACTCAATTGGGTTGGCGCCTAATTGATCGCTGTAAGCAAAATAAATAAGTCGCACTAGCGGAAGTAGTGCCAACAAAAAAACCAGGGACTTGAACCCCTTTAAAAAAACCGTTTGGTTAATAGAATTTTTTAAGGTCCATGCCTGCATACAAGCTCGCAACCTGATTACCATAACCATTAAACATTTCAGTTTTTATTTTAGGCGCAAAAAAACCTCGCCCGTCACCGATCCGTCGCTCTGTAGCTTGGCTCCAGCGGGGATGATCAACATTCGGGTTCACGTTGGAATAAAAGCCATATTCACTTGGGGCCGACATATTCCAGCTGGTTGGTGGCTGCTGATCGGTTAAGCGAATTTTAACGATTGACTTAGCACTTTTAAAACCATACTTCCATGGAATAACCATGCGTACCGGGGCGCCATTTTGCTTTGGCAAGGCCTCACCATATAAACCAAAAGTAAGTAAGGCCAAGGGGTTCATCGCCTCATCTAGGCGCAAGCCCTCTCGATAAGGCCAATTTAACACTGATGAATTAACACCAGGCATTTGCTTGCGGTCCGCTAGTGAAATAAATTCGACATATTTGGCGGCGCTAGTAGGCTCAACTAGGTTGAGCAATTTAGACAAAGAATAGCCATTCCAAGGAATTACCATCGACCAGCCTTCAACACAGCGCATGCGATAAATGCGCTCTTCCATTGGCGCCAATTTCAGCAAAGCATCAATATCAAAAGTCTGCGGTTTTTTGACGAGACCCTCTACAGTAACTGTCCACGGTCTGGTTTCTAAGCTTTTGGCAGTTTCGTGAGGCTGGGCTTTATCGGTACCAAACTCATAAAAATTATTATAAGTAGTGACATCTTTATAAGCAGATAGTGTTTCGGTAGTGGAAAAGCTTGAAGGAATGGTTTTTAATTTAACCCCTCCTGCCGGAGGCCCAGCAGGTGCTGCTTGCGCAAATGCTTCACGCGCAAACCAAGGTACGAGACCAGCCCCGAACCCCCCTGCTGCCGCTACTTTAATTAATGCGCGGCGTTGCTCAAAAATTGCCTTCGGGGTAATTTCACTGGGTAATATGGTGGGATCAATAAAGGACTTCATAGTTTCTCCTAGCGGTCAACGCGCATGCGAAAGGGGGTGAAATTCGTATGGATATCATAATGATCTTCTTGTTCTTTGCGTTTTAAGAAGTTGACTACCCAATAGGTGAGCGGGGTTGCTAGAACTTCCCAGCCGGTTTTTAGTACATATTGCGCTAAGGCAATTTGTACCAATTCAGCCAGAGGCCATATGCCATAAAAGGCTAGCAAATAAAATAGCGCTGAATCGATTAATTCGCCGACTGCAGTTGAGCCAATTGCCCGTAGCCATAAAAAACGTCCTGCCGTGGCAATTTTTAATTTTGCTAATACAAAAGCGTTAGCAAAACTACCGCACCAAAATGCACAAATGGATGCCAATGCAATGCGCCATGAATTCCCAAAAACAGTTTCCAGACCTTGCTGATAATTTGCCATATAAGAGCCAGGGGCAATGGGCAAGGTAATCACGACTTGCGCCATGATTGCAGCAAAAATTAAAGCGGCAAAACCCGCCCAAACTGCGCGCCGATCATAGGCATAGCCATACACCTCGGTCATGATGTCGCCAAAAAAATAGGCAATTGGAAAAAAGAGTACCCCGGCACCAAAAATAACTGGGCCAAAATAGGGCAAATCAATCGTCCCCACCTTCCCTGCGCCAATAAAATTAGAGCAAAGCAGCACAACTACAAAGGCCACTAGGATTAAATCGTAGTAGCGATAATGGCGGCGCGGCGGCGGGTTTTTTTCCATAGCGGAGTGCGCTAGATCGTAAAGTAATTAATTGAATAGAATAGTGCTAATTGGCTGGTTTTGCCCAGCCCTATTTCAAAGCCTAAAAAGTGAGTAAATAACATGAGTAAAACCCCTTTTAATTGGGCTGACCCCCTGCTACTAGACCAGCAACTTACGACCGAAGAGCGGATGGTGCGCGAGGCCGCCTTTGAATATGCTCAAGGGCGCTTAGCCCCTCGTATTCAGGCCGACTTTCGCGAGGAGAAAGCCGATGTCGGTATTTTTCGAGAGATGGGCGAATTGGGTTTGCTTGGCATCACCATTCCTGAAGAATTCGGCGGCGCTAATTTAAATTATGTTTCCTATGGCCTAATCGCCAGAGAAATCGAGCGGGTTGACTCGGGTTACCGCTCGATGATGAGCGTGCAATCCTCTTTGGTGATGGTCCCTATCAATGAATTTGGCAGCTTAGAACAAAAACAAAAATATTTACCTAAATTAGCCACTGGCGAACTCATTGGTTGTTTTGGTCTTACTGAGCCTAATTTTGGCTCTGATGCTGGCGGCATGATTACGCGGGCCCATAGTGTTCCAGGGGGATTTGAGTTGTCGGGTGCCAAAATGTGGATTTCGAATTCACCCATTGCTGATGTCTTTATCGTCTGGGCTAAAAATGATGCCGGTGAGATTCGAGGCTTTATTCTGGAAAAGGGCATGCCAGGTTTAAGCACACCAAAAATTACCGGCAAGATGGGTTTACGCGCTTCAATTACGGGTGAAATCGTGATGGAAAAAGTGTTTGTCCCCAGCGAAAATGAATTGCCGCACGTGACTGGCTTAAAAGGCCCATTCACCTGCTTAAACTCAGCACGTTACGGTATTGCTTGGGGTGTCTTAGGAGCAGCAGAATTTTGTTGGCATGCAGCCCGGCAATATACGCTTGACCGCGAGCAATTTGGTCGCCCCTTGGCAGCCAACCAGCTGATTCAAAAAAAGCTTGCCGATATGCAAACTGAAATTTGTCTCGGTCTACAGGGTTGCCTACGCTTAGGGCGCATGAAAGACGAACATCTCGCCTCCCCTGAAATTACCTCAATTATGAAACGCAATTCTTGTGGCAAAGCGTTGGATATTGCCCGCATGGCCCGCGATATGCATGGCGGTAATGGTATTTCAGATGAGTATGGCGTGATTCGGCATTTACTGAATTTAGAAGTTGTGAACACCTATGAAGGTACGCATGATATTCATGCGCTTATTTTAGGTCGTGCCCAAACAGGCATTCAAGCCTTTAATTAAGTTTGCTTTAAGGCTAGTAACTGATCAGCTAGGGCACTAAAAGCGACCGGATTCAGCGCTGCTAAACGCAGCTGATGCTTAGAACCGTAATGCGTAAAGTTTCGCTCAATTGACTGCTGATAGGCAGAATCATAATGCTGGACTAACAAGGCATTCACCAGCCAAGTAAATTCACCCGCTTGAGCAGCGGCGCACCATTCCTCAATTCTGACTCTGCCATAACGTGCAGTCAAACTGATAAGCTTAGCCTCTAAAGTCGGCACATCGATTAAAAAATGCTGGTATTGATC
>Ga0194050_1000939_pt1 | contig 10106 bp, 6 predicted proteins | sample SepL2310m_MetaG_FD_148657 | JGI IMG/M metagenome (GOLD analysis project Ga0194050, IMG submission 148657) | Anoxic zone freshwater microbial communities from boreal shield lake in IISD Experimental Lakes Area, Ontario, Canada - Sep2016-L239-10m | ecosystem: Environmental > Aquatic > Freshwater >...
AAAATATATTCTTTATTGAATGCATGGTGCACTCTATGGTGTGAAGGGGTTACTAAAATATGTTCTAAAAATCCCATTCTTTTAATATAACGAGTATGGTACCAGAATTGAGCAAAAAATTGAATGGGCGTAACAGTAGCAATTACAAGTGGTGAAATACCTAATAAAGCTGCGGGAAGTAAGAATAAAGAAAATATTTTTACGAAAGAAGAAATAGGTTGTCTAACCGCACAGGCTAAATCAAATTCTTCACTACTATGGTGTACAATATGACTGTTCCAGAAGAAATTTATTTTATGGTCAATTCGGTGAATCCAATAGTGTGAAAAGTCTAAGCAAATAAAGGCGATAACATAAGTAAGCCCATTGGTAGTAATATGAGTAAGAGCTACTCTTTCTTCAATCCATTTATAGCTTAAAATGGTGAAACTTAAACCCAAGACATTTTTAATGACCATGGTAATAGCAGAGCTTAAGCTACTTACAGTATCCATTGAATGGGTTCGTTCTTTTTTAATATACCAACCATACCATTTTTCTATAAGAATGAGCATAAAAAAAATGGGCATGACAATTAATAAAATCTTTCCGTACTTCTCCATAAAGGGGTATTTCTTTGCATGAAGATAAGATATAATTTTTAACCTTAAAAGGCGAATATATTGGGCAAGTCTCGTATTTTTGTATCTGATTATAGAGAACGATTTATGCAAGAATTACCCATTGTAAGCGCTGAGCAAGATACTAGAATAAAAAAACCAGATTGGTTAAGAGTCAAACTGCCTATTGGGGAAAGTTATAAGCATGTGCGTAAATTAGTGGACACGCATAAGCTTCATACTATTTGCGAAAGTGGTAATTGTCCGAATATGGGAGAGTGCTGGGGCGAAGGAACCGCTACATTTATGATACTTGGCAATATTTGTACAAGAAGCTGCCAGTTTTGTGCAGTGGCTACAGGGCGTCCTAAAGCAGTGGAGTGGGACGAACCACAAAGAGTAGCAGAAGCTATTTTACTTATGAAAGTAAAACATGCAGTACTTACAAGTGTGAACAGAGACGAATTAGCAGATGGAGGTTCCATTATTTGGTACAATACCATAAAGGCTATTAAAGCACTTACGCCAACTACTACATTAGAGACTTTAATTCCCGATTTCAGAGGTATACAAGAACAAATTAATCGAATCATTGAAGCGGCTCCAGAAGTGGTTAGTCATAATATGGAAACAGTAGAACGCATTACACATAAAGTAAGGGTACAAGCAAAGTATAGAAGAAGTTTAGGCGTGTTAGAGACTTTGAAAAAAGGAGGCATGCGCACTAAGACAGGTATTATGTTAGGTATCGGAGAGCAGAAAGAAGAAGTAATTCAAACGATGAAAGACTTAGTGTCTGTAGGAAAAAATGTATTAACCTTGGGTCAATACTTACAACCTACTAAAAAACATACAGCCGTTCAACGCTTTGTGCATCCCGATGAATTTGCTGAACTAAGACAAATAGGCTATGAGCTGGGATTTGACTATGTAGAAAGCGGACCTTTAGTAAGATCGTCTTATCATTCAGAAAAACACGTGATAGCAGGCTGGGGTAGAAATAAGTGGTTAGAAGAATTAGCACTAATGAAATAGTTCAGCTACATCATAATAAAAAAGGCCACAAAAATTGTGGCCTTTTTTATTAAGGTATTTTACTCCCACATTAAAGCGCTAGCACCTAAGATGGCTGCGTCAGATTCTTTTAAATGACTCACTAATATTTTAATTTTATTTTGGAACACTTCTATTAAATTGGCTTCCATGTGTTCACGCGTAGGTTTTAAAATTAAATCACCTGCCTTGGTTAAGCCTCCAAATAATATAATGGCTTCAGGACTAGAGAACATTACAAAGTTGGCTAAAGAAATGCCTAAAATTCTACCTGTGTATTCAAATACTTCTTTGGCCACTTCATCGCCTGCAGTAGCCGCTTCAAATACTGCTTTAGAATCTATGTTTTCAATAGGGATATTCCTGAGCGTACTAGGTTTGTCAGTATTATTTAAAATTTCTACAGCCGATTTTGCCACCCCTGTTGCAGAAGCATAACTTTCTAAAGAACCTTTTTTTCCTGTACCTGGGTGTATGCGTCCATCGGGTATAATTATAGTATGTCCTAATTCACCCGCCATTCCATCATGTCCATAAATTAATTCTCCATTGGCCACAATACCACTGCCCACGCCTGTTCCTAAGGCAATTAAAATAAAATTTTTCATTCCTTTTGCAGCACCATAAGTCATTTCACCTACTGCTGCTGCATTGGCATCATTGGTTAATTTTACAGGTAACTTAAATTTATCTTGAATTAATTTGGCTAAAGGAATTACACCTTTCCAAGGAAGGTTTGGTGCATATTCAATAGTCCCCGTATATATATTTCCATTAGGAGCTCCCACACCAATACCTTTAATACGTCCTACACCACCCACTTTGTCTATAAGGATCATTAGTTTATCATACAATTCATCTATATAAGCATGAATATCGGCATGCCCTCTAGTAGACATTGTATCTGAGGACAATACATTTCCTAAATTATCTACTATACCAAACTTGGTACCTGTGCCACCAATATCCACACCCACTATAAAAGAATCCATGCTAAATTTTTATTTTAAATTTTTATTAATGCCCTGCTACTGCTTCTGTCTCTTCGTAATTAATACCTTGCTTCTTTAAAATACCTTTTACTGCAATGGCGAATATTAAAATATAAGCAAAACAGAAAACAGGCACCCAGAAAGAATTATGAATGCCATAACCAGGTGTATCTAAATGGGCAGATTGTAAATAGTCGGATAATTTTCCTTGAATAGGAGGAATAATACCACCGCCTAAAATCATCATAATTAAAAAAGCGGCACCTTGTGTGGTATATTTTCCAATACCTGAAATAGATAAAGCGAAAATACAAGGCCACATAATAGAACAAGCAATACCGCCTGTTAAGAAAGCATAAATAGCAATATTTCCTTTAGTGAATACACCAATTAACATAGCAATTAAACCAATTAAACTAAATATTAATAAAGTTTTTGCTGGCTTGTTTTGGCTAATGAAGAAAGCCACTATTTGAATGAAAATACAAACAACGTACATATAAAGAGGACTCATATCATATTGCGCAATACTATTCACGCCAATAACAATACCAAATGCCACTAAAGGAACAATGACTGTTAATATTTTATTTGTTTGACTTTTGAATTCAAAAGCAGAAATGGCACCTGTCCAACGGCCAATCATCATACTTCCCCAATACATGGAAATATAAGGGGCAATTTTAGAAGGGGGGATACTTCCAAAATCGGCTTGCTTTAATAACTCTCCTAAATTAGAACCGATGGCTACTTCCGCACCTACATATACAAACAAGGCAAGCATACCTAATACTAATTGAGGATATTTCATGGCACCCCAACCATTTTCATTTTTCTGTGCTTTGAAATTAGCATATAATAAACCAACTACCACAGTAGCTAAGGCACCAAATAACCATTTTAAACGAGTGGTTTCTAATTCGTGTCTACCGGCGTCGGTTAATGTAGTTGCATCAATTTTATAACTACTAAAAATAGGTACGAACATAATAATTAAAACACCTGTCATTATTAATAATAAGTATAAAGCTTTATTAGCGGGTTCAATTTTTTCTTCAGAAATGCCTGGAGGTACTTTCTTAGAAAAATGAAACATGGCGGCTGCTGCTAAAAATAATATACCCACCGCTGTATATAAAATAACCACTTTGCTTAAACTTAATGCGGCAATTTGATCATCGGTAATAGCTGCTGCACTTCCAAATAAAGCAAAGGCTACTACAATGGGGCCAATAGAGGTTCCAAAGGAATTAATACCACCTGCAAGGTTCACACGACTTGCGCCCGTAGAAGGATCCCCTAAGGCAATCGAGAAAGGCTGTGCTGCAGTTTGTTGTAAAGAAAATCCTAAAGCCACTATAAATAAGCCTACTAACATGCCAGTAAAAGTGTTCGCATTGACTGCAATAATCATGGCAGCTGCGCCAATGGCAGAAAATAGTAAGCCATAGACAATACTTTTTTTATAACCCCATTTACCTACTAAGTCCTTGCCACCAAATGCTCCATAAGCAAATAGACCTAAGGCACCTATATAATAGGCTAGGTAAAAAGCAAAATCAACTAATTGACTTTGAAATTGGTCAAGGTTAAATTTATGCTTACAAAATGGAATAAAGACACTGTTACTTGAAGCAATAAAACCCCAGAAAAAGAATACTACTACAAGGGTAGACAATGCACCTGTATTGGTGGGTTGTTTGGTTTGGCTCATAAGATTCGTTAGTTTAATCGTTATTGGTTAAATCGATTCCGTAAAATACTTAAAATTATAATTCAATGTGTAAAAAGGTTAAAATCTATCTATAAATAATTAGAATTAACTGCTGAAAAACAAGGAGTTTTAAGGACAATGAAGTAAATTGAAACAAATTAAAACTGTTCATGGTAATAGTACATGTAAGTGCAGAATGTTACCCTATGGCTAAAGCTGGAGGTTTGGGTGATGTGGTGGGAGCGCTGCCAAAATACCAAAATAAACAGGGGGATAAAGCAGTGGTGGTCATGCCTATGTATCAAACATCTTTTCTAAAAGAAAATAATTGGGAAGTTCAATATAAAGGGAATACCAATTTAGGTAATTGGTTTTTCGATTATACCATTATTAAAGAAAGTACAGGTAAACTTGGTTACGATTTATATCTGGTTGATATTAATGGCCTTTTAGATCGTCCTAAAATTTATGGCTATACCGACGATATGGATCGATTCATTGGTTTTCAAGTAGCCGTTGTAAATTGGTTAAGTCATTGGGCCGAACTTCCTTCAATTGTGCATTGCCACGATCATCAAGCGGGATTAATTCCTTTTATGATGAAATATTGTTACGACTATCAAAAATTAGAAAAGGTAAAAACGGTTTTAAGTATTCACAATGCACAATACCAAGGTAGCATGGGTTGGGATAAAAGTATTTTAATCCCAAGATGGGACAATAATAAAAAAGGTTTACTAGAATGGGACAATTGCATTAACTCTTTAGCCACCGCTGTAAAATGCGCCGATAAAGTTACCACAGTGAGCCCAAGTTATTTGAAGCAGTTATCTACTCAATCCAATGGTTTAGAATTATTATTTAAAAATGAGCAGGCTAAATGTGTGGGCATCTTAAATGGAATTGATAATGAAATTTGGGATCCGGCCACTGATAAAATGGTATCCTTTCATTATAATAGTAGCACAGTGCATGAAGGGAAGCAGAAAAATAAAAATGCACTTTGCGCAAAATATAATTTAGACAATTCAAAACCTCTTATTGTATTTATTGGAAGACTAGTGGCAGAAAAGGCGGCCGATGTTTTACCAGGCGCCATTCAACATGCATTAGATAAAACCCAGCTCGGTGCTAATTTTTTTATTATAGGTGCAGGAGATACTTCTACTGAATCTGCTTTGAATTATTTAGTGCAATTATATCCTGGTCAGTACAATACTTTTATTGGCTATGATGAAAAGATAGGGCATGAGGCCTATGCAGCTGCCGATTTTTTATTAATGCCAAGTAGAGTGGAGCCTTGTGGATTAAACCAATTATATGCACTTCGTTATGGAACTATTCCCATAGTGAGAGATACCGGAGGCTTGCATGATACAGTGATAGATATGGGCGATACAGGTGGCTTTGGTATTCAATTTTTACATGCTACTGAGGCAGATATTGTGTATTCTATTGAAAGAGCCATTGAAGTATATAAAAATAAAAATCAGATGAAATCAATGATAGAAATAGCCATGCAAATTGATCATAGTTGGGAATCGGTCATTGCTGCTTATAAAAAAGTATATCAGTCAATTGTATAAATTAATAATAAACTATTAAACTTTAGTCATGCCAATTTTCGCAAAAGAAACCGTTGCTATTATATTAGGTGGAGGTGCTGGTTCAAGACTATACCCACTTACTGCTAGTAGATCTAAACCTGCGGTGCCTATTGGAGGTAAATACCGATTGGTAGATATTCCTATTAGCAATTGTATCAATAGCAATTTGAATAGAATATTTGTGTTAACACAATTTAATTCTGCTTCCTTGAATCAGCATATTAAAAACACTTATCATTTTAGTGCTTTTAGTTCTGGTTTTGTAGATATACTAGCTGCCGAACAAACACCCGATAATCCGGGATGGTTTCAAGGTACGGCGGATGCAGTGAGGCAGTCATTAAGGCATTTAGCCAAAATGGATTTTGAGTATGTTCTTATACTTAGTGGAGACCAATTATATCAGATGGATTTTAGTAAGATGATTGATGCACATAAAAAAACTGGGGCGGCTTTAACCATTGCCACTATTCCCGTGGGAGAAAGAGAGGCACCAGAATTTGGTATTTTAAAATCGAATCAAGATAACGTTATAACTTCTTTTGTAGAAAAACCTAAAAAAGAAATTTTAAAAGACTGGATAAGTGATACGGGCACTGAAATGAAAGCGCAGGGCCGTAATTATTTAGCTTCTATGGGTATTTATGTTTTTAATAAAGAAATATTGCATCAATTTTTAAATGAAGTGCATCCTAATGCTACCGATTTTGGAAAAGAAATTATTCCAGATTCTATTGCCAACTATAAAGTATTAAGTTATCAGCACGATGGTTATTGGACCGATATTGGAAATATTTATTCTTTTTTTGAAGCCAATATTGCTTTAACTCAAGATGTGCCTTTGTTTAATTTATTCGATAGTGCACAAACAGTGTATACAAGAGCTAGAATGCTACCACCCGCTAAAGTAAGTGGAACAATTATTAATAAAGCTATTTTATCGGAGGGTTGTATTATTCATGCGAAAGAAGTAACTAGTTCGGTAGTGGGTATTCGGGCAAGGATTGGGAAAGACACCATTATTAAGAATACCTATATTATGGGTTGCGATTATTATGAAAATATTGAGCAGATCAATGAAAAGAATAAAAAAGGAGCCCCCATTTTAGGTATTGGTGAAAGATGTATTATTGAAGATGCCATCATTGATAAAAACTGTTCTATTGGAAATGATGTAACTATAAAAGGAGGGGTGCATTTAGAAAAAGTAGACCACCCTTTATATACTATCAAAGATGGTATTGTGGTGGTGAAAAAAGGAGCCGTAATACCTAATGGATATATAATATAGAAGATTGAATAAAAAGAAAAAGTATATCACTAACTTATGTAATGGATAATTCTAAAATTCTAAATACTTAATTCAAAAATATGAATACAGCCTATACCGGTACTAAAGTCCAACTTAGTTTTTGGCAAATATGGAATATGTGTTTTGGATTTTTTGGCATTCAATTTGGTTGGAGTTTGCAAATGGGAAATATGAGCGCTATTTATGAATTTTTAGGTGCTACGCCTGAACAAATTCCAGGTTTATGGTTGGCAGCGCCTATGACTGGTTTATTGGTGCAACCCATTGTAGGTTATTTTAGTGATCGTACCTGGCATCCAACATTAGGTAGAAGAAGACCTTTCTTTTTAGTAGGAGCTATCTTAAGTTCTGCATTATTATTTGTAATGCCCAATGCAGGTTCTATTTGGATAGCGGCAGGTGTATTATGGATTTTAGATTCTAGTATTAATGTGACCATGGAACCCTTCAGAGCCTTTGTTGCCGATAATTTAGACGAAAAGCAACGCTCACGTGGGTTTGCCATGCAGTCAATGTTTATTGGCCTAGCTTCTTTTATTGCAGGTTATTTACCCTTGGTATTGGTGAATTGGTTTGGTGTATCTAGAGAAAAAACAAATGGTTCTATTCCTCAAAATATTTTACTTTCCTTTTATATTGGAGGGGCTGTATTTTTAGTGTCGGTATTATATACTGTTTTTAAGAGTAAGGAATATCCTCCTTCTGAAACGAAAGCATCTTCAGAAGAAAATAAAACGGGTATTGTTAAAGAAATTTTTGATTCATTAATACATATGCCTGTTCAAATGAAGAGATTGGCCTTGGTTAATTTTATTACTTGGCCAGGACTATTTCTAATGTGGTTTTATTATAGTACAGGTGTGGCTAGTCAATTATACCATGGTGACCCTCTCACAAGCAGCGATATTTATACCAGAGGATTAGAACATGCAAATACTACCTCAGCCATTTTAAATTTAGTGACTTTTGGTTTTTCTTTTAGTTTACCCTTTTTAGTAGGTAAGCTTGGTAAAAAGTTAACGCACACTGCTTGTTTATTAATAGGAGGTTTAGGATTAATTTCAGTCTATTATGTACAAGAACCTAATTTGCTTTATGTGAGTATGGGGCTGGTAGGTATAGCTTGGGCTTCTATTTTATCTATGCCTTATTCCATGTTGTCTAGTTTTATCCCCGTACAAAAAATGGGTATCTATATGGGTATATTCAATTTCTTCATAGTACTACCTGAAATTTTAGCCTCCCTTTTTTTTGGAAAAATTATGTCCAACTATTTACACAATGATAGATTAATGGCTGTTCAAATAGGAGGCTTCTTATTAGTATTAGCAGGTATTGTTTGTGCCATTATTATTAAAGAGGAAAAAATAAAGTAGAAAAATAAAAGAAGAAAATTAAATATGAAAACTCGTTTTTTACACCGCCCATTTTTATTGACCATTGTTTTACTGAATATATTAACGCTGTCAAAGAGTTTTGGACAAATAACAGAAGCGTATCCTACTAATTGGTTTACGCAAATGCAACATAATAAGCTACAAATTTTATTTAGAAATACAAGTGCTAATCTCTCTAAGGCAACAGTAAATGCAAATTATCCAGGCTTGAAACTGTTGGGAGTACATCATTTTGAAAATGGTCATTATATAGCTGTAGATATTGAAATAGCGGCCAGTACAAAACCAGGAAATATAAATTTTATTTTTACCAATAAGGGGGAGAAAACAAATACGAGTTGGTCATTGCTTCCAAGAAGAAAAGGAAGAGGAACATTGTTTGCACAAGGTATTAATCCAGCAGACCTTATTTATTTCTTAATGCCTGATCGCTTTAGTAATGGGGATACTACTAATGACCGTATAGCAGGATTAAAAGACCAGTCCTTAAATAGAGACTCTATATTTTTAAGACATGGGGGTGATTTAAAAGGAGTGACGAATCATTTAAATTATTTTGAAAAATTGGGGGTCTCCACTTTATGGATGACACCCGTTATTGAAAATGATATGCCTGATAGAACAGAACATGGTTATGCAGCTACTAATAATTACACCATTGAAAAACGTTTGGGAGGAGACAAGGCTTATTTAACATTAAGCGATAGCCTTCATAAAAGAGGCATGAAATTAATACAAGACATTGTGTATAATCATTTTGGTCGTTTTCATTTCTTAGTGCAAGATGCGCCAGATAAAAATTGGGTACATCAGTGGCCTTCTTATACACAAACACATTATAGAGAACAAGCTGTATTTGATCCTCATCATTCAAAAGTGGATGCAGAGAAAATGATTAATGGTTGGTTTACGACTGAAATGCCTGATGTGAACCAGGAAAACCCTTTTGTAGAAAAATATTTAACTCAAAACGCTATTTGGTCGGTGGAGACCTATGGTATTGATGCATTCAGAATAGATACTTATAAATATTGCAATGTAGAGGTAATGAACAGACTGAATCAAGCCCTCATTGATGAGTATCCAAATATATTTGCCTATGGAGAATGTTGGGTGGATGGAGTTTCTTCTCAGGCTTATTATGTTCGAAATAATTTAAATATTGCCTACAAAAGTAATTTACACGCTACTTCCGATTTTGTTTTATTGTTTTCGGGTATTCTACCCTCACTCAATGAAAAAAATGATTGGGGTGGAGGGGTCATTAAATTATACAATACTTTAAGCAATGACTATTTATATAAAATGCCTAGTAATAACGTTATATTTTTAGACAATCATGATATGACACGTATACATTCTTCCTTGGGAGAAAGTATACCCAAAACTAAAATGGCCTATGCCTGGTTAATGACATGTAGAGGTATTCCAC
>Ga0194050_1000941_pt1 | contig 10095 bp, 4 predicted proteins | sample SepL2310m_MetaG_FD_148657 | JGI IMG/M metagenome (GOLD analysis project Ga0194050, IMG submission 148657) | Anoxic zone freshwater microbial communities from boreal shield lake in IISD Experimental Lakes Area, Ontario, Canada - Sep2016-L239-10m | ecosystem: Environmental > Aquatic > Freshwater >...
TTACCGTAGAACGGAGGAGTGTCAACACAATTAAAACGAATTGAACGATTTATTAGTTTAATGGTTGTTTTGATGTTTTTTTGAATAACTAGATAACTATTGATAAATTGTGCTTATATTTAAGACATTTTAGTGTATTATTTAGTAGGAAATCTCACATAAATAGTGGAATGTTTTTAATGGATATCGCCCAATATGTATCTAGCCAAGCTGCAGCTGAAATTCTTGGCGTTAGTGTTTCTACCGTTAAGCGATGGGTTGATGACAATATTCTTCCTGCAAGTAAAACGCCCGGTGGTCACCGTAAAATCTTAGTTGCTGATATAATTCGGCTCTCAAGATTAGGGGTATTACCCGAAGGTGATTTTTCCAAATTACCCTTGGTAGCTGACCAACCTGATAGCGACCCAGCATTTCATATTTCGCCTGAAAATTTTTATCAAGCTTTGAGAAATCAAATTAGTTTATCTTGTAATAATATTCTTTTGTCTGCGTTTAAAAGCAAAATACCTGTAGAAAAAATAGCGGATGAGATAATTCAGCCTAGCATGGCGAGGATCGGCGAAGAATGGATGAACGGTACCCTTCCTATTTTTTTTGAACATTGTTCAACTCAACTTTGCTTATCTTCACTTTTAGAACTGCGCAGTTTGATCAATTCCAGAGCTAACAACCAGGGCCCCGTTGCAATTGGCGGTTGTACATCCAACGATTACCACCAACTTTCAAACATCTTAGTTGATGTTGTGTTATTGGATCTTGGTTGGAGAACTGTAAATATTGGGGGAAATACTCCTGTAGAGTCTTTTATCCATGGTATTGATCATTATAAACCAAAATTAGTTTGGATGGCTGTCACTCAGATTTCAGATGTTGATGCTTTTATAAAAGATAATGTGCTTTTATTTGAAAAAGCATGTAATTCTGATGCTGTCCTTGTGCTAGGTGGCCAAGGATTAAATTCTGATATTAGGAAAAAATTGAAGTTTCATTTTTATGGGGATACAATGAGCCATCTTGGTGACTATGCCCGGGGATTGTTTCCTCCAGTATCTTTACCTCAGCGCGGAAGGCCGCCTTCTATTAAACCTAGTTTTTGATTGCCTACCTGCCTAATTAGTTGATTGATATATAAATCTCTGTGATAATAATGACATTGTTAATCTTACTTGGGTATAAAATTGAATATTTTGAACCAACTTCTGTTTTTAGTTATTTTATCTGCAAATGAAAATAGTGAAGTTGATTATAATCGGGACATCAGGCCTATCATTTCCCAAAAATGTTTTAAGTGTCATGGTTTAGATGATTCCCATCGGAAAGGGAAATTAAGGCTTGATGACAGATCTCATGCTCTAAAAGGCGGAAAATCTGGTAATCCTTCTATCATTTCTGGAAAGCCTGAATCTAGTGAATTATATTTGCGCATAATATCTTCTAATGAATCTGAGCAAATGCCTCCCCCTGCTTCGAAAATTTCTTTGACCACTGAAGAAAAAGCCAAAATTAAAAAATGGATTGAATCTGGAGCTAATTACGAAACCCATTGGGCATTTAAATCCCTTGCTAAACCAATCATCCCAAAAATTATTGATAATACATGGCCTGCCAATGATATTGACTCTTTTGTATTATCAAAACTAGAAACAAATAATAGGAAGCCTTCTTTAGCGGCGGATAAATATTCGTTGATTCGAAGGGTGTATTTAGACTTATTAGGCTATCCGCCTACCCCCTTGGAAGTTGATGCTTTTATAAATGATAAACGGGCAGATGCTTATGGCAAATTAGTCGATGAACTTCTTCAATCAGAACATTACGGAGAACGGTGGGCGCGTAAATGGATGGATCTTGCGCGTTATGCTGATACCAATGGTTACGAAAAAGACCGTTACAGATCAATCTGGCCTTGGCGTGATTGGTTAATCAAAGCGATCAATTTAGATATGCCATTTAATGACTTTACCATTAAACAGTTGGCGGGTGATTTGCTTTCTAACCCATCTTCCGATGATATTATTGCAACCGGTTTTCATAGAAACACCATGCTTAATGAAGAAGGGGGAATCGATCCTTTAGAGTACAGATATTTGGCAATGGTGGATCGTGTTGCAACCACCGGCGTAACATGGTTAGGCCTTACTTATGGATGTGCCCAGTGTCATACGCATAAGTATGATCCAATTACACAAAAAGACTATTTCGGATTAATGGCTTTCATGAATAACACATCAGAAATTGATTACGATATTCCATCGGTTTCTATTTCTGAAAAGCGGAATTTGATTAAAACACAATCTTCAAAGTTAAAATCGCAACTGCTTGATGTTTTTTTAAAGACATATAAGGTTGAAGCTTCGAAAAATAAAAGCGCATTTGTTGATCAAAAGCTAGAAGGTTGGATAGAGAAAAAGAGGAAATTAACGAATAACTGGACCATAATTAATCCAATAAAGATGAAATCAAATCTTCCAAAACTTACTTTGCAAAACGATGGAATTATTCTGGTATCTGGAGACATAACAAAGCAGGATTTTTATGAGATTTCTTTTAAAACTGATTTGAAAAACATTTCTGCGATACGGTTGGAAGCATTGCCTGATGAAAATTTGCCAGGCGGTGGACCAGGATTAGCTTATTACGAAGGTCCTAAGGGTGACTTTTTTCTCTCGAATTTTGAATTGGAAGACCAACAAGGAAAGAAAAAGTTCTCAGATGCTAGAGAAAGTTACTTCAAAAATAATTTTGGAGGTAATCCCTCTTCTGCTAAGCAGGCCATTGATGATGATTTACAAACTGGTTGGTCTTGTGCAGGGAGATATGGCGAAAGGCATGAAGCCATATTCGTCCTTGATTCTAAAACTGAGTTATCTTCTGAATTTAAAATTAGAATGACTTTTGGACGGCATTATGCGTGTTCATTGGGAAAATTCCGGATATCTGTTTCTCAGGATCATTATGGTTTGCCATCAAATTTAGATGAAGATATTCAGAAACTCTTATTTAAACCTGTTTCGAAAATGAATAGTTCTGAAAAGGAAAGAATGATCGACGCATTTCTTTTTGATTCGCCAGAACTTAAAGCTGATGTGGATAAAATTAAACAGTTAAACCAATCAATTCCAGCGTTAGAAAAAACTTTGATTTTTAAAGAAAGAGAACCTAGTAACAAAAGAATAACTTATCTTCATAACCGTGGAGAGTATCTGCAACCCACTGAAGAAATCCTAGCAGATACTCCTTCGTTTTTACCCCAAATTCCTCAAGGTGTAACTAAAGACCGGTTGGCTTTTGCGAAGTGGATTGCTTCCGATCAAAATCCTCTTACTGCAAGGGTTTTTGTAAATAGAAACTGGCATACTTTTTTTGGCAGGGGATTTGTCAAGACAACCGAAGATTTTGGAATTCAAGGCGACTTCCCTTCTCATCCTGAATTACTTGACTGGCTAAGTAATTATTTTGTAGACAACAACTGGTCTATGAAAAAGCTTCACAGGCTTATTGTTACAAGTTCAACATATAAACAGTCTTCCTTGATTCTTGATGGTATTGATAAAGATAATGCTCTGCTTGCTCGGGGGCCACGAGTCAGGCTGGAAGCTGAAATGATCCGTGATTCTGTATTAAGATCTTGTGGATTGCTTTCAACAAAAATTGGCGGCCCTAGTGTTTATCCTCCGCAACCAAAGGGAGTAACTTCTGAGGGGACTTATGGCGGTTTGAATTGGAAATCAAGTAATGGGGAAGACCGTTTTCGAAGAGCTATCTACACTTTTAGTAAAAGAACAGCACCCTATGCCATGTTTAGCACTTTTGATGCACCAAGTGGTGAATCTTGCTTGGCCCGAAGAGAAGCATCCAACACACCTCTTCAGGCGTTAACATTATTAAATGACATTGTAATAATGGAAGCTGCGCAGGGATTTGCCAAAACAATTACAACCAATCAAAAAACTTTAGACGAAAATCTTCATCTGGTATTTAGATCGGTTCTGACAAGGCTTGCCAGTAATGAAGAATTAACCCTTTTAAGGCATTTTTATACAACTACACTAGTGCGATTAAAGCAAAACCCTGCAGCAATAGTAAAAATTACAGGATCTGCTCAGGAAAAATCTATTGAACAAGCTGCGTGGGTTCTAACGGTTCGTTCGTTATTAAATCTTGATGAAGCATTAGTTAAAAGATAATTTCAGGAGAGTGTTATTTTGAATGCTGCTCGACGATGGTTTTTGAAAGAGTGTTCTCAAGGTATAGGCAAGATCGCCTTAGGAAGCCTTATTTCTGGGGGCGCGATTGCTGGTGTTTCTGCAAAGAAACCTCCGATTAAACCCAAAGCTAAAAATGTTATTCACTTATTCATGGCTGGTGCCCCAAGCCAGCTTGATTTGTTTGATTACAAGCCTCAATTATCAAAGATTGAAGGAAAGCCAATCCCACCTAGTGTTATTGGCAATCAAAGATATGCGTTTATTCGTTCTGATGCAGCAGTTCTAGGGCCAAGTTTTAAATTTTCAAAATATGGAAATAGTGGAATTGAGATTGCTGATACTTTGCCTTGGTTGGGGAAAATTGCAGATGAAGTTTGCATTGTTAAATCAATGCGAACTGACCAATTCAATCATGCTCCTGCCCAGATCTTCTTCAATACCGGTTTCCAGCAACCAGGGCGACCCAGCATCGGTTCATGGGTTGTTTATGGGTTGGGGAGTGAATCCCATAATCTTCCGGCTTTTGTTGTCATGAGCACAGGTAGTGGAATCAGTGGTGGGTCTGCTTGCTGGTCGAGTGGGTTTCTTCCAGGAATTCATACTGGGGTACGATTTCGTAATCAAGGCGATCCTATTTTAAATATTTCCAGTCCTGATGGTATAACTTCAAATATGCAGCGGAGCTCAATCGATCTTATTCAGGATTTAAATAAACTTGGTTCGCAAAAAAGTTTTGATCCTGAAATTCTTACTCGAATTGACCAATATGAAATGGCTTTCAAGCTTCAAACTTCTGCTCCTGAGTTAATAGACTTGAAATCTGAATCAAAACAAACATTTGATCTATATGGCTGTGATCCTGATAAACCCTCTTTTGCACGAGCTTGCCTTTTGGCTAGACGAATGATTGAACGGGGCGTTCGATTTATAAATATTTATCACGAGGGATGGGATGCGCATTCCGATGTTCAAGGCAATTGTAGAAATAATTGTAAAATCACGGATCAAGCAAGTAGTGCGCTTGTCATGGATTTAAAACAGAGAGGCATGCTTGATGATACTTTGGTAATATGGGGTGGTGAATTTGGCAGAACTCCAATGGTTGAAACTAGTCAAGCTTTGGGCAGGTCCCTTGGCCGTGACCATCATCCCCAAGCTTTTTCCCTTTGGATGGCAGGCGGTGGTATCAAGCGGGGGGCAACTTATGGGGAAACTGATGAACTTGGGTTTCACATTATCAAAGATCCTGTTCATGTTCGTGATTTACATGCAACGATTTTGCATTTGCTTGGTTTTGATCATGAAACTTTTAGTTATAATCTTCAGGGGCTTGATTTCAAGCTTACAGGAGTGGAGCACGCTTCTATCGTTAAAGGTATTTTATCTTAGGCATATATAGGCGGATTTATGAACATGCGAATTATTCCACTTTCTAAAATGATTATTATGCCTTTTATCGTTTTTATTTTGGTTCCACCATTTACACGAGCTGTTGAAATTGATTTTAACAGACAAATTCGCCCCATCCTTTCTGAGAATTGTTTTCAATGCCATGGGCCAGATCAAACACACCGGAAAGGTAATTATCGGCTTGATACTAAAGAGGGAATTTTTGCAGTTGGTAAATCAGGATCTAAAAATATTTTGGTGCGAGATGCAAAAAACAGCGAATTCTTTCACCGAATTGAAGCAACTGATCAAGCGATTATGCCCCCCATCAAGTCTGGTAAAAAACTTAACGCAGACCAAATCAAGTTAATTCAACAATGGATTAATGAAGGCGCAAATTATGGTGAGCATTGGGCTTTTGTTGCTCCAAAATCCAGCGCTGTTCCCGCTGTTACCAACAAGCAGTGGATTAAAAATCCTATCGATGCTTTTGTCCTTAATAAACTTGATTTAAATAATATCAAACCTTCGCCTCAAGCTTCCAAAGAAATTTTAATTCGAAGGTTGACTCTCGATTTAATTGGCTTACCCCCAAGCTTAAAAGAAGTTGATGACTTTCTTCGCGATGATTCTCCAGAAGCGTATGAGAAAATTGTCGATCGTTTGCTTGCTTCAAGTCAATATGGTGAACGAATGGCCATGCAGTGGCTTGATTATGCAAGGTTTGCTGATAGTAATGGCTTTCAAACCGATTCAAGTAGAAGTATGTGGCCCTGGCGAGATTGGGTCATCAATGCCTACAATAAAAATATGCCATTTGATCAGTTTACCATTGAGCAAATTGCTGGTGATATGCTCCCTAATGCAACCAAATCTCAAATCATTGCAACAGGTTTTAATCGAAACCATAGGCTTAATGGTGAAGGCGGCCTGATTGCAGAAGAGTGGCGTATTGAGAATGTGATCGATCGGGTTGATACCACCAGCCAGACTTGGTTGGGCCTTACCATTGCTTGTGCTCGATGTCATGATCATAAGTATGATCCTATATCTCAAAAAGAATTTTATCAATTTTTTGCGTTCTTTAATAATCTTCCGGAAAGTGGGACTTTGGCAGGTAATAAAACAGGTGGTAATACTGATCCTGTTGAGGAAATTGAACTCCCTTTGCAAAGTGAAGAATCATTAAAAATTCAACTTGCAATCAAAGAGCAAGAAGCTTTAATTCTAAAACTTGATGGAAAAGTAGATGATCTGATCAAGGAATGGGAACCAACATTTAAAGCGAAAACTAAATCAACTGATAATGTTTGGATTCCTTTAACCCCTATTAATGTAAAATCAGAAGGTGGCGCAAAATTCAGCAAGCTTTCAGATGGATCTTATCTTGCTGGAGGTAAAAATCCGCCTAATGATGTCTACACCATTACTTCTCCTATTTCCAAGGGTTCTTTTTCAGCAATTTTGTTGGAATGCTTTCCTGATCCCTCCTTGCCCAATCAAAGTTTGGGACGTTTTTCTAATGGGAACTTTGTGCTCTCAAAAATTGAAGCAGAGTTATCTTCCCCATCTTTAAAATCACCTCTTAAAATATCTTTCAATAAAGCGATTGCGGATTATTCGCAGAAAGGTTGGGATATTACTAATGTCGTAGGCAATGATTCTTCCAAAGGCTGGGCTGTTGATGGGCCGACTCGACGGGATAATACTAAAGCTATGTTTGTATCGCCTCAGTTGGTTGATATTCCGGAAAATGCCACAATAAAAATTAGTTTGTCTCATCAAGCTTTATCCCAGCATAATATTGGTCGTTTCAGGATTGCTATTTCATCAGTTCTTGGAGAATTAATTACCCTCAATGGTATTCAGATACCCATAAATGTTACTAAAATAATTGATATTGATGTCCAGAAAAGATCTGTCCAACAAAAAGAAGAACTTAGAAAATATTTCAAAGCTTCATCTTTCAATGAATATAAAGTTGCAAGCGATAAACTTGTGATGCTTAAAAATAATGTTTCAGAAAGTAAGAAAAATATCCCCGGTGTTATGGTAATGAAAGAAGGACCAGTTAGAGATACTTTCATGCTAATTAGGGGCGAATACGACAAAAAAGGCCCTAAGGTGGTTTCGGGACTTCCTTCGGTTCTGCCACCTCTTCCAAAAGATAAACCTATGAACCGTTTGGGCCTCGCCTATTGGATGGCGGACTCTTCCAATCCTTTGACTTCTAGAGTTTGGGTCAACCGGATGTGGGAGAAGTTTTTTGGATATGGTTTAGTTCGAACCAGCGAAAATTTTGGAGCTCAATCAGAATTTCCTACGCATCCCGAATTACTTGATTGGCTTGCAACTAAATTCGTTTCATTGAATTGGGATATGAAAGCCATGCAAAAATTAGTGGTGATGAGTTCAGTTTATCAACAGTCCTCCAACCTTAATCCCACCTTGCTAAACATTGACCCTGAAAACCGACTGCTTGCAAGAGGTTCTAGGCTTCGTCTCTCAGGCGAAACTCTTAGAGATCAGGCCCTTTCGGCAAGTGGTTTATTGGTGAATAAAACAGGTGGTCCTTCCGTTCGCCCTTATATGCCTGAAGGTGTTTGGGATGAAACAAGCCGTTACGGCGATCTTAGAAATTATAAAAATGACAAAGGCGAAGCCCTTTACCGAAGGACAATGTACACGATTTGGAAAAGGACAGCAGCCCCTCCAACGATGCTTCTTTTTGATGCGCCTAACCGTGAAGCTTGCAGCGTTAAACGGTCTAGAACAAATACCCCACTTCAAGCGTTAGCATTATTAAACGAAGTTACTTATGTTGAAGCAGCCCGAAAACTCGCTGAGAAAATGATTCGAGAAGGTGGTAATACACCTGATGATAAATTAATCACCGGTTTTAGAATCGTCACTGGCAGGCGCCCTGATGCATCAGAACTATCGATATTGCTCAAAGGGTTTCACAAAGATTATGCAGAATTTAAATTGAAACCTGAAAATGCAAAGCGATTTACCTCATTGGGGGAATCTCCACTTGCTAACACGATGGATATTTTTGAATTGGCAGCTTTTACCTTATCTGCCAACATTCTTCTAAACCTAGATGAAGTAGTAAATAGAGAGTAATTTTGGAACCTTTTTTTAGGCGTGATAGCAATGAAACTTTCAAGTCTTTTGCAATTTCAAGATCAATTAAACCGAAGAACTTTTTTTAAAGGAGCTTCTTCGGTGATGACTGCTGCTGCAATGAATTCCTTATTGCCACCAGATTTATTAGGAAATACAACTAACATTAAACCCAAAGCGAAAAGGGTTATTTATTTATTTCAGTCTGGGGCACCTTCCCAGATGGATTTGTTTGACAATAAGCCTGCAATGATTGCCAGAAAAGGGGAGGATCTTCCTGATTCCATACGAAAAGGCCAACGCCTAACAACTATGACTTCAGGTCAATCCAAATTCCCTATCGCACCTTCAATTTTTAAATTCGCAAAACATGGAAAGTCTGGAATGGAGTTAAGTGAATTAATTCCAGCAATATCTTCTGTCGCTGATGAATTAACCCTTATTCGATCCATGCATACAGAAGCAATTAATCATGACCCTGCGATTACTTTTTGCCAAACAGGTTCTCAATTAGCTGGAAAACCAAGCATTGGTTCATGGGTTAGTTATGGATTGGGAAGCGAAAATAAAGAACTTCCAGCCTATGTTGTTCTTACCTCGTTTGGTAGTGGCAGGCCTGATGATCAACCTCTCTATGATCGTCTTTGGAGTGCTGGTTTTCTTCCTTCAAAACACCAAGGAATAAAATTTCGTAATAAAGGCGATGCCGTTTTGTATTTATCAAACCCCGCTGGTTTAGATTCCGGTGCAAGAAGAGATTCGCTTGATAGAATTGCGGCTCTCAACAACAAACATTTTGATGCTGTTGGTGATCCAGAAATTCAAACAAGAATAAGCCAGTATGAAATGGCATTTAGAATGCAAACTAGTGTTCCTGATTTGCTCGACATTACCAAAGAACCCAAGCACATCATGGATCTTTACGGCCCTGATGTTTCCAAACCTGGAAGTTATGCTTCCAATTGCTTGCTTGCGCGAAGACTTGCAGAGCGTAATGTAAGATTTATACAGCTCTTTCATATGGGTTGGGATCATCATGGCGGATTGCCTAATGCTATTCGAGGGCAGTGTAATGATACAGATCGGGCAACTGCGGCTTTGATTACTGATCTTAAACAGCGAGGACTATTGGAAGATACCCTGATAATTTGGGGAGGGGAATTTGGTCGAACCATTTATTCGCAAGGCGGTATTACTGAAAATAATTATGGGAGAGATCATCACCCGCGTTGTTATTCTATTTTACTCGCAGGGGCAGGTATTAAAAAAGGTTTTACTTATGGTGCCACAGATGATTTCTGCTACAACATTACCGAAAACCCTATCAGTGTATATGATTTAAATGCAACAATTCTAAACCAACTTGGAA
>Ga0194050_1000945_pt1 | contig 10057 bp, 10 predicted proteins | sample SepL2310m_MetaG_FD_148657 | JGI IMG/M metagenome (GOLD analysis project Ga0194050, IMG submission 148657) | Anoxic zone freshwater microbial communities from boreal shield lake in IISD Experimental Lakes Area, Ontario, Canada - Sep2016-L239-10m | ecosystem: Environmental > Aquatic > Freshwater >...
GCAGCATGCTCCATTCCGTCGCCCACATTTGAGATAGAAGTTGCAATAAATTGGCGCCAGTAGTTGGACGGCAAACGTTCTGATGTGCGCGACATTATGGAGAGGGTAACGCTCGCACGTCAACTTTGCCGAGACTCGTTCGCAGTATCTCGGCGACAACAATGATCTGTTGCGGTGCGCAAAAAGCAGGCAGTGTGTGTTTGACATGTTCGCGTAGATCGGACAACAACTTCTCTTCTGATGTCTGAGCCGAATCATTGAGCACTACGTAGGCAACAACCCGCTGGCCCCATGTTGTATCTGGCGTGCCGCGCACAACGACTTGATTGACAATTGGATGCGAAGCGAGTGAATTCTCGACCACTGAAGGCCATACGTTCTCACCTCCAGTAATGATCAAGTCTGTTTGCCTTCCATGAACAGACAACTTGCCGTTTTCATTGATCTCGCCTATGTCGCCTGTTGCGTACCAGCCATCTTCTAGCGAGAGGGTTTGATCATCGCGATATGCACGCATCAGCATTGGACAACGGAGTAAAATTTCACCATCAACGATTTTGATCTCGACCTTGTCGAGTGGCTGTCCGTTGTAGACAACGCCACCGCCAGTTTCGGTCATTCCATACGTTGTGATCACATTGCTCGGCAAATTGGCAGGAGCGCTGCTTCCACCAAGCAAGATGCTTTTGAATAGGGAAGAGTCGATGCGTGAAAGTGCGGTTGCCACCAGAGAAGTATGAGTTGCTCCATTCTTCATCGCGTCTTGTACAGCTGTTGCATCAAATGTTGGGTGAAGTGTGAGCGCAGCGCCTGTATGTAGAGCGCGAGCGATGACTGAAAAACCACCAACGTGAGAAACAGGAATGCAGACAAGCCAGTGATCGCCTGCGCTGAGTTGAAGCCGTGAGGCACTTGCCTGTGCGCCAGAGAGTATTGATGAATGGGTATGAATGATGCCCTTTGGTGAGCCTGTTGAACCGCTCGATGCGATAACAAGAGCGTCACCGTCCTGCATCGGACGACCATTTGACAATGATGAAGCAGTGAAATTGGCATCAATAATCTCTGAAGGGGCCATTGTGTCCATAAGCATCTTTTTGCCAGCTGGTCGTAGACGCTGATCAATGGGCAAAACGGCGTCGCCATTAGACCACGCGCGCTGTACCAGATCGACAAACGTTTTACTGGCAGGCATGTCAAGAGCAATGAGACGAGCCATTACAACAGGATAGGGCGAGCGACTAAGGGGTCATCTGTTGCCGATGACAAGCATGGAACACTGGTGTTATGACAAATTCGCAACCAACTGGTGTACAGGTATGGATTCTCGGAGCCCGATTGCGCACGCTACCTGCGGCGATCATGCCCGTGATGGTGGGAAGTGCGTGTGCCGGAGCATTTGAAGGTGCTGGCACTAAGAGATGGACGTTTGCGCTGTTGGCTTTGGTGGTCAGTCTTGCATTGCAAGTTGGTGTCAATTACGCAAATGACTATTCGGATGGTGTGCGTGGCACTGATGAAAAGCGAGTTGGGCCATTGCGCTTAGTTGGTTCAGGTCTTGTGGCTTCTGAAGTTGTGAAGCGCGCTGCCTTTATTGCTTTTGGTGTAGCGGCAGTAGCTGGATTACTCATCGCACTTGCAACTTCGTTGTGGTTGGTTGTTGTTGGCGTGGCATGTATCGGCGCAGGATGGCTGTACACAGGAGGACCAAAACCTTATGGCTACATGGGACTTGGTGAGCTCTTCGTCTTTGTGTTTTTCGGATTAGTTGCCACGTGTGGAACGATGTTTGCCGTCACTCAACACATCACACTGTTGTGCGTCTACGCATCTGTAGCGGTGGGTTGTTTGGCAGTCGCACTACTCGTGATCAATAATTTGCGAGATATACCCGGTGATACCGAAGTTGGCAAAGTAACTCTGGCTGTGCGACTAGGGGACAAGAAAACTCGTTCTTTGTACAACCTGTTGTTTGTGGCGTGCGGTGCAGCGATTGTGCTGTGTGCGCTGTCTCGACGCGGAGCAATCGTCGGTGTGTTGGGGCTCGTGGTCGCTGTTCCCGCAATTCGGGTTGTACGAAGTGGCGCGAGTGGACGCGAACTTATTGCAGTGTTGGCGACTACCGGAAAAACACAAATGGCAACTGGGTTGTTGTTGTCATTGGGGTTACTGCTTTAAAAAGTTGCGAGCCAGTTGCACACGATCTGTGCCGTTGTTTGCGGCTGTTCAAGATGAACGCTGTGGCCGGCATCTTGCACAATGTGAAGAGTGGCGTTTGAGCCAATAAGTTCGTGCATCCTGCGCGCATGTTGGCAAAACGCCTCATCATGTGCGCCTGCGATGAGGAGCACGGGCATGGAGAGTGTTGGCAATGTGTCCCACAAACTTTGTTGCGTACCCGTGCCGCACATGCGCAAACTGGTGGCAAGAGATGTCGCCGAATTTGTGCAGCGCTCGGCGATGTCCTGCGGGTCGTCGGGGAGCAATGCAAACATGGGCTTTGCAAGCCATTCGGCAATGAACTGTTGAGTACCAACTTGTTCAACGTGGTCGGCTAATTCATTGTCGGCTTCTTGGCGGTGCTGACGTTGTGTCGGATCGATGATGCCAGCCGTACCACTGATCAGTACGAGACCTTGAACTTGTGTGGGGTGTTGAAGAGCGGCATGAAGACAGATGCGAGCGCCCATGCTGTAACCCAGGTAGATCGCTTGACCACATGTTTCAACTAATGCATCGGCGGCACCAGACACATCTGTTGCAATGCGCTGCGACTCGCCATGTAGTGGCGCATCAACTGCCATTGCCGAAAACTCTTTTGACAAAGCGCTCATCTCATTGATGAGACCATGCGTCGACTGTCGAGTTTGTGTAAATCCGTGGAGCAACGCGATCTTCTGTGTAGCGCTTTGGCTCGCCAGTTGGTCATAGGTGAGCTTCATGACTCTGTGCGTTCACTGAGGCGTTGAATTACTCGCTCGAACATTTCTACGTCTTGTGCACCGGGCACAGACCACTGATCATTGAAGATAAACGTAGGCACCGCAGAAATGCCATTTTCTGCCGCCATCTGCAACGACTCCTGTACGTCGTCAACGCATTCGTCGCTGAGCAAAAACTGCATTGCGGTGTCATACGGTATGCCACCTTCTGATGCGCACTTTGAAAGAACTACTTCATTTGCAATGTCATCACCATCGGTGAAGTACGACTGCATAATTCGCTCTTTGAGTCTTGCTTGCACTTCGTTGCCGTAATCGCGCTCAGCCATGACAAGAAGTCGATGGGCCATCAGGGTGTTTGCACGCAGTGCAATATCCATGTTGAAGACGATGCCGTCTTGAGAGGCGATGTTTGTCACATGCGCAAGAATCTGTTGGGCCTTTTCGGCACCTCCAAACTTCTTTGCGTAGGCCTCGGCTACTGGTATTGACTGCCCAATGGGGGCTGTGGGGTCTAACTGATATGGCTTGTAGGAGATGTCAAGGTCGACCTCAACCCCACGGGCCCGCAGGTTGGCCACTGCCGTATCCAGTCTGCGTTTTCCGATGTAACACCATGGGCAAACCACGTCAGAGAAGATTTCAACGCGCATAGGTGCCACGATAGAGGGGATGACGAGTAGTTCTGCAATCACGGCGACCTTTTGCGCCACGCTCGTGGACGAGTGGATTCGTTGCGGGGTGGAGCATGCGGTGGTGGCACCGGGCTCGAGAAGCACCCCGATGGCTTTGGCAATAGCCGCCCGAAGTGAGTTGCAGTTGCATGTGTTTCACGATGAGCGGTCGGCATCGTTCGCTGCACTGGGAATTGGATTGTCGAGCAAGAGTGGCAAATTGATGCCAGCAATTCTGTTGTGCACTTCCGGTACTGCAGCAGTCGAATTTCATGCAGCAGTTGTGGAAGCAAATTATGCATCAGTGCCGATGTTGGTATGCACCGCCGATCGACCACCGGAGTTGCAGGGTGTTGGTGCTGCCCAAACAATTGATCAACAAAATCTGTATGGGGCTTCCACGCGACTGTTTGTCGATGCTGGAATTGCCGACGACACACGGCGGGACGACTGGCGCCAGTTGGCTCACGAGGTGTTGAGTGCAGCGATTCGGACAGATGCTGGACCAGTGCACCTCAACTTGCCGTTTAGAGAACCGCTGGTGGGTATTGCCGAAGAGTTGCCTGCTGCCATTGCCTCGCAAGTTGGAAATGCATTTGATGATCCTCCATCTATTTCACAAGACATTCTGCAGAAATTGTCTGCAATGTGCGTCGGAGAAAAAGGCGTCATAGTTGCGGGCAATGGCATCGACAATCCGCAAATGGTTCTCGAACTGGCCCATCGATTGCAATGGCCAGTCTTTGCCGACAGTCGAAGTGGGTGTCGAGTCGATATTGGTGAGGCTCATGGCGCAATTGTCGTGAGTAACGCCGATATTTTGTTGCGTGATTCCCAGACTGCGTCAGCGTGTATTCCGCAAGTGGTATTGCGTTTTGGGGAGCCACCTGTTTCGAAAGTTGTAAACACCTGGTTGCGCGAGAGCAAGTGCACCTACCTGGCAGTGAGCGACACGATGAAGCTCATTGATCCAGACAGAATTGTCGTTGAGCATGTTGTGGCAAAAGCATCTCACGTGTGTGAAAGCCTGAATGCGCATGTGCAACAGAAGCCTGCAACCTCATGGGTGTCAAACTGGGCAAAATTACAAACAACGTGCGGTTTGACTCTTGCCTCGATGTGGAACGACTCGAGTCCATTGACCGAACCCTTGGTGGCGAGAGCGCTCATGGAAGCAATGCCTCAGGACTCAAATCTTGTGCTGTCTTCGAGCATGCCGGTGCGCGATGTGGAATGGTTTAGTGCTCCACGCGGTGGCGTACGCGTGCTTGCTAACCGTGGTGTTAATGGCATTGATGGTGTGGTGTCGACGGCAGTTGGGGTTGCAGCAGAAAGTGGCAAATTCACTGCACTATTGATTGGCGATATTGCGTTGTTGCACGACACAAATGGCTTGCTCAACTTGATGCAACGCGCAGTAGATCTCAAGATTGTGGTTGTAGACAACAAGGGCGGCGGAATATTTAGCTTCTTACCTCAGTCAACAACTCTGGACCCACAAAGATTTGAGCAATTATTTGGTACTCCGCACAACGTAGACATTGGACAATTAGTGCAAGCACATGGACTACCCAACACAACGGTAGAGACGGTTGTGCAATTGAAGCTCGCGCTTGCTCAGAAGGGCTCGCGGGTGATCATCGTTAATACTGACCGTCGACAAAATGTTATTGATCATGACGCGATCTATGCTGCGGTCTATGCCGCAGTAGCCAAGGCGCTTAAGGCCGAATAATTGCTGCAAGCATGGCTTGCAACTTTGCTTGCGTTTCTGCAAGTTCTGCAAGCGGTTCACTGTCAGCAACAATTCCGCCCCCCGCAAACAATCGTGCGGTCATATTGTTGTTTGAATACTCGGCACAGCGAATTGCAACAGCCCAAACACCGTTGCCTTTGGCGTCAAACCAGCCAACCGCTCCGCCATAACGTCCGCGAGACATGCCTTCAACATCGGCAATCAGTTTGAGGGCTTTGTCGCGGGGGTGACCACCAAGTGCGGGAGTAGGCGAGAGCGCATAGACGGCATCGAGCACGTGGAGAAATGGTTCGGAAAGTCTGCCCAACATGTGCGTGCCGAGATGCTGCACATTGGCGACCGCAACAATGCTTGCCTCGGGCTCCCAGTCCAGGTACGAGCACCATGGCAGCAATGTGTCATGCACTGCATCGATGACGATGCGATGTTCGATTTGGTTCTTTGTCGACGAAAGGAGTGAAGTCGCTAGCTGCGCATCTGTGGTTGGATCGCCCGTGCGCGGTGCGGTTCCGGCCAAAGGATGGCTTGAAACTTCTCCGTCAACTATTGAGACGAGCAGTTCAGGTGACGCACCGACAAATCCATCTACAGAAAATTGATAACTCGAGCCAAAAGAGTTGCGTAGACGAAGAAGAACTGAGTGGATATCAATGGGTTGACTGCTCGAAACAAATACGTCGCGCGCAATGACCGCTTTGGTGATGGCGCCACTGCGCACTGCGTCACGAGCGGTGGTTACTGCATGTAGATATGTTTCGATGTCGACCCCAGGGGCAACGGTGTACGACGACGATGTTGCACTCGGAGCGTGTATTGGGCTGAGATCTAAATCGATTGATTCTGATTTGTTGAGATCAGTATCTTGAATCGTGGTTACCCAGCAACGACCATCATCAGACTTGCAGACCAGTAGTTTTGGAAGAACGAAATCGTGTGGCTGTCGTGAATCAAACGGAATGGCACCAATCAGTACAGGGCCACTGCCGGGCGCATTGACCGAGTCATCAACTTGAATGCTTGCGAGAAATTCTTTTGCTTCGTGTGATGCAACTCGAGCTGCAACTCCACGTGTTGCAAAACCAACTCCGTTGCGAACAAACAGCATGCCGTCAGATCCTGCGATGGCAGTGAGATCGATTTGATCGGCAGTAAGTGTGGACGAGACCTCAGAAAGTGGACGCGTAGTAGCGCGCATTGTTATGCCTTGGTCGCGAGAAGTAATTGTGTGAGCCCACCCGAGAGTTGACGGTGCTCGACAGATACAAAACCGTTTTGTGTCAACATGTCAACCATCGCAGTAGGCGAGGGAAGATAGGCGACGCTTTTTGGCAGGTAGTTGTACGCGGCGCGGTTGGAAAGCAATCCACCGATGCGCGGGACAATCTTGCCGAAGTAGATGCTGTTTCCCCATTTGACGAATGGATTGGTCGGGATACCGACATCGAGCAAGGCAATACGACCGCCTGGTTTGGTGACGCGGGAGAGTTCGCCAAAAAATGTATTGAGATCGAGCAAGTTGCGTAGAGCAAACCCGCAAGTAACTCCGTCAACCGAGTTGTTGGCGCAAGGCAACTGCAAAATATCGGTTTGGGTGCGAGGGGCGTTACTACGGTCGGCAATCAGCATTCCCAGCGAGAGGTCCATCGAGAGAGGTTGGTAGCCGGCCTTGCGTAGGTCGATGCACATGTCGCCTGTGCCGCTGGCCAGATCGAGAATCACGCTGTTGGCGGGCAGTCCGAGGCAGCGAATGGCTATGCGCCTCCAGCGCACATCAAGTCGAAATGTCATGATTCGATTGACGAGGTCGTAGCGAGGGGCAATTGCGTCAAACATGCTCCGAACGGCATGCACTTTGGCTTGGCCCTGCGGCAAGTCAACCGAGTCCCAAGCGTTGTTCACAGCATTCAGGCTACGACCAGAAGCCGACTCGTGGCAATGTGTCTTGATCGGGCAAACTTGCAAGATGATTGATTTTTCCTTCCCGCCAGAAGTTGAGAAAGTTCGGTTGCAAGTGCGCGAATTCATGGACACCGTGGTGCGACCGCAGTGGGATGCAATTGATCAGCACGACCGATCGCAAGTGGTTAAAACGATTGTGAAGTTGCGAAAAGTTGCGCGAGAAGATTGGAAGCTGTGGCTACCGCACATGCCAGCAGAGTGGGGCGGCATGGGTCTTGGTCCAACCGCAATGGCCGCTGTATCGGCCGAGGCCGCCAAGGTCAGCATCGGGCCATTCGTACTGAATGCTCAAGCACCGGACGAGGGCAATCAGCACACTCTGATGCATTGGGCAACGCCAGAACAAAAAGAGAAGTACTTGCGTCCTTTATGCGAAGGTACAGCACGTTCATGTTTCGCTATGACCGAACCGGAAGTTGCGGGCAGTGATCCGACTCTGATTAAGACTTTTGCCTATCAAGACGGCGACGAATGGGTCATCAACGGGCACAAGTGGTTTATCTCTGGGGCACGTGGTGCACAGTTTGCATTGTTGGTTGCCCGAACCGAAGAGAGCCCGGATTTACCGCAGGCGGCAAACTCTTGTTTCATCGTTGATATTCCGAGCGAAGGTTGGAATGTTGTTCGCGATATTGAGACGATGTCGGGTGGTCACAACCACTGCGAGATTTTGATCGAAGATTTGCGAGTACCAGCGAGCAGCATGCTCGGTGGTCGCGGTCAAGGTCACTTGCTCGGTCAATATCGACTTGGACCAGCACGGCTTGCGCATTGCATGCGATGGATTGGTCAAGCCGAGACCGCACTCGACATGATGGTTGCTCGCTCGCTTGACAGATATTCGCACGGTTCGATTTTGGCAGAGAAGCAAGGCATTCAATGGTTGATCGCAGACTCGGCGATGGAGTTGTACCAATGCAAGCTCATGGTTTTGCACGCCGCGTACAAGATTGAACACGGACTCGAATTTACGAGCGAAGTTTCGATGGCCAAACACTTTGTTGCCAATAGTTTGTGGCGCATCGTCGACCGCGCAATTCAGGTGCATGGTGCATTGGGCTACTCGACTGACACACCTCTTGCTGGCATGTTGCAACAAGCACGATGGAGTCGCTTTGCCGACGGTGCGGACGAAATTCATCAAATGCGCATTGCGCAGCGAACGATCGCTGCATACAAGGATCACGGATCAACAAAGAAAGCCACTGGAGATTTGCCATTATGACAAAGCAATACATCACGTTCGGCGTGTTCATTCCTCAAGGTTGGAAGATGGAATTGGTCAAGATTCCGACAGCAGCCGAAAAATGGCAGGCATCTGTCGACATCGCAAAACGTGCAGAACAGTTGGGCTTCGACTCAATTTGGGTCTATGACCACTTCCACAATGTGCCTCGACCTGCCCATGAAGCAGTGTTTGAATGTTGGACGGTGATGGCCGCTATGAGTCAAATTACAACAAAGATTCGTCTTGGACAGATGGTGGGTTGTGCGTTGTATAGACCACCGGCGTTGCTCGCAAAGATCACATCGACCCTTGATGTGATCTCGGGTGGACGTTTGGACTGGGGTATCGGTGCTGGTTGGTACGAAAATGAATTTAGAAGTTACGGCTATCAGTTTCCTGTGCCCAAAGATCGAATTGGCATGTTGCGCGAAACTGTTGAAATAGTCAAAATGATGTGGTCGCAGGAAGAAGCAACGTACGAGGGAAAGTATTACCAAACATCACGCGCAAACTGCGATCCAAAACCATTGCAGAATCCGCATCCTCCAATCTGGATCGGAGGTGGAGGTGAGCAATTGACCTTGCGAGTTGTGGCACAGCATGCTGACTATTCAAACTTTGGCGGTTCTCCTGAAGACTTCGCGCGCAAGGTCGAGATATTAAAAGGTCATTGTGTGAGCGTTGGCCGAGATGCCGATGAGATTGGAAAAACGATTTCCGGTGAAATTCTCATTCGCGACACCGAGAAAGAGTGCCGTGAGTTTCAGATTGCTAGTGGCCGAGGTGATCAGTTTGAAACTTGGCAAAAATCTAACCTCGTTGGCACTCCAGACCAGGTTGCAGAGAAGATTGAGCAGTACATCAAAGTTGGTTGCACTGGATTTATTCCATGGTGTGTCGATTATCCGAGCACACACACGATGGATGAGTTCGCCAAGATCATGGCGAAATATCGTTAACTAGTAGTAATAGCGGAAGATGAGCTCTGCAACGCACGAAGGCTTCGTTGCACCCTCAACTTCAAACGTTGTTTCGACAACCACTTGAGCGCCGCCAGCAATGTCATCTACCTGAATAAGTTTTGCGCCTGCACGAATTTTTGAACCAACTGGCACAGGGGACATAAATCGAATCTTGTTGGCTCCGTAGTTGACACCCATTTTGGTGCCTTCATGTCGCCAGATGCCTGCCATCAAAACAGGGGCAAGGGACAAGGTGAGGTAACCGTGTGCGATTGTTTGACCGAAAGGGCCAGTCTTGGCCTTTTCGACATCGAGGTGGATCCACTGATGATCACCAGTGGCATCGGCAAACAGCTGCACCTGCTCTTGTGAAACTGTCATGTAGTCGCTGTAGCCCAAATGTTGGCCAACATGGGCCTTGAGATCTTCGTGGTCTTTGATGATTGTGGTCATGGACGAAGTTTAGCGATACCAGATGCGCTGGTGCTCACGGGACTGCGTGTGTAAAAGCAGTGCGAGAACTGCAATGTCAAATG
>Ga0194050_1000950_pt1 | contig 10038 bp, 11 predicted proteins | sample SepL2310m_MetaG_FD_148657 | JGI IMG/M metagenome (GOLD analysis project Ga0194050, IMG submission 148657) | Anoxic zone freshwater microbial communities from boreal shield lake in IISD Experimental Lakes Area, Ontario, Canada - Sep2016-L239-10m | ecosystem: Environmental > Aquatic > Freshwater >...
GCACGCGGCTGAAACTGTTGGCGAAATGCAACTGGTTGCGAAGCGTCATGGTGGTCGAACACCAATTCAAGTTCTTGCGGATACAAATTTGTTGCGTCGAAGCGTTCTTGCCCACGGAGTACACCTCAACGATGACGACATTGCGCTGATCGCCAGCAACTCGGCAACAGTCGTTCATTGTCCGGCGTCAAATTACAAACTTGCGAGCGGCGTTGCACGAATTTTAGATTTGCAAAAGGCTGGCGTCAATATTGCGCTTGGCACCGACGGCCCTGCATCGGGCAACGACCTTGACCTGTGGATTGCAATTCGTTTGGCTGGTTATATGCAAAAAACTATTGCTAAAAATGCTGCAGTATTGCCAGCACTCGACATCGTGCGGATGGCAACAATTAATGGTGCACGGGCATTGCAACTAGATCATTTGATCGGCTCTCTTGAAGTTGGCAAACGAGCAGACTTGATTGTGCTTGATGCAGATTCGCCGTCGCTGACACCCAACTTCAATCCACATACGACTATTGCGACATCAGTTACTCGTGCTGATGTGCTCCATGTTGTAGTTGATGGCAAGACAGTTGTGCGAGACCGCAAATGTTTGACAATTGATCACAAGGCAGCAGTCAGTGCGGTCAAAGCACTCGGCAAACAAGTGCTGGCGAGCGTCAGCAATAACTAAACGATTAATTCGCACTACTGTGGTTTAGACATGGAAACTCAAATTGACTGGAAGCTTTTGCGAACAACAGCATTAGCAGTTGCAAAAAATGCTTACGTACCCTATTCAAAATTTCATGTTGGTGCGGCTGCACTTATTGACGACGGAAGAATAATCACTGGTTGTAATGTCGAAAATGCTTCTTATGGATTAACACTTTGTGCTGAATGTGGTTTGGTCAGCGAATTAATTAAATCAGGTGGCGGAAGACTTGTCGCAGTTTGCACAGTCGGTAACGGCGAACCAGTCACACCATGCGGGCGTTGTCGACAGTTGTTGTGGGAGCATGGCGGTGCAAACATGTTGCTAGAAGTCAACGGCGTGCCACGCAAACTTAGTGAAATGCTGCCGGTTGCGTTTCCTGAAGAGTCTGTATTCGTAAACCCAGGCGGTTCAACAACGTGAAGACCCAAGAAGGCTTAACAGCGAAACAAACAGAATTCTTTGATCAGAATGGTTATTTGGTTATGCCAAACTTTGTTGATGAACAAGCCTGCTTAAAGCTTCGCGATCAAGCCATGGTTCTTGCAGAAAAATATTGTCCGTCTCCAGAACAAGCAACTGTTTTCACTGCCGACGGCACTGCAGTTCATGCATCAGATGATTACTTTTTAACAAGTGGCGACAAGATTCGATGCTTCTTTGAAAAAGGTGCATTCGATGAACACGGCAAACTTCGCCAAGATGCGCACTTATGTCTGAACAAACTCGGTCATGCGATGCATGATCTTGACCCAGTATTCAAAGAGTTCAGTCATTCAAATCGCCTTGCTGCAGTTGCACAATCAATCGGCATGAAGCAAGAAAAATTATTGCAGTCGATGTATATATTCAAACAACCACGCATCGGTGGCGAAGTTACAAGTCACGTCGATCACTCATTCTTATGGACAGAACCACAATCGGTGATTGGATTTTGGTTTGCGATTGATGACGCGACACTTGAAAACGGTTGCATGTGGGCACTTCCTGGAGGTCATCGCTTGCCTGTTAAATATCGCGACCGATTAACTGCAGATCGAAAGTCAACATATAACGAAGTTTTTGATTCGACTCCGTACCCGACTGAAGGTTTAGTACCACTAGAAGCAGCGCGGGGCACTCTTATTTTACTTAACGGAACTCTGCCACATCGCTCGGGACCAAACACAAGTGACAAACCGAGACATGCCTACACACTTCACGCAATTGACGGCACGGCAAATTATCCGAGTGATAACTGGCTGCAACGCACTTCGTTGCCGATGAGTGGTTTCTCAAACTAAAACTATTCGGCGAGGATCGTTTGAGTTGTCGACGTGCCTAAGCGTGTTGCTCCAGCATTAATCATCTGAAGTGCAGTCTCGCGAGTGCGAATTCCTCCACTGGCTTTAACACCAATGGCGTCACCAACAGTTGCTCGCATTAGCTTGACTGCTTCAACGGTTGCTCCGCCAGACTTATGAAACCCTGTTGAAGTCTTGACAAAATTTGCGCCGCTAGCAACGGCCACTCGGCACGTCGCAACAATCTGCGCATCTGTAAGCGCAGCGGATTCAATAATTACCTTGAGACAAGTTTTTGTCGGTATCGCAGCGCGTACTTGAGCAATCTCATCGCCAAGTTCTAGCCAACTAGCCGAATATACAAAACCCAAATTCACGACCATATCAATTTCTGTTGCGCCATTTTGTGTTGCGTGTCTTGCCTCAAATGCTTTCACTACCCCTGCGTGTGCCCCAGACGGGAACCCAACGACGCATGCGATTTCAATATCGCTAGATATTAAATCGCCAAGCAATAAGTCTGACAACGGCAAAAAGGATGGCGAAAAACAAACTGCTGCAGCATTGAATTTGCGAGCTTCGTCGCAAAGTTTGACGATGTCGAGTGCAGTTGCTTCGGGCGCGAGTTGTGTGTGATCAATATATTTCGCGAGTTCTTCAGAAGTCATTAATAATCACGTTAATTCACCAATTCGCTTTTTTAGTATCAGCAACAACAGAGTATTGTTTTGACCTGAGATGGCAACGTTACGGTTTAACTACGGGACAATGGGTTCAGGCAAAAGCACGCTGGCGTTGCAAATAAATCACAATTTAACTAGTCGAGGTCTGGCCGGATTACTTCTCACAAAACTTGATCGAGATGGTGGTCAAGTTACAAGTCGACTTGGTGTGTCAACACCAGCAATTGAGATGGCTCCCGAAATAAATTTGTTTGACTTAGCCGTGTCGCGAATGCCACTGCAATTTATTGTCTGCGACGAGGCCCAATTTTGCACAGTTGAGCAATGCGATCAACTCGCGCTAATTGTCGACGAACTTCATGTTGACGTTTATGCATTTGGTTTAATTACCGACTTCAAAGGCTTATTATTTGATGGCACAAGGCGGTTGCTTGAAATTGCCGATCAACGTATTGAGATGCAAGTTGAGGCTCGTTGTTGGTGCGGCGCAAGAGCAACGAATAACGCTCGATTAGTCAATGACAAAGTTGTACTTGAAGGCGAAACCGTGATGGTCGGTGACACCGACAAAAATACGGTTGCACCGTTGTTTGGTGATGTAGTGCGTTACGAATTACTTTGTCGAAACCACTACCGCAAAAAACAAGTCTCGGCTGACTAAAAGACGTTTAGTAAATCAACAACGAACACAAGTGTTTCGCCGCCCTTGATTACTCCGCCTGCTCCCTGACTGCCATAACCCATGTCTGGCGGGATTGTAAGTTTGCGACGTCCGCCGACTTTCATGCCAGCAACGCCTTTATCCCAGCCTGAAATAACTTGACCAGCACCCAAACCAAATTCAAATGGCTCATTACGATCCCATGATGCATCAAATTGTTTTCCGGTGCTCCATGCCACACCGACGTAATGAACCGAAACGGTCTTGCCGCTAACGGCTTCAACACCGTCGCCAACCGTAATATCTTCGGTTACTAAAGTTGCTGGCGCAGGTGTTTGTGGAATCACGACTTCTGGTTTTGTGTTTGACATCCCTGCAGACTACTCAAGAATTCTTAAATTTATTGAAGGCTATTACGATTTCTGCTGCACTTGACTTAGTAGTTATCGCGAATTTCTTGGTGAATTCATCTAACTGTTGCATTTCTTGTGGAGTATCAATGTCTAATTTTATTTCAGGAAACGCCAACTCAACTGGCGCAGCAACTGCCAGAATTTTGTATTTTTCAGCGTTGTCCCAGATGTAACTCGTGACATGCTCGCGATGCGACTGCTGGGTTGTTGACTTTGCAATCGCATTTAGCAGTGCTGCTGAAAGAATTTCGGCGCCAAAACCATCGGCGTATCGGTTTTCAAGTTTTTGCTGATGATTGCACGAATAGTCAAAGTCACCAGATTTATGGGCAATTACTAATCGATCGATTTCTTCGGCGGCGACAAACGGATTGTCGGCACAAACTCGAACGACGAAATCTGCCTGTGAAACTTTTGCCGATTGTACAAATCGATCTAAGACATCGTTTTGACTGCCCCGAACGACAAGCGCATTAAAATTTGATGCAACATCGGCAAGTTGATCGTCGTCGCGACTATCTGATGTTGCAAGCACAACTTGATCAATTTGTTTAGCGTCACACACACGGGTCAATACCCAACTCAACAAGTCACGGTCACCAAGTTTTGCCAACATTTTGCCCGGAAACCGCTGTGATCCCATGCGCGCCTGCACCACGGCAACAACTCGGGTCATGATTTAGTTAGGTCATCCCAAATCAAAATGTGATCTTCTGGTAAATCTCGAACTACTTTTTTGCCAATTACTTCATCCCAACTGATCGGACTAACACCAGTACCTGGACGTTTTGCAACCAAATCGCTGTCGATAATCGCATGTCCAGATTTCAGATCGCGTGTCAACACGATGCTTCGCCGTGCATTGAGGCGAGACAAATCTTCTGTTGCGATTGGCGCTTTATCTCGGGTCGGCCCAAGCAACTCATGTACTTTTTTAACTTTTATATGAAATCTTGCCAAATCAAATTCATCCATTGCGTGGTAGTGGTCGTTGCCGGGCAAAGTTTTATCAAGAGTAAAGTGCTTTTCGAGCACAACCGCTCCAAGTAAATGTGCTGAGATCAAACTCGTCATCTCTTCTGTCGGCAACGTGTGATCCGAATATCCGAGTAATAGATCCGGGTAACGATTGTGTAAACCCGCGAGCATCCCAAGATGAGCGTTATGGTCACGGGTTGGATAATTAAGAATGCAATGCAAGATACAAATCTGTTGAGCACCTGCTGCGCGCAAAATCTCCAAGGCTGCGTCTATTTCGGCAACCGTTGATGCCCCAGTTGACAAAATGATGGGCTTGCCAGTTGCAGCAACTTTTTTGAGCAATGGCGGGTTCGTAATGTCGGCTGAGGCAATTTTAAAATACTTAACTAACGGGTCAAGCATCTCAACAGCGCCGAGATCAAAAGGCGTCGAAACAAATTCGATATCGAACTTTTTACAATGGTCTGCAAGCTCTTTATATTCGGCTTCGCCAAACGAGTCGTATTTAGTAAACAATTCGTACTGGCTAGTCGTTGGTTCTTCGCTTGTATCCCAATATGACGGCGAAAATTTTGATGCAATAAGACCTGCTTTATAGGTTTGAAATTTTGCAGCATCTGCTCCACCACGCTTGGCGGCTTCAATTAAAAGTTTTGCTGTTTCGAGCGAACCTTCATGGTTAACTCCGATTTCGGCGATTACGTATGGTAAATCGTGTTCACCGACTAGACGATTGCCAAGTTGCATTGACACCGTCATTGCACTGACTTTTCGGCATGCTTCTCGCCGTGCTTTTCGATAATTCGCTGACGATGGTGCTCCATCGCTTCAACATCATTGGTCGAGTTATTGGCGTGACGGCGATATCTATAAAGAGGTAGTTCAAGTCGGTGAATTTTGTATTTCTCGGTGAACCTCAGTCGAAGGTCAGTCTCTTCATGCAACAGAAATGTTTCGTCATACAGACCGATGTCAATTAGTTGCTCAGTGCGAAACATTATTCCGCAAGCGATTGGTTCGTTGAGACAGTTATTGCGAGTAAGCACTTCTTCTTGCTCATCAACTAATAAATAGTCACAAGCTATTGCGTCCATGTATTTATTCTCACGCAAGAACTCATGCAATAGGTGTAGAAACTCGTTATTGACATAATCATCGGCATCTACGCGAACTACATAAGGCGCCCGGGCTCGACGAATAGCTTTATTAAGTGATGCAGGTAAACCAATATTGCTTTCATTTGTAAGCAAAACTATTTCGTCAGCAAACTCTTTTAATACGTTTGCACTGTGATCTGTGCTGCCGTCATTGATCACAACGATTTCAAACTTGTCACGGGCGAAGGTTTGTGCCAGCAACGATCGCAAGCATCGTGTCAAATATCGCTCTTGGTTATAAGCCGCGACGATCACTGAAATTATTGGCTGCGTCATAATCTATTTAGCTCAAAACTTTTGATAGTGCGGTGTGCAGTCTTGCCGGAACCGTCTCGTCCATTTTTACTACTACTGGCAAAGAAACTGCGCGTTCAAGTCGCGACCGAGATGGGCCAAAGGCTTTTGCAAGGTCGCCGCCATGCCGAGCCACTAATTCGGACATATGCGTCCAAGTGCCCGCAAAATGCCAAGTGACAGCCTCAGGTAAAATTTTCGTTGAAAGACCTTCGGTCAACAACGAATCACGACATTTTCTTGCAGTCGCTTTATCAGCCACACTAAAAATTAATGCGTCAGCAGTCTCATGAGAACCAATAGGTACTTCGCGCGGGATAATCCCAGGAAGATTTTTTATCTCCGCCCACATTGAATCTCGATTTTTGCGTTGCATCGTCACCACATGAGAAAGTTTTTTTAACTGAGCCAATCCAACGGCGCCCTGCATCTCTGTCATCCGAAAATTAAAGCCACTGCTCGCCCGAGTGTCTTCCCAGCGTGGCACGCTCGGATTGTTCTCGTGACCGTGATCATGCCAAGCGGCGGCAACTTTGTAATCGTCTTGATTATGAAACACAATCATTCCACCTTCACCGGTGGTCATTGTTTTCGCAAAGTCGAAACTATAAGTCCCCATTCGACCCCAGGTACCCAGTGGTCGACCGTCGAGTGAACCTCCGCATCCCCAGGCTGCGTCTTCAATCAGCGTGAGATTATTTTTTCGACAAATATCGTCAATCTCAAAAAGTCGAGCAGGTGTGCCGAGCATGTGCACTGCAATCACGGCTTTTGTTTTCGGAGTGATTAATGATTTCAAAGATTCAGGATCCATATTTAATGTGCCATCAATTTCTGCACACACTGGTATTGCTCCTGCTTCAATTATCGCTTCAACAGTGGCGACAAACGTAAAACTCTGAGTGATTACTTCATCGCCTGGTTGCAAATCTAAAACAGCAAGCGCAACGCGCAGGGCTGCGGTGCCAGATGTAACCGCAAGTGCGTGCGGCATGCTGACAGATTTTGCAAACTCTTGTTCAAAATCTCGAACCTTCCACCGGTCTTGGCGTAAGTGATCAAAAGAGTGACGAAACAGCACTCCGCCGTGTTGAAAAATATCGTCTACTTGCGCCTGTTCTTCAGCACCAATAAGTTCATACCCAGGCATGTATTGATTTTACTCTGAGATCTTTACATCTTCTCGAACAGCGAGATGATCCTTGCGTCTGTGAGCGTGGCTCGAAACTCGGTACCCAACGCATTGGTAAGTGGCTTTTCGTGTTTGATCGTTGCGGCAATCAAGGCTTGGCGTAAATCATCTGTGAGATTTGCACACACACCGCGTGGTAGTTCGACTTTTTGCAACTCGATCATCTTTCGAAACTCGCTATGTGCTTCAGGATAAAACTCGCTCATTGCATTAAGCACGACACAATTCGCAACACAGTGATGCATACCAAAGACGACACTCAACGCCGCTGAGAATGGGTGGATGATTCCGACATAGCTCGTGGCGATTGCACACCCACCTAAATAACTGGCGACCATCAAATCGCTTCGTCGAGCATCTGCCATCATGTCGCTACTTAAAAATATATTGCGACAAAGATTTACAGTTTCTCGAGAATACGCATCTCCGATTGCATTGCGATATGAACCAGCAAGTGCTTCGATGCAATGGATGTACGCATCCATACCTGTATAGAAATATTGATTGCGCGGAACTGTGCGGGTCAAACTTGGATCCAAAATAATGTGATCAAAAACTGTGTAGTCACTATTCATTCCTAATTTAAGTCCGGTTTCGAGATTCGTCATCACGCACGTGCGTGTTGCTTCAGCACCAGTGCCCGAAATAGTCGGTATACCAATTTTGTGAACACCAGGTACGCGCACCAAATCCCAACCTTGATAGTCGGCTGCCTTGCCACCATTTGTTAACAGATTCGCTACAGCCTTTGCGGTGTCAAGTGTTATCCCGCCCCCGATACCAACAATTGTTGCCGGTTGTTTATGACCCGACGATTGAAGTGCGACAACAAGATCATCTATTCCTTGAGTGGTCGGTTCTTTTGCGGTTTTAATAAAATGTTTTGCATCACCAGCAATCATTCCTAGCGAGTTAAGAACATCATTACTGTTTTCAAAAAACTCATCAATTAAATAGACCGCATTTGGTAAATCTTTCGTGCGTTGCGCATTAGCTAAATCTGCGACTCCCGAAACTGAACCTTCACCAATTGTGAATCTTCCAACATTGCGGACATTTTTGACACCTGTATCAAGGCTCGTCATCACAGCCCACGCACTGCATCAAACATTGATACTGATGCATCAAATTTACCGTTGCTTGCAACCACGGTGCACGGCTCACTGAATACTCGCTCAGGCAAGTTAACGCCCTCTATCTCGAATGTGCCCCCTGCGCCATTTACTATCGCTAAGCCTGCGGCAACATCCCAAAACATGATGTTGTGTTCGGCATAAACATCGGCTGCGCCAGTTGCAACAAGCCACAATGATGCAGCCGCTGCGCCAATCATCCGAATCTTTCCGAACGAACGCATAGTTGTCGCAAATGCTTCAACAGCTCGCGGATCGTCAATTGGAAACCGACTTGGAAACCCTGTGCAGAGAGTCGCTTGACCACGTTCTTCACGATCAGAGACATGAACAAGAACTTTTTCGACGTATGCGCCGATTTTTGGTCCACCAAAACTCAGTTGCTTTGTAACCAAATTAAACAGCACACCCAGCACGGGCTCATTGCCTTGCCACAAGGCCAACGAAATCATCGAAGGTCCAAGGCCCCTGCTGAAGTTGTAACTTCCATCTAATGGGTCAATTACCCAAAGCAAATTTTTAAATTTACCTGAATCAATAAACCCAGTTTCTTCGCTAAGGATCGGAAACCCGAAACTGTTTAACCCTTTAATCAGTTGCTTTTCTAAAATTTTGTCGGCGGCAAGTTTGATTTCACGCCCGCCCACTTGAAGATCAACTACTTCTTTGGCTTCTTGGCTATTTGCGCGAATAAATTTTTTACCGACGTTGCGCACAAGTTCTGTCGTCGCAATCACGAGACCTTGAATATCGTTAATTGTCAGATCGGTCATCGACAGGTCAGTCGTTGTCATATCGCTCATTGAGGTACCTCAGGGTTTTCAATATTAAATTTGTCGCGCCAAATTGGATCGGCATAATAAATTTTATAGACAAGTTTCATCGTTTCGAAGGCATCGCGTGACGTGCCATTTTGAACGGGTTGATTATGAAGAATGCTTTGCGTAAACGCCGCAATTTCAGAATCCCAAGATGGGTCATCTTTGTATTCAAAGAGCTCTTCCTTCGGGTCACCGTTATCTCGATCTGGGTCGGCAGTTACCAAAGTCATCGTCTCGTTGCCGTAACTTTTCGAACCAGTCAGGATGCCTCGCAAAATTACACCGCCGCGTTGCATATTTATGTCAAGACTAAATTGATGTCGCCATTGGGTCGCAGATGAATTGAGCATCGCCACGACGCCATCGCTAGTTCGCATCAGCGCATAGGCGTTATCTTCGACGTTGTATCCCCAATGACCGTTTGAAATAAAACTTTGCACATCAACGAATTCGCCTGCAATCAAACGCATTAGGTCAACCATGTGGATGCCTTGATCAAGAAGTACTCCACCACCGGCGATCTCGCGTTTTGCGCGCCAGTCAGCTTGATTAAAAGTAATCAACTTTGATTTTCCGTAAACACCTCGCATATTGATGATCTTGCCGAAGCGACCTGAACGAATAATTTTCAGTGCATCTTGCACTGAATCGTGATATCGGTGATTAAACCCATACATCAATCGACAATTTGGATTTTTCTTTTCAGTTTCAATTACGCGA
>Ga0194050_1000952_pt1 | contig 10025 bp, 7 predicted proteins | sample SepL2310m_MetaG_FD_148657 | JGI IMG/M metagenome (GOLD analysis project Ga0194050, IMG submission 148657) | Anoxic zone freshwater microbial communities from boreal shield lake in IISD Experimental Lakes Area, Ontario, Canada - Sep2016-L239-10m | ecosystem: Environmental > Aquatic > Freshwater >...
GTGGCTTTACATTTTCATCCTGATCGAAATCTGAAACGCCCTTGCGACTACTGCAAAAGTCCGCATGTCGCAAAGTATGTTCCACTAAGAATCTATCCGTGGGTCGTCGGTTCGAGCCCGACCCGCCCCACTAGTTTCAGATGTGCATGAGAGCCCCGCGTCCTTTAACTCTCAACAATTCTGGCTCATCGATTAAGTGCTATCTCTCAATTAATAAAGTAACTACTTTCTGGACGAGTAATTATTTACTTTAGGTTTAACCTTAAAGACATGAGTGAGCGTGTATTAGTCGTGGTGGATGATGCATTTGAAATGTCTACATTAGCTGCGGCTTTACGCTTACATGAGATCGATGTGATCGGAGAAGCTAAGAGCGAGAGCGTTGGACTCAATTTACTTCGGCGATTGCAACCAGATGTAATTCTGTTAGATATGAGCGTTGTCGGTATCTCTTCTATAAAAATCGCAGTGAAGGTGCGCAAAGAAAATCAAAATATTGGAATCGTAATTCTCAACAGTTGTTCTGATCTTCGCTTCTTAGGCGACTCAAACGATGAGGTCCCGGCTGGGACAAAAATACTCATTAAGAAATCAATTGTTGATTTCACTGTTTTATGTACGGCAATCAATGAGTCAAAGGTTTCAGCTATTGAAAAACATAAGGTGGTTTGGATTAACGGTAATACTTCACTCCAAGAGCAAGGAGTCATGGCGTTGATGGCTCACCTGACCAATACTCAAGCCGAAGTACTGCGATTAGTTGCAGATGGAATGACAAATGCCCAGATAGGACGCACACGATATGTCAGTGAAAAATCTGTGGAGCAAATAATTTCACGAGTAGCACAGGAGTTGCATGTGCAACCAGATGCAAATATGAATATGCGAGTCCAACTTGTTGGTGAGTATTACCGCTGGTTAGGCGCGCCACACCACTAACGGTCATCGTTCATAGGTAAAGTTTGCGCCTATGGAACTGCAAGAAATACGCAATCGATGGAACGAAGTTCTCGATGCTGTTTTAGAGGTAGATCGAGTTTCTTGGTTGGCATTCTTCGACGCCCGTTTGGCCGACTTTGATGGTCGCACCCTTACTTTAGATTTTTCAGATGCTCGCAAACTCTCAAGCTCTCATGAATTCTCACAGACGCGATTAAAGCAACAGCAGATTCTCATCCAAACAATTAAGTCTGTACTGGCTATTGATGTTGAAATAAGTGAACGATGAGAATCCGTGCTGCAATAACAGCTATTGCACTGACCCTTCTGCTCATTGATGTGCCACAAGTGCATGCTGCTACTAGTTCGCTCACCTTTTCCTTACGACAAACACCATCTGCTACTGATTCAGTTGTAACTTTCTACGGCACCATTAAGCCAGCTCGTTCAGGGTTAAGCGTTAAAATTCAAGGCAATACATCTGGATCCTGGAAGACCACCCGCTTCATGACTAAAACCACAAAAGCAGGGACATGGAAGATTGTGGCTGTGGCAACTTCATTTGATATTCCTACTAAGTATCGCGCACAGATAAATGTTTCAGGCAAAATAACAAACTCCCCCATTCGCACAATCACCATAAAGAAACTGCCGCAGATTTCAACCACTGATCCTTCTTTGGCGATTGAATCCTTTGGTCCAGGTGGGCGTATTCATGGGGCCGATGTGAGTAGATGGCAACATCCCAATGATAAGCCAATAGATTTCTCAGTTGCTTATGCCTCTGGTCTTCGCTTTGTCATGATAAAGGCATCTGACACAAGAGATGATGCCGATGCACTTTCACTTAAATATCTTGTTATGGATCACTCGGCAGCCCAAGCTGCTGGTCTCTATACCGGTTTTTATCACTATGCAATTTTGCCTGATGTCACTGATCCAGATGCAATTATCCGTGATGCAACTGCCCAAGCCCAAAAAGTTCTGTGGAGATTAGCTGCCATCGGTGGTTATACCGAAAGAGATCTCTCTTACGCCCTCGATCTTGAGAATAAGTGCGTGCGAGTATCTTCTTCAGGTGCGTGCCAGAAATATGCCAGCCGAGCTGCAGTGACTTTATGGGCGGAAACTTTCTTGGGCATCCTCAAAGAAAAGACTGGAAGAACTCCCATCATTTATTCCTATTCAAACTTTCTAGAAAGTTCAATGAATAAGAGTGCGAAATTAGCACAATATCCTCTCTGGCTGGCCCAATACGCAATTGATCCCTTTAACCCCATCAATCAACCTGGTATTAAAGCTGGTGGTTGCTTTGTGCACTCATGGACTGGTGCTAACTGTGATTCGCAATGGACTATCTGGCAATACACATCATGCGGAATTGCACCAAAGTACGGCGTGCCAGGAACTCGACTTGATCTCAACATCTTTAGGGGAAGCGCAACTGATTTTCTTAATCTTACTAAAGGAAGCTGGGCTCCTTCATTAGTTGATCTGATGCCAAATAATGAGCCAACACAGATGGTTATAAACGCTCAATCGGCAAGCACAACAAACAAATTAGTTACCTTTAAAACAACTGTTACGCGACCTGATTCAACTCCGGTTGTGACTGGTGCCGTCAAACTTGTCTTTGACGCTGCAACTGCGCCTAAAACTAAGCCAATTCAAACTGTTCTGCGTGCCACAAGTGGTGAATGGACCTTGGCTATTAAGGAAGTTCCTGCAGGAACATATAGTGGAAAAGTTGTTTATACCGATGTATCACAAACACATGCCGAGAGCTCTCAATCAGTTACTTTTACTGTGGTTCAAGGTCCAACGCCAACGCCAGAACCTACTAAGAAACCAACACCAAAACCATCAGTAGATGGTTGTTCCAAGCAGATTAAGAACTAACGCTCTCGTGCTCTTCTAGCAGCTGATCGAGAGCTTCAAGTTCACGATCTACTAGTTCTTCATATGCAGTAACTGAAGCTTTTCGCTCTTTTGCACTCCATCCAAGTACTGGCGCAATAATTGCGGCAATCTCATCTGCTAAGTGCACGCCATGATCACTAGCCTCAAAGGCAATGCGAGTACGGCGCGAAATAACATCATCGACAGTTCGTGCACCTTCATGACTAGCCGCATATTCAATCTCAGCCTTTATATAGAGCAGATCTTTATCCACTTTCGCAGCAAGCTTTGGGTTGGCTTCGATAAGTGCAAGAACTTCACTAATCATTGAGCCATAGCGATCGAGCAAGTGAGTAATAGTTTGGGCATCTAGGCCGCTAGTTTCACTCAAACGCTCCACTTGTTGCGCTAATGCAAAGTAACCATCTGCCCCAACTAATGGAAGCTTCTCTGTTACAGACTCCGGCTTAAGGGCGCGAAGTTCAATCACTGCGCGATCAATGACATCTTTAGCCATCACTCGATAGGTGGTGTATTTGCCACCAGCAATACTCACAAATCCTGGCGCTGGCCGATCAACTGTGTGTTCACGTGAGAGTTTGGTTGTTGCTGAATCTTTATTATTTGCAACCAAAGGTCGCAAGCCCGCATACACACCAATAATTTGAGAAACATCTAATTTAGGAGAGAGCACACGATTGGCTTGATCCAAGATGTATTGAACATCTTCTCGGCTAGCAAGTGGCTCTGCCCGATCTCCTGTATACGGAGTATCGGTAGTTCCAACAATCCACTTATCTCCCCATGGAATTAAGAACAAGACTGAAATTGGAGTTTTTAGAATTATTCCAGCGTTAGATTTAATTGCTGAGCCTGGCAGAACGATATGAACACCTTTACTCATTGTCACGCCGTAGCCTGGTTTCAATTCAAACTTTGCATGAAGCTCATCGCTCCAAACACCTGCGCACATAACTGTAGCTTTCGCAGTGATGTTTATAGTTTTACCAGTTACTAAATCTTTAGCTTTGACCCCCACGACGCGCTTGCCTTCACGCAAGAGAGATTGTGCACTCACTCGTGTTGCAATCACTGCGCCATGGCGGGCAGCTGTGCGCGCGATTGTCATTGTGTGCCGTGCATCATCTACCTGTGCATCAAAATACTTAATTGCACCAGTAATCAGATCTGGGCGCAAAGAAGGTGCAATCTCATTAATCTGCTTTTGGCCAATGTGTTTGTGCCAAGGAAGTGCGCGGTTGAAACCACGGAGTGCGTCATAGAGTGCAAGACCAGCACCAACGTATGTGCGCTCTTTGAATTTTTCAGTCAGTGGAAATAAAAATCCAACTGGTTTAATTAAATGTGGGGACAAGGAAGAAACCATGAGTTCGCGCTCATGGAGTGCTTCACGTACTAATTTAAAGTCATATTGTTCTAGATATCGCAGACCACCGTGAATAAGTTTGCTGGAACGGCTAGAAGTTCCTGAAGCCAAGTCTTGAGATTCAATCAAAGCAACTTTCAGACCACGTGATGCGGCATCAAGGGCCGCTCCAACGCCTGTGACTCCCCCGCCAATAACTAAGATGTCAAAGGATTCACTCGATAATTGTGAAATGGCGCTATCACGCTGCTGGGGGCTTAGCTGTGACAGGAACATAAGCGTTGCATCTCCATTTCATCTGAGTAGAGTAAGCCTAACTTAATTGTGAAAGGTTTTCACTTCGTGACTTATATCGGCAGCCTGGATCAAGGGACTTCAAGTACTCGTTTCATGATCTTTGACCACTCAGGCAAAGTTGTTGGCCAACATCAACTTGAACATCGCCAAATAATGTCTCACCCCGGTTGGGTTGAGCATGATGCCAGTGAGATTTGGCAGCGCGTTCAAGAAGTCATAGCTGGAGCGCTCAAGCAGGCCGACATTTTGGGCTCTGATTTAGTAGCTATTGGAATCACCAATCAACGCGAAACCACCGTGGTTTGGGATGTAACCACTGGGCAAGCGCTATCCAATGCCATCGTATGGCAGGACACACGAACAACAGATTTTCTCTCTACATTAACTGATGCCCAAAAGCAGACAATCCGCTTTAAGACTGGTTTAACGATTGCACCTTATTTTGCAGGCAGCAAGATGAACTGGTTTCTAAACAATGTTCCTGCTGCAAAAAGTGAAAGTGCACGTATGGGAACTATTGATTCATGGTTGTTGTGGAATCTTTCAGGCGGAGTTCGCGGTGGAGCACATCTAACTGATGTGACAAATGCCAGCCGAACATTGTTAATGAACCTTGAAACCCTTGAGTGGGATCAAGAGCTTCTAGATATCTTTGGAGTTTCCCGTAGTTCACTTCCAGAGATTAAATCTTCCTCTGAAGTTTATGCATTCACCGATCCCCATGGTCCATTTGGAACTTCTATTCCAATCGCTGGAATCTTAGGAGATCAGCAAGCTGCCATGGTTGGGCAAGTCTGCTTTGAGCGCGGAGAATCTAAAACAACATATGGCACCGGAAACTTTGCACTCCTCAATACTGGCACAGAGATCGTTCGATCTAAAAATGGTTTGCTCACAACCCTTTGTTTTAAATTTGGAAATCAACCCGCTCACTACGCCCTAGAAGGTTCAGTTGCTGTCACCGGCTCTGCCATTCAATGGTTACGCGATCAATTGGGCATCATCACAAATGCTGCCGAAACTGAGAATCTTGCATCCTCTGTGAGCGATACTGCTGGGGTTTATTTTGTACCGGCATTCTCAGGACTCTTTGCACCGTATTGGCGCAGCGATGCACGCGGTGCAATTGTTGGATTAACACGGGCAGCAACAAAAGCTCACCTTGCCCGCGCTGCTCTTGAAGCTATTTGTTATCAAACCAGAGATGTCATGGATGCAATGGTGGCTGACAGTGGAGTTCCAATGCATGAAATGCGCGTTGATGGTGGCATCACTGCTAACTCTCTGTGCATGCAGATGCAAGCCGACATTATGGGAATTGATATCACTCGCCCACTGATCGGTGAAACAACTGCGCTCGGTGCGGCCTATGCCGCTGGACTTGCTGTTGGTTTCTGGAGTTCTCAAGATGAAGTGAAGAAACAATGGCAGCAATCACGGCGCTGGTCACCAACGTCAACGGTAGAAGTGCGCGAGGCTGGCTATAAAAAGTGGAAGAAAGCAGTTGAGCGAACTTTGAACTGGGTTGATTAAAGCTTTGTAATTTCGATCAACACAGCGTTGGCTGGTGCAAGAATCGGTGCGCTCACTCCAATAGTTGCAAGGGCTGAACCAGAGATTGTGATGCCATCCATCCACTGCGGTGGAGTGATTAACATGAATCGTGGTTTGCCTGCAGGATAAACAGCCTTGATTGAATAAGAAGCAGTTGCATCTAATCCAGGGAATTTAAGAGCTGCGGGATGAATTGTCACAGTTGGAGTGAGTTGAACGTAACCAAATATTGACTTCTTAGTATCAGCCGAGACAACTCCATAGAGATATCCATGCTCATCTGGATAATCAACGCGAACAGATTTTCCACTATGTAGTAGGGCGCGATTCTCTTTGTAATACGTAGCCCATGTGGCAAGGTTCTTTCGTTCCTCTTGCGTTGCCTGCGTAATGTTCCATTCAATTCCTGCATGGCCGAAGAGGGCCGTTGTTGCGCGCATAGAGAGTTCTAACGTGCGCCCAGTTTGGTGGCCATGTGTTGGTCCAATATGTGTTCCCAGCATTTCAGGTGGAATAACTTGGGAAGTCCAACGCTGAATAGTTTGGCGCTCGAGTGCATCGTTGTTATCACTAGTCCAGAAGCGATCCACATAATCAATAACGCCTAGATCAATTCGTGCACCGCCAGATGCACATGACTCAATTTCAAGTCCTGGATGGCGCTTTTTCAACTCAGCAAACAAACGATAAATCGCCTGTGTTTGGCGGCGTACACCAGCCACACCTAAATGCCCGGCATCTACTAATACACGGTTGTGATCCCACTTAATATAAGCAATCTTGTGAGCGGCTAACACAGCAGAGGTTTGTTCCAAGACATGCTTATAGGCGTCCTCATGTCCAAGATCTAGAACAAGTTGGTGGCGCCATAGCGGTGGGACTCGATCACCTTCATGCAAGATCCATTCAGGATGTGCGCGATATAAATCAGAGTCTGGGTTGACCATTTCACCTTCAAACCAAAGACCAAACTCAATTCCCTTACTGTTGATGTATTCAATGATTGGCGTTAAACCATCTGGCCACACAGCAGGATCTATAACCCAATCACCTAAGCCTGCGCGATCATTGCGGCGGGAGTGAAACCAGCCATCATCTAAGACAACACGTTCAACGCCAACTTGGGCAGCAACATCAACAAGTTCTCTCATTTTTGCTTCATTGTGATCAAAGTAGAGTGCTTCCCACACATTCAACGTCAGCGGACGCGAACGCTTAGGGTGAATTGCACGTGCACGCAAATGAGAATGAAATGCTGCGCTGATGCCATCTAGGCCTTGATTTGAATACACAGCAAATAGCGCTGGTGCTTCATAGCTCTCTTGTGCACCAAGAATAACTTCACCGGCAAGTAAGAGCTCGCCAGCTCCCATTGATTGCGCACCATCAAAACCACGTTCAACTAAATAATGTGAATTTCCGCTCCATGCAATGCTTGTTGCCCAGGCAGATCCTGACTGGAAAGAAGTTTGTGCACTGAGTGCAATATCTGCAATAGAGAAGTTGTGGCCGCTTCTACCCTCACGGGATTCGCGCACCCATGTGCCAATTTGAATATCACGACGCTGTGGTTGGCGCTCATTAGACCAACGACCTGCAAAATCTAAAGTCTGCGTTGCCTCTTGTGGCAAAGGCAACCAGTGTATAAATTCATTAAGAACATAATCTGATTTTCCTATGTTTTTAACGGTTGCCTTTTGAATAAGAACTCCAAAAGCATCTAAATCAAAAGTTACTGCAATTTCTAACTCAGCATGGAAATCACGAAGGGTTACTGCGCAGTGATTACCCTGATGATGAAAATCTGTTACTTCAAATTTAGTTGACCATGCTTTTCCATTGCGATGACCAGATAAAGATCCACGGCCTAAGAAACCACGTGAACTCTCGCGCATCAAACCTGGCAGATGTGGTTCATCCCAAGAACTGTTTGCAATCGATACTCGACTAGCTAGTGCGATGTCATGGTTCTGCCCAAGAATTGGGGCTCCCCAATGGCGAATTACCAAGGCCCCATTAACAACCTCGATGAGCAACGAGGAAGTTGGAGCGCTCAGAAGTGCAGTTTGCTTAGTCACAAAGGTAGAGTAACGACACTATGGAGCAGAGTAAAAAACTAAGCGCTGGCATCCTTCGAAATGATCGCCAGATGGCAGATGGGCGCACCATTCGCTATTACGACACTTCTGGCCAAAACCGTAGCGCTAAAGATGCGCGTCCTGTTGAAGAACAACCAGCTATCGGTGAACTTCGACTCGATGCCTTGGTCAATGAGTGGATTGCCATGGCTTCACACCGCCAAGGTCGAATCTTTTTACCTCCCAAAGAACTCTGTCCACTATGTCCAACAACAGGAGAACTCTTAACTGAGATTCCTGAATCTGATTTTGAAGTAGTTGTCTTTGATAACCGCTCTCCTTCACTTCGCCCACCTACAGGAGATTGGGCTTTACCTGATCAAGTGGGACCAGATACTGATTTAGGAAGCGCTGCAGGAAAATGTGAAGTTATCTGTTTTACAGCAGAGCATGGAAAAGCATTTAAAGATTTAACGCCTGCGCGCGTGCGCGTGCTGCTTGAAGCATGGATTGATCGCACCGCTGAACTCTCACAAGAGAGCTTCATTGAGCACATTGCACCATTTGAAAACCGTGGAGAAGAAATTGGCGTGACACTCACCCACCCACATGGTCAGATTTATGCCTATTCATTTATCCCACCACGCGTTGAAAAGATGTTAGCTGCAGCTAATACATACAAAAAGTCCACTGGTAAAGTTTTATTTGATGAAGTAGTAGCACGTGAAATCCGTGATGAGGAGCGCATTATCGCCCGCAATGATCGTTGGATTGCATTTGTGCCATATGCCGCACGTTATCCATTTGAAATTCACGTCGCACCACTTAACCCAGTTGCAGATCTAGCTGGATTAACCGAGCAAGACCGCGATGCTTTTGCTCCAATCGCACTTGAAGTGATGAAGCGCCTGGATGGTGTCTTTGGAATAGATATGGCCTATATCGCTGCGTGGCATCAAGCACCTGTTCGTATTGGTCGCGACGTATTGCGCTTGCACTGGCAAATCACCAGCGTGCGCCGCGCTCCTGGAAAATTGAAATACCTAGCCGGATCTGAATCGGCCATGGGTGCATTCATAATGGACATGCGCCCTGAGCAATCAGCAGCACAGTTGCGCGAAGTAGTTTTGTAATGCGGGTACTAGTAACTGGTGGCACTGGCTATATCGGTGCTACTGCAGTGGATGTTTTGCTCTCGCAAGCGTATGAAATATCCATTCTGGATGATTGCAGTACTGGGCATGCAGATACTGCCCCTGCTGGTGTGAGCTTTATTCAGGGCTCACTTCTCAACTCCGGTGATTTAGCACAGGCCCTCGTTGGCGTTGATGCAGTCATGCACTTCGCCGGTAAATCACTTGTTGGTGAATCTGTTGAAAAACCTGATCTTTATCACCAGGTAAACGTTGATGGCTCACGCAAGTTACTTGATGAAATGCACAAAAGCGGTGTAACAAAGTTAGTTTTCTCTTCATCTGCTGCAACTTATGGTGAACCTGAACGCGTACCTATTCTAGAAACTGCTCCAACGAAGCCAACTAATCCATATGGTGCTACTAAATTAGAAATCGATCAAATGATTACAGCAGAGGCTGCCTCACGTGGGATAGCTGCAGCATCGCTGCGCTATTTCAATGTGGCAGGTGCGCTTAAATCAAAGCGGGGCTGGTTAGCTGAGCGCCACAACCCAGAGACACATTTGATTCCAAATATATTGAGAAGTACTAAAGAAAACCCGGTAAAGATTTTTGGTACTGATTGGCCAACAGCAGATGGAACGTGCGTGCGCGACTATGTCCACGTTGTTGATTTGATTGATGCCCACATCAAAGCGCTAGAATCACTTCAACCTGGCGTGCATGAGATCTATA
>Ga0194050_1000953_pt1 | contig 10018 bp, 10 predicted proteins | sample SepL2310m_MetaG_FD_148657 | JGI IMG/M metagenome (GOLD analysis project Ga0194050, IMG submission 148657) | Anoxic zone freshwater microbial communities from boreal shield lake in IISD Experimental Lakes Area, Ontario, Canada - Sep2016-L239-10m | ecosystem: Environmental > Aquatic > Freshwater >...
CCAGTGTGTTTGCGGAAAAGGTGTAGCGACTACCCGAACTTTGCAGCACTTCTTCAGGGGTTCGAGCCAAACCCGGCCGCGCTTTCCACGATGTGCCATCGCCTTCCATAAAACTGGTCAGTGCTGCGTCAATGTAGTCATGCTTCATCAGCCAGATGAGCATCGCGCCCACAAAGCCACCGTCTTGACCTTTTTCGTGGACTTCTTTGTCGCTTGCGCGAACCAACAGCAGCTGGCGGTATTGGCCGTACATTTCGTCGTCTTTTCGCGTCCGACCAAATAACTGCATGTCGGCCTCTGGCTCCCATGTGCGAAAGCGGGGACATGCTCGCGTGCAACTGGTGCAACCCTTTTCGCCGTGACCGCAATTGTCAAGACCCAATTCTTCTTCGATGTGGAACGGCTTGTAGTGACCTTCTTCGTGTTTGTAGCCGATCACTTCATGTGGACATGAAATTACGCAGGCTGCACAACCGGTGCAAAGTCCAGTATTGATGACTTCTTCATACAACTCTTTCCACTGGTGTGTCCAGCGCTCGAGTCCTGCGGGGGCTGTCTCGGTAACGGTCATGTCAACACTCTACGACATGGCCCACAAGGCTGCGATGTCGTGCAACTATCGCAATGCGCGAATGATCTTGTTTGACGCTTGTTCCGAAAGTTTTCTACCGTGCGCATCGGATATCTCGAACATGTTGTGCACACGGCCTTGGTCGGTACCAATTTGTGCATGATGGATGACGACCTTGAGTTTGGCAAGTGTTGCAGTGATGTCGCGCAAGAGACCCTTGTTGTCGTCGCCCTCTACACGCATGATGGAGTGCCATGGGTGTGCTGAGTGATCGAGCCGTACGGACAGTTTGTATGGACCGCCCGAAGTCTTTACGTTCCGTGTTTGTAATGACCGTTGAACCGCGTCAGATACAGCACCGATTCGTGGCTCAACAGATGATTGAACTGTAAATATGTCGAGTACTGCGCCGTCTGCCCATGTAGCAATCTCGGCATTAAGCACATTGAGGTCGAGCGATGAAAGTGCGCCAGACAAACGTGCAAGCAATGCGGATCTGTCGCGGCACGCAATATTGACTAACCATTGATCGTTGCTCTGCGCAGGCAATACAACGATTCGTGCATCACCTGAACGCGGCATTGGTTCGACGAGTAGTGCGTGGTCAAGTAATTGCTTTGGGGTATGCGTGAGGGCATAACTTGCTGGAGCATGGGTGATACGTTCGCGAATTGCTTCGTCTGATGTGAGTGCAAGTGCGGCATGAAGACGACTCTCTACGAGCGTGTTTGATTCTGAATCAATGAGATCTGGGTGGGCGAGTACTTCTTGCACGTCTGCAACGATGCCGACGAGTGCCAAATTTTGCGTATCACTTAAATCTTTGCGGGCAGTGACAAGCTGTCGACATTGCTCGACGAGTAGCGGGTTCTTGAGGTGGTTGGCGATCTGTGCAAGCAAGCGGGGTGTTATTTGTAGTGGTTCGCTTTGCACAATGTTGCGCAAGAGTTGAGCGCCATCAAGAAGCATCAACACCGACTTGCTGGTAGCCAAGTCGAGCCCAAGCCGGGCAATTGCACCAGATCCATCGGCTCCAGAATCCGAGATGTCTTTTGCGAATGCTGCGAGAACTAACGCATCGGTGTTCGCATTCGTTGACGTTGCAGCACAAATTGCCTCGACGGTTGGAAACTGCAATGAGTGTGTTGGGTCAAGTTCAGTTGAGTCACTCGAACGTGCGGCCATTGCGTCAGACACTTCGGGAAGTGCGCGTTGGATAAACCCAATGGTTTCCAACAATCTCCATGCACGTGCAGAGCCATGTCGCAATACGCGAAGCAAACCGATCGTTGCGTCTTCGTCCCAGCTCACTGTTGCATTGCGGTGCAGCGCAAACCAGTCGAGCAACTGACCACTTGGGCGCGCGTCCACAGCAAGCGAGGCCGTTGCTAATCCAATTTCTACAAGCGAGCGCACAGGAGGCGAGCCATTGAGCACAATTTGCCCATTGTTATTTGAAACCCAACCTTCGAGAGGTCTGGCGACATGCACACTCTGGTCTTCTACGGCTTCAGCCTGCTTTCCGAGTCTCCATCGCAACAGAGGTGGCGCAATAAGTGTGGTGACAAGCACGACTACAAGTACCGATCCGTATAACTCTTCTGAGAGTGCTCCGACGCTGAGACCAATGCTCGCAAAAATGAGACCAACTTCGCCGCGCGGCAACATTCCAAAACCAATTGTCCACTTGTCGCCGCGTGAGCCAATCGCGCCGGATGCTGCTGCAATCTTTCCAGCGATTGCAACGACTGAAAGTAATAATGCCGCTCCGATTACACGGGTATCTGCCATTGCGCGAATGTTTGTTGAGATACCGATATTCAAGAAGAAGATCGGTACAAATATTTGGGCAATCGATGCGACATCGCGCTCTACACGCTCGTGTGCCGCGATGCGTCGCAGAGCAAGACCGGCCACAAACGCGCCAATGATTGGTGCGAGGTGAGCTTTGTCTGCAAGCACCGAAAAACCAAGCGCGATGCCGATAGCAACGACCGACACTGTTGAGGCTGAGCGCGCACCTTTTGCAATGCGCGCAAAGACTTGAGGGAAGATGGTGAAACCAATAGTGCTCGTGACGGCGAGGAAACCGATTGCAAGTCCGATGGTCGATGCGATGGTGCCGATACCCACAGTGCCTTGTTCAACAATGCGCGTGACCACAGTGAGGATGATGAGTCCGAGCACGTCGTCGACAACTGCAGCGCCGAGCACCGTTCGTGCTTCCACTGTTGCAAGTGCACGCAAGTCGCCAAACACACGAGCCGTAATACCGATAGATGTGGCAGTGAGTGCTGCACCAACGAAGAGTGATGTGTTGATTGATTCGCCGAGCAGTGAGCTTGCACCAAAACCAAGCGTCATCGGCAGAACCACACCAATGATTGCAACCAGGATGCTTGCGCGACCCACGCTCTTGAGTTCAATAATGTCGGTCTCGAGCCCGACTTGGACGAGCAATAAGATGACGCCAAGCTCGGCGAGAAAGAACAGCATGTCGCCGGTGTTGACGAGACCCAAGACTGACGGTCCGATAAGGATTCCGGCAAAAATCTCGCCAATGACAGCGGGCACGTGAATGCGATCAGATACTTCGGCAGCCACTTTGGCAACAATCAAGATGATCGTGAGGTCCAGCAATACACGGCCCATGTCAATTCCCTGGGTTGCATTTGCCAACATTCCCGTAATCACGGGGCAACCTTATTGGTCTTGTGTCACGGCTCTGTTAACGCCGTGAGGCATCCTCGTGACTTGCGCTTGGACTGGAGTGCTTGTGAGCGGGCAGAATAGAGGAATGATCGAATACACCCCCGAGGCAGAAGCCTTTAGAACCGAAGTACAAACATGGCTCAAGTCCAACCTTCCAAAGGGTTGGTTCGACAAAGGTTTCGAGATGTCGTCGGCTGATCGCAAAGCATTCAATGAAGGATGGCCGACAAAACTGTTTGAAGGTGGCTGGATTTGTGCAACGTGGCCAGTCGAATACGGTGGCAAAGGTTTATCGACATTGCAGGGTGTTGTGTTGGCAGAAGAGTTTGCAAATGCAAAGGCACCAATGCGCGCCGATTTTTTTGGTGACACACTTGTTGGCCCAACATTGTTGCAGTGGGGTACAGAAGAACAGAAGCAAGAATTTTTGCCACAGATTTTGAACGGCAAGATGCGCTGGTGTCAAGGCTTTAGCGAACCAAACAGCGGTAGTGACTTGGCAAGCCTCAAGACCACGGCAGTGCTGGACGGTGACGAGTGGGTTATCAACGGACAAAAAGTTTGGACAACCGGCGGTCATCATGCCGACTATTGCTTCTTACTTACACGCACCGATCCATCTGCTGTAAAGCATGCAGGCATCACGTACTTGTTGGTGCCGATGCGCCAACCAGGCGTTGAGGTGCGCGGCATCGTGCAACCAGATGGCACTGCAGAGTTTTGTGAAGTGTTTTTCACCGACGCACGTTGCTCGAAAAACAATGTGGTTGGTGGAGTCAACAATGGTTGGAAAGTAGCTAACAGCACACTCGCATTTGAGCGCGGCATGAGTGCGACAACTGGTTATCGCCGATTTGAAGAAGAGTTTCGTTTGATGTCGATTGCGGCAAAAGAAAATGGAGCGATCAATGACGACACCATTCGCCAGCGCTTGATGCAGTACTACACCAAGATTCAGATCTTGCGCTACAACGGTCTGCGGTCACTGAGCGCAACACTTGAAAATAAGAAAGACATGGGCGTGCTCGCACTTGGCGCGAGCAACAAGATGTACTGGAGCGAAATGCACCAACGTGCAATGGAACTCGCACTCGACATCAACGGTGCAAACTCGATGTTGATTAATGCGGGCCCTGCAGATGGCACGTGGCCAGGTGCTTTGCGCGACAAGCGTCGAGATGGATACCCCGTGAGCTCGATGATGTCGACGTTCTTTTTCTCACGTTCGGAAACGATCTGGGGCGGTACTAGCCAGATCCAACGCAACATTGTGGGCGAGCGCGTGCTTGGACTTCCAAAAGAGCCAAAGCCACAAGGCGACAAAGAGTGAACCTTCAAACTGCCATTAAGTCTGGGTTTAAAAATTATGCAAACTTCAATGGCAGATCATCTCGCTCCGCTTATTGGTTTTGGCAATTGTTTGTACTTATTGCCGCCAACCTTTCGTCGGCAATTTTTTCAACAGTTGGAACTCTGTTTTCAATTGCCATGATCATTCCTTCAATTGCTGTTGGCTGGCGCCGTATGCACGACACCAACCGTGGAGGTTGGTGGTCAATTATTCCGATTGTCGGTTTTATTTTTGCACTTCAACAAAGTGATCCAGACATGAATGAGTACGGCCCGCCCGCACCACCAGTTTTCTAACGCTCGACTACAAGTATTCGGGCACTCGTCGCTGGTACACCTTCGAGATCAATGGCGAAGAAATAATAAAGTCGGCGCTGGCACGGTTGCACGCAACAGGAATATTCCAAACTGCAGCAATTCGCAAGAGTGCTTTGATATCTGGGTCGTGCGGCTGCGGTTCTAGCGGATCCCAAAAGAACATCAAGATGTCGATCTTGCCCTCGGCAATGCGCGCTCCAAGTTGTTGATCGCCACCAAGTGGTCCAGACCGGAGGCGCTCGACCTCGAGTCCGGTGTGTTCGCTCACCAGCCTGCCCGTGGTGCCTGTGCCAACAAGAGTGTGTTGGGCGAGTTCGTCGCGATGAAGGGCCGACCACTCGAGCATTTCGTCTTTCATGTTGTCGTGGGCAACAAGTGCAATACGTTTTTGGGCTGGGCTCTCAATGTCCATCATGATTGTTGTGGTCATCTCTCCAGTGTGACAGGTTGCTGGGACGTATTAGATTCACTTATATGAATGCCAAGCAAATGGTGCGCAACACACTTGTTATGTCGTCGCCTGTTGGAAAACTTACGCTTGTGGCATCGAGTAAAGGTCTTGTTGCGATTGACGTTCGCAAAAACGCCAAGCAAGTCGTCACCGAAAAAGATGTGTCTGCTCAGGCAATTTTGACAAAAACCAAAAAGCAACTCGAGCAGTATTTTGCGGGCAAGCGCACATCTTTTGATGTCTCTCTCGATCTTGTTGGCACCGAGTTTCAGGTGCAAGCGTGGCGTGCACTGTGTCGTATTCCGTTTGGTAAAACAATCTCATACGGTCAACAAGCAGCGAACATTAAAAAGCCCAAGGCATTTCGCGCAGTTGGCTCAGCCAATGGTAAAAATCCAATCCCTATCATCGTGCCGTGTCACCGAGTTGTGGCTGGCGATGGTTCGCTCGGTGGATATTCGCTTGGACTCAAAATGAAAAAACAGTTACTGGCGCTCGAGGGTGTTAGTGAGGCTGAGTAAAACCGAAGCATTCGCGTAAATATTCGTCGCGCAGCGCAACATCGGGTGGTCCTACGGCTACAACGCGTTGTGCGAGCAACATCACCGATGTCGCATGTTCGGCGTCGCTTAATTCGTGAGTTGCTAAGACCACTGTTACTCCTCGTGCACGTTCGGCGGACACAAGATCTGCAACAAGCCTGCGACCATTGATGTCAAGACCTGCGGTTGGTTCGTCGAGCAAAAGCACTTCGGCTTGGCGGGCAAGCACCTGTGCCAAGTGGGTGCGTTGTTGTTGGCCACCAGACAAATCACGAATTGGTTGAGATGCCTGCGCTTCAATGCCTACGCGCACCATCGATTCCTCAACAATCGCTCGGTCGTGTGCACTCGCGTGTTGCATTAATCCAAGGTGTGCATATCGACCCATCGCCACCATGTCGCGTACACATAGTGGAAGCGTGTGCGACGACACCGGGTGCTGGGGTAGGTAAGCAACTCGCTTCGGTAACTGCCCTGCATGTTCGCCAAGCAGGTGTAAATCGCCATGCACTGGCTGAATCAGTCCTGCCAAAGTTTTGAGCAATGTTGATTTACCCGAACCGTTGGTGCCGATGAGTACCAAGAGTTCGCCTGGTTGCATGTCGAGCGTTACACCCTCTACTACGGGGCGCTTGCCATAACCGACGCACAAGTGGTCTGCGCTAATCGGAGAGTGCGCGTTCACGGTCATTGCAGCCATCAGATGTGTACGTGTCCGTGAGCGTGTGGATGTTCTTGTTCCTGGTCATCATCGTGTCGATGAGATATTGACTTTCGAGTTTCAGTAAAGATCGCGGAGAGTGCAAACAGGATGACTGCAGTGAGCACGATGCTTGCACCAGCAGCCAAGTCGTAGTGATAGCTGGCGAGGAGTCCTATATATACAGATGTCGATCCCGATAACGCTGCGATCATGATCATCGATGAAATACGGCGCGCAAAAAGAGCGCCAGTAGCGGCTGGCGCGATCAGCATGCCCATGACAAGAAGCGTTCCAACTGTTGTAAAACTCACGATGACTGTCGTAGCAACCATGGCCATCATCACATTGTGAAACAACTTTGCAGAAAATCCTGATGTGCTGACAAGACCTTCGTCCACCGACAACAACAAAAACGGACGTCGGCAAATTGCGAACACGGTCACAACGCCAATGAGTGCGACGAATTGAATTGAGATCGTTGACCATTCAACATGGGCAATATCGCCAAATAGGATTTCCTCTAAATCGCCAACGAGCGAGAGCGATCGTGAGGTGATGAGTACACCAAGCGAAAGCATGCCCACAAACAACAGGCCAATTGCTGTGTCGCCCGAAAGTCGCAGCCGGCGATTGACAATGCCAACACCCGACATCATGACTGCGGCGCTTACGGCGGCTCCGAGCATGCCCGAAACTCCGAGCAATATTGCAGCCGCAATACCAGGAAGCACACCGTGGGCGAGAGCGTCACCGATAAACGAGAGTCCACGAAGTACGACGAATGTTCCGGTGACTGCGCATGTAAGCGCCACAAGCAGCCCGGCAATCAACTCGAGACGCAGTTGGTGATCGTGTGCAAATATTCCAAAGAGGAAGTTCACGATTGCAGACTCTCAATTTTGGGAATGATTCTCACAACGTGAATGTATCACTATTGAGAATGATTCCCAACTTGGTTTTTAGGCTCCTGTGAGCGCGAGAATTGTTGCGGTGAGTTCAGCCATAGGCACTTCGCCACTCATACGAACAAGTACTTTGCCGTCGGCCCCGATTAAGACGAAGTAGGGGTAGCCCGATAAGCCAAAAGCTTCGCCACCAACTTTGTCGGTTGAGTCAGCCATGACTGGCCAAGTGGCTGGAAAATTTTCGCGAGCCAACCATTCCGATGGTGGGTAGTTGGGGTTAGCCGCGTCTGTACCGGTTGCAACTGTGACAACGTCGATGCCTGCTGGCATCTTGCCAGACTTTTCCCACTCGACGAGCAGTGGAACTTCGCGTTGGCAGTGAGGGCACCAGTGCGCAACGAACAGCACCAAGAGTGGAGTGCCTGTTGATTCGGTAGTCACGACATTGCCTGTAAAACTTTTGCCAGTAAGAGTTGGTGCAACCATGCCGACTGCAGGATCTGGATTGGCGGCCGAGTCAAATGCTGGAAGCACATCGCCGGTCACCGTGACTTCGCTAAATTCTTGTAAAGATCCAACAGTGGCTGAGTCTTTTTTGCTGGACGCACTTATTGCAACAATTGCTGCAATTGCGATGACAGCGGCGATCACACCTCCAACTATCCATGCATTGCGATTACCCGAGGTTGAATTTTTCTTTGACGTGTTCATTATTGCTCCGTTTGCTGTGGTGAAGGAAGGGTAGTAAATACAATGACTGCAAGAAAACCGGTGAAAGCCATGAATGGCAACGTTACAAATCCAAAGAGTTCGAACCAAACGAACTCACACGGTACTTTGACGTCACAAACACCAGCGTCGAGGTTTGGAAATCGCTCAAGAAACCAGTGATATGCGGAGATTGATCCACCAATCGTTGCAAGTGGAACGGTAATTTTCCAGATGCTCTTAGAGTGGCGAATCAACGTGATGATCAGAAAGATTGCGAGCGGATACATCATGAAACGCTGAAACCAGCACAAGCGACACGGCTTGTAGTTGACGATTTCCGAAAAGTACAGACTGCCGAGCATGCACGTGGTTGCTACTGCTGCAGCGAGTGGTCGTGCGAATGGAGTAAAGGCCGTGAGAGTGTTTTGAGCCCACGACTGTGAACCAGCCAACAAACGAGTGATGAGCACGACAACTGTTCCCGCGAGTAGTGCCACGCTGAGCATGGCAAAAAACAGTTCAAATGTCTCGTTATTCATGGCTCGTACCAGTCTAGAGATCGGGCAGAATAGAAGGGTGACAACATTTAAAGAACGCATAAAGACCGACATCAGCGAGGCAATGAAGGCACGCGACGAATTGAGACTTTCGACACTGCGCATGGTGTTGTCGGCAATTCAAAATGCTGAGGTGGCTGGCGACGAGGCAATTGTTTTGAGCGATGATCAAGCAATTGCAGTTTTACGCGCTGAAGCAAAAAAGCGCGCTGAAAGTGCGCAGATCTATGCAGACGCTGGTCGTGTGGATGCAGCCACAAAAGAGCGTGCAGAATGCGCAGTGATCGAGGCATATTTGCCAGCAGCAATGTCGGATGACGATGTTGCAAAGATCGTTGCGGAGGAAGTTGCCAATGCTGCAGCCGCTGGTGCCACTGGTGGCAAAGCAATGGGTGCTGTGGTGAAAGCGGTACGCGAACGAGTTGGGTCTGGTGCCGACGGCCAAAAAATCGCGGCGCTTGTTAAATCAGCACTCGGCTAAAAATTTGATGGAGCCATCTCTGCGTCCTGCGACGAAGCTGGACATAGAAAACATCGCCAATTTATTGACTTCGGTCTTTTCTTACGATGGCATTCCGATTGTGCAGACCGCGACAGAACTTGAAGAAGAATTTGTTGCACCATGCTGCACCATGGAAAACGACGTAATGGTGGTGCAACTAGATGGAAAACTTATTGGTGTTGCCTACACCTACTTTCTTCCTTCGGAATCCAAAGAAGAGCGTTGCTACATCTTTGGAGGAGTGTTGCCAGAGTTTCGTCAACATGGTGTTGGCACAGCATTGATGACGTGGGCGATACCACACGGTAAATCGTTGTTGCAGTCAACTGGTCGCACACTTCCTAAATATTTGCGAGCAAATGTAAGTCAGCAAAATGAATCCGCAGCGAGACTATGTGCAAAATTTGGCATGAAGCCAGCTCGCTTTGAAGAAGACATGATTCGTGATCTCACAAATCTTCCAGAAGCAGATATGAATCAGAAATATGTGATTGCGCCTTGGGATCTAGCTCGTAATGAAGAAGCTCGAAATGTAAAAAACCTTGCGTTTCAAGATCATTGGGGCTCAACTCCAACGAGCAGTGAACATTGGCTTCAGATGGTCAATGGTTCAACTGCTCGACTAGATCATTCGTTTTTTGCAGTGAACCAACAACAAGAGATTGTGGGACTATTGCTGACACATCGGTATGAGTC
>Ga0194050_1000956_pt1 | contig 10002 bp, 10 predicted proteins | sample SepL2310m_MetaG_FD_148657 | JGI IMG/M metagenome (GOLD analysis project Ga0194050, IMG submission 148657) | Anoxic zone freshwater microbial communities from boreal shield lake in IISD Experimental Lakes Area, Ontario, Canada - Sep2016-L239-10m | ecosystem: Environmental > Aquatic > Freshwater >...
AGCACTTCGCTGAAGCAATGGTTGATTTCTATGGACTGCAAAGGAATGGCCGCTTCAGCAATTTTTCTTCCTTTGGCAGTAATGGAGACATCGAAGCAGCGAGAATCATCTGCATTTCTAGATTTTTTAACTAAACCAGTCTCTTCCATCCTCGAAATCTGATGAGACATTCGACTAATTTCCCAACCAAGTCCATTTGCAAGTCGATTCACATTCACGTTTGGGACTGTCAATTCAGAAAGTGCTACAAGGACTACGTATTCCGCTCCAGAAATTCCAGAGTGGCTTGTTATTTGTCGCCCGAGATGAGGAAGGAGACTGGTTCCGATTTTGTGGAAAGCACGCCACGCTTTGGAGTCAAGATCTTTCATACCTTTTTGTGCCACGAGTGAAGGCTAACTGATATACTTGATATGTCAAGTAATAACGACTTACAGAATTTAGGTATGAAATGAACAGTTATATGGTCGTTGCAACTTTTAAAGATGGTGTTACTCCAGAAGATATACGCGCCTTAATCCCGGCGGAGCAGGTGCAAGCTAAAATATTAGAGGAGCAGGGCTTACTAGGTTTTATAAAAGTGGCTATGCCTAAGCGCACTGTGTTTCTTGAGGCATTTGGTGAAGAGGATACGAGTGTTATATCAACTATTCAATCTCTCCCATTTTTTGCTATCTGGGATATCGAATTGTTTCCAACATCTCCACCAGCTGGAGTGAAGTTCTAATCGATCACTCTTGTATGTAGTTAATTGGGGGCAAATTTGAGGGCAATTGATAATCCTGAGCGTACGTTCACGCGTAACAATGTCGTCTCCGGCTTATAGGGCGACTCTTCTTTAAATTAGTGATTAGTGGCCATTTCCCGTGCGGAGATGGTCACTTTTCTTTTACAACTCTCTGCATAACCTAACAAGAATTTATATTTTTATGTGGGCAAAAACGTGGGCATGTGGGCAAAAACGTGGGCAGAATGTACCTATGTCCTACGTAGTTATCTTCCGCTCTACTCGCAAATTAGACGATGGGCAGTTGTATTCCGAGTGGTCTGAAAAAATGGAGAACTTAGTAAAGACAATAGATGGCTATGAACATCATTTCGGTTTTCGAGACGCAATAAGTCGTGACGGGGTAACTGTTTCGTATTTCACTTCTTTAGAGGCAATTTCGCAGTGGAAGAACTTAGATGAGCACAAAATGGCCCAACAATTGGGTCAAGATTCCTTCTACGAGGAGTACTCAGTTCAAGTCTGTGAAGTGCTCCGAGATTATGGCTTTGAAGCGTAAGAGTCTTTCTTCGGGCTTATAGGGCGACTCTTCTTTAAATTAGTGATTAGTGGCCATTTCACGTGAGGAGATTGTCACTTTTCTTTTACAACTCTCTGCACAACCTAACAAGAATTTATAAGTTTATGTGGGCAAAAACGTGGGCATGTGGGCAAAAACGTGGGCATGTGGGCAAAAACGTGGGCAATTTTAAATAATTAGAACGCACGAAAACTGACCCAAGTGTTTAGATAGTCCCATGAAACTCAGACCTCTTTCATTGGCAGATCAAGCGCAGGCTTTACAAGGACATTCAGAACTTGCAATTGATAACTGGGAATACCTACTTGGTTACTCAGAGGGCATGCCATGGACGGAATATCTTGAGATTCTTGGCAATGAATCTACGGGTACAAATTTGAAGGAAGGGCGAGTTCCTGCAACATTTCTGATTGCCGAAAATGATGGCAACCTCGTTGGTCGAACTTCTATACGTCATGAGCTAAACGATTTCTTGTTTAATTTTGGTGGCCACATTGGCTATGGGGTAAGGCCGAGCTACCGCAGACAGGGCTTTGCAACCGAAATCTTGAGACAGTCACTTACCTATATACATGGACTTGGGGTTACAGAAGTTCTGATTACCTGCGATGAGGACAATTTAGGCTCGATAAAGGTCATTGAGTCGCAGGGCGGAGTTCTAGAAAACAAAGTCGAATTTGAGGGCAGTTTGAAGCGAAGATATTGGATTACTAAAGATAATTAAATAGAACAAAAGCTTGTGGGCAATTCCATGGGCAATCGCCCTAAATAAGCGGGGATTGAAAGCCTCCGGCTTATAGGGCGACTCTTCTTCCAAATTTCTACTGCGCGTAATCAAGTTATTATGTAATAATTTCAGAACGCTTGTTTGGTAGCAAAAGGGAGTTGGCATCATGCCAACTCCCTTTTGCTTTGCTGCAAATGACTTATTTCTATGACATACTGTCGTCTACGGATGTTTGGTAGTAATTGGGACTTGGATAATTCCAAGTCCTTTTTGCTGTCCACAGCAATTGGGTTTCAACAGAGTTGATACTTTCTAATTTTCCAATTCCGATTCAACCGTAACTTCGCTTCCGTGATGGGGGCGTGTTGTAATCGGCAGCCTGGTCGTTTACCAAACATCCGGAGCGGGTTCAAATCCCGTCGCCTCCACCACAGTCTTGGCTTATGCAATTCGATCTATTGGTAGTGATCAAGAGAATTGCAATAGCTTTGCAGGAAAGAGCCTCGAGAAATCGGGGCTCTTTCTATTTTCTACTCTGGCTTATAGGGCGACCTTTCTCTTATAGTCAGCGTATGTCTGAGGAAAAAGTACGCTCCGAGATTATGGAAACTGGTAACCCTAAGATTAAATCTGCCCGAATTATCATCCAGGCAAGCCCATCGACGATTTATGCGTTCCTTAATAATCCTAAGCGACATAAAGAGATTGATGGCAGTGCAACTATTACTGAGAATATCAGTGGCCCCGATGAATTGGTTCTCAACTCAAAATTTCGCATGAAGATGCACCTTGGAATTGACTATCGAATTCTAAACACCGTGGTTGAGTATAAGAAAGATGAATTGATTGCTTGGAAGCATTTAGGTCAGTGGAGATGGCGCTACGAGTTAGCAGATCTTGGAAATGGTTCTACGCAGGTAACTGAATCCTTTGATGGCACTTATGCTCCAGGAATAGCTCAAATATGGCTTAACTTCCGCAAGGCCTATCCGCGGACACAGACTGCTGTGGCGAAGACTTTAGTTCGACTTAAAGCAGCAGCTGAAGCGAAGTAGAATTGTTCACATAGATTTAATCCGGCTTATAGGGCGACTCTTCTAGTTACTAATTTATAATGTGATAAATTATGAAATGCAGGGACTCGAGCTGGTAACTCATTCACAAGAAGTCTTTGCTGGAGCTGGTGACATTTAGAAGTCCTGAGATTCGTCTTGGGACTTCTTTCTTTTCCACAACATTTAACCTTGCACATTTTACAAATCCTTTTCCTGCAATTTGCTACCCACCGGCCATTCTTAGCCTGCGATGTTGGTGTGGCGTAATGGCTAGCGTATTAACTCTTACCAAGTTAGAGGTACGGGTTCGATTCCCGTCACCAGCTCCGCAGACTTGCAATTGGGCGGAGGTTATTGGTCAAACCACATTGCTGAACAATTGCATGCAAGAGGGAGCCTCGAGAGATCGGGGCTCTTTCTAATTTTTCTCGGCTTATAAGGAGACACTTCTTTAATATTTAGTTCAGTTTAGAAATGGGTTTTTGAATTCACAATCCTCGGTAGCTTCTAATTCAAGCAAACGATTCCACTTAGCATTCCGCTCGGCTCCATGGGTTGAACCAACTTTAATCTGGCCAGCCCGCCAACCAGTTGCTAGATCAGCTAACCATGAATCTTCAGTTTCGCCAGATCTGGCCGAAACCACGGTGTTAAATTTGGCGGATTGAGCTTGTTGTAGAACTTGGTAGGTAGATGTAACTAGACCATTCTGGTTTGCTTTAATCAAGATGGAATTTGCAGATTGATCTTTAATAGCTCTCTCTAATCGGTGAGCGTTAGTTGTTAATAAGTCATCACCTAAAATTTGCAACGTTTTGGGAGCTGCCTGCACAAAAGCGCTCCATGCCTCCCAATCATCTTCGGCAAATGGATCTTCAATTGAAATAATCGGGAAATTATTAACTAAAATATTTGTGTAATTAACAAATTCTGAACTTGAGTAACTCTTGTTAATTGTGGTCAAGTTGTAACGAGAGCCATCAAAAAACTGAGTAGATGCAATGTCTAACGCAAGTGAAATGTCAGTACCAACTCTTAAACCAACTTTTTCAATACTTTCTAAAACAAATGCGCAAGCTAGTTCAATGGAATCAAATGGGATTCCAAGCCCGCCCTCATCAGCAACCAGATGCGTTGCTTTTCCAGATTCCTTTCCTAGCTTTGCAGCCATCTCTCGAACGGCAACAATCCAAGAGAGCGCTTCTGTGAATGATTCAGCGCCGTTAGGGATAATTAAAATGTCTTGAATATCTAGCGTTCGATTTGCATGAGCGCCTCCCGAGAGAATGTTTACCATTGGCATCGGTATTAGAAGTTTGCCGGTTGGTTGGAAATATCTAGCTAGTGAAACCTTTTTTTCATGAGCGCTTGCGATTGCAGCGGCCAGTGAAGTTGCTAGCGTGGCATTCGCGCCGAGAATCTCATGGGTTTCAGAAGGGTCAAGCTCTTTCAATTGCTGGTCAACACTTACCAGATCTATTTCTTTACCAATCAAGAGCGGTGCAATTTTTGAATTTATATTGGCGACTGCAAGATTTACGGAATTTCCAGAGTAAAAGCGATTAGAAATTGATTGGTTACCATCTCGGAGTTCTAAAGCTTCATGTTTTCCAGTCGAAGCTCCGGAAGGAACTCTTGCAGTATGCGTACTGCCATCCGCCAGAGATATTGCCGCAGCGACTGTGGGTTTTCCTCGAGAATCAAGAACTTGATAACTGAGTACTTTTGTAATCTTCATCGCTTGCTCAAATCGAATAAGTCGCGAGCATTTGTGATTTTAGAATCAGAGAGAACGCTCTTGGTAAAAGCCTGTAATTTCTCTTGTTCTGCTGGGTTCAAATAATTTACTGGAGATTTTCCTTCAACTCTTGCGAGAGATATCAGCGCTGTATGCAGCGCAAGTGAGGGGGAAATAGCGTGCATTTTTTCGTATGCATCAAGGAAAGATGTAGCGAGAGCTGCGAGTTGGGAAGCGACTTGCTCATTTTCAGCTCTAAAGAATTTACAAAGTAAGTGGGCGACTAAGAATGCCAAATCAAAGACTGGATTCCCAATGTGCATCACTTCAAAATCCAGCACGTATACCTGCCCGGAAGGCGAAACCATAATATTTTTTGGTGAGAAATCTCCATGCACAATAGTGGTGTGTTCGGTTTCAAGTTCGTCAATCAGTCCACCGATCACGGTTTGCAGATCTGGATTTTGCTTGGCAACAAAGCGATAGAAAGGATCAACTCGAAGTTGTTCAAAAAGTGTATCTTCTTTAAATTGAGCGATTTTTGCGGGATTACTTTCACCGTAGAGATGCCATGTTGCAAGGGTTTCGCCTAATACCTTGGCTACATTCAAATCAAATCTGCCGTCCAGTAAATCAGATTTCCAAACCGTACTATCTAATTCAACGCGGTCCATAATTAGCACAAATTGAATTGGATCAATAAAAACTAGGTTAGGAACTTGCTTTGGACTCAATTCGTGGAATAAGCGAAGCGCATCTGCTTCAACGATTGCGCGCCTTTGGTCAGCTTCCCATTTCTCGGCAACTTTCAATTCGGGTAGCGCCTGCTTTAGGACCATATTGCGATCATCAGTTGTAACTGCAAGCACGGTATTTGATACACCACCGGTGAGAATTTCAATTATTACTTTCTCGCCTGCAGTGACAACACCTTGTTCCACAAGATATGGCAAAACGGAAACTTCATTCAAAAGCTCCAAAATTAATTTCTCTCCTTTTCTTGCCACATTTCAACGCGAGAAGTGATGAATTGCGTCCCAATCCCATTGGATTCCGAACCCAGGTTCAGTGCTCAGTATTGCCTTTCCGTTTCGAATTTCTATCGGTTTTAGGAGCAAATGGTGAAATAAATCTATTTCATATCGGGGATCGAGGTATTCCAAGCCACCGGGATAGAGATTTGGGGTAGCGGCTGCTAATTGTGAATGAACCTCGGTATGGATATGGGTTGCAAAAGTTTTACCTTTTTGATGTGCATATGTGGTTGCCTTAAGAAATTCGCCAACGCCACCAATAACAAGTGCATCAATTCTCAAAATATCAGTTTGGTTATAGTAAAGGACTTGCTCGGCCATCTTTGAAGAAGCTAGGGATTCGCCAAATGAAACTGGTACGCCAGTTGCTTCCCGGAGTGCGATAGCAGCCACGCCTTCGGATTCAAGAAATGGATCTTCCACAAATGCCACGCCATACTCTTTTATTAGGTTTACTCGCTTGATGGCGTTATCCAAAGTCTTAAGAGTTCGAAATGCGTCAAGTGCAACCAAAGGCTTATCGCCAACTTTTTCTCTAAGTACCTTAAGTCGATTTGCATCTCGTTCAGGAGTGTCTGCTCCCATCACAATTTTAAAAGAATTTATACCGCGACTGAGCGCGTAATCAATCTCTTCGCTCAACCCAGATTCGTCTTTTCCATAGTGATATCCAATAACAGAATAAATTGGAACTTCACTTACAGTTGCCCCCAACATTGCTGCGACACTTTTACCCGCTCGTTTTCCAGCGATATCGTGAAGCGCGATATCGACAGCACTTGCTGCAGAGGTTACCGAACCATGTTCGGCAGATTGCCAATTAAATCCAAGAATCAATTTTCGTATCTCATCTGGCGATTCAGCGGTTTGGCCAATTGCAACTGGCGTCATCACATCGTCAATAATCTTTGCCATTGGAAGTCCGCGGCTATAGCAATAACCGACACCAACGATTCCGTCGGAGGTGGTAATTTTTACAACTGAATAAGTGCGATGTGTTATCCGAGCTGATCCCACGGCAAGTGGCGCGGGGAGTGGAACTCTGGCTTCAAAAGTTTCAATTGAATTGATTAGGTCCACAATTGTCGAGTTTATATAGTTGCTTAAGCTGCAGTCAACTGTTTACAATAAAGTAATTGCGTAACACTAACTAGCGAAATGAGTTTCCGATGAATGTACTGCTCTTTGGTGGCACCAGGTTTATGGGTCGATATGTATTAAAAGCTTTATTGAAAGAAGGTGCAGATGTAACCATCGCTAATCGTGGGACTAGAGAAGAGAACATTGGCGCTACAAATGTAATTTGCGACCGTTCTCAACCAGGAGCTTTAGATCAATTCGCTAACTCTAAATTTGATGTAGTAATCGATTTTTCGGCATACGCATCTGCTTGGGTTGAAGAAGCTGGAAATTTCTTCGCTAATAAAATTGAAAAATATATATTCATATCGACCGGTGCCGTTTACTCTTCCAGCAATATTTTTCCAATAACTGAAGATTTTCCAAAAGGACCACCGCACCCATTTGCAGATTATGCAAGAGAAAAGAATCGATCCGAAGCGCTACTTCAAGAATTTAGCAATAAGGGTTTCTTCACTACAACTGCCTGTCGCTTACCGTTCGTTCTCGGCCCAGATAATTATGAAGATCGTGAATCTTTTGCATTTAGCCGTCTCTTAAAGGGGCTGCCAATTCTGCTTGGTAACGGTGGAAAATCTATACATTCATTTGTATACGCTGGGGATGTAGCTGATGCGATAGTGGCGATAATCAACGCGGGTAAAAAAGTGGATAAGCAAGCGTTTAATATTGCTACCCAACAAGCCACAACTAGCCGAGGCTTTGTGGAGTTAGCTGCAAAAGTTTGCAAAAAAGAAACAAACATATTGCCCTACAACCCAGATGATTTTGCGCTAGATGTTGCCAATTTTGATTTACGAAATGTTGCTTTCCCATTCCCAGAAAATAATGGATATCTAGATTCTGAAAAAATTAAGGAAATGATTGGGTTTGTACCAAAACATAATCTGGAGAGTATGTTGGAAATCTATTTTAAGTGGTGGTTAGAAAGAGGCGACCTCGAGCCAAAGGAATATCCACTCGAGCAGAGAATTCTCGAAAAACTCAATAAATAAAATTGTTTTGTCACGATAGTTTTGTAGCCATTACTATTGTGTCATGAGCGCACTTTCTGATTTTGTGGTTCCGCATCATGATGGAAGCGAGCTTTATCTATCAAATAGCGCGCCAAAATTGGGAGAAAAAGTAACTTTTAGGATTCGTATACCGAACACTTACAAGTTCGAACATGGCGTAATGCGTTATTACCATGATGGTGAACCTAGAACTGGATACCTGAAATTAGCAAAAAAGGAAAAGACTGAATCCTGGTGGGAAATTACAATCCCAATAATTAATTCACAAACTAAATACCGTTTTCTCTTTGCTGGAGAAGGCAAATTCGATTGGTTAAGTGCAGCTGGTTTACAGCACCATGACGTACATTCAAATACTGATTTTCAATTGATTGCTAAACCCGCCTATCCAAAGTGGTTGAAGGAATCAATTTTTTATCAAATTTTTCCAGATCGATTTGCTTCCAGCGGTAAGAAGATTCTGCCTAAATGGGCTCATGAAGAGCCATGGGATAGTTTCGACAAAAGTAAGCAGAATTGGAACGGTCAAGAGATTGCCGGTGGTGATTTAAAAGGCGTTGAATTGCATTTGGATTACTTAAGTGAACTTGGCATAAATGGTATTTATTTCACACCGCTCTTCCCATCACGGTCAAATCATCGTTACGACGCTACTAGCTTTGAAGAGGTAGATCCTTTGCTAGGCGGAAACGAAGCTTGGTTTAGTTTGCGCAAAGCCACCAAAAAACGAGGAATTCGCTTGGTGGGTGATCTAACTTCTAATCATTGCGGCGCCGGACATTACTGGATGGAACGAGCGCAAAGTAGTAAGAGAGCAAAAGAGCGAGGATATTTTTATTGGGACAAGAGTTTTAAATGGGGATATGTAGGTTGGTGGGGATTGAAATCTTTGCCTAAATTGAACTTTGCTTCTAAAGCGTTGAGAAAAGAGATGTATGAAGGCAAGAATTCAATTGTAAAGAAATGGTTATCTCCAAAATTTGGCATCTCTGGCTGGCGGATTGATGTTGGAAATATGACTGGGAAACTTGGCGAAATTGATATTCACGATGAGGTTATGCATGGAATTCGAAAAGCCATGGATGAAGTTGCGCCAAACGCTTGGCTAGTTGCAGAAAATGGAGACTTTGTTGCAAACGATTTAGCTGGTGACGGGTGGCACGGCACCATGAACTATCAAGGATTTATGCGGCCAATAGCTTCCTGGATGAATAAAGGTGCAAAGTTAAGTGGCGGTTTTCAAGGACTACCAATCGATTCACCGATGATTACTGGAACGCAATTAGTTGAAACTATTAAAAACTTTAATGGTTCGTTACCGTGGCGCGCGCTGACTGCGTCAATGGTTTTATTGGATTCGCATGACACGCCACGCTTTCGAACCATTGTAAGCGGAGATCGTGAACGTCACCTTGCGGCGATGACCATGTTGTTAACTTACCCAGGAGTTCCCTCAATTTTTATGGGCGATGAAATTGGCTTAGAAGGCACCAGCGGGGATGACACGAGAAAAACTATGAAGTGGGACGATCGCAGTGATTGGGATCTGGACTTCTTAACCGAAGTAAAGAAATTAACCGCACTTCGTTGCAACGAAGATGCCTTAGTAAATGGCGGATTACGTTGGATTGCTGCTGAAAATGGTTACATTGCTTACCTGAGAGAATCTAATAAAAGTTCAATTTTGGTTCTTATTGTCGCGAAAAGTGGCAAAGTTGAAATTGATTTATCTAAGTATGGATATGAGGTCAAGAAAACATTATTTGGACAAGTTGCCCAGGGCAATCAGATTAAATTCAATAGCAAATCTGCCACTCAGGCAATTTGGAGACTCAAGTAATTTGCTGACGCGCAATAATTAAAACCAGCGGATCATTCCAATAATGCCTGCAGTGGCATAAAAGAACTGCAAGAACAATATTCCTTTATGTTTTCCTAGGTAGGCCCAAATTCCTATAAGTGCTGATGAAATTAAGAGCAGGGTA
>Ga0194050_1000958_pt1 | contig 9993 bp, 8 predicted proteins | sample SepL2310m_MetaG_FD_148657 | JGI IMG/M metagenome (GOLD analysis project Ga0194050, IMG submission 148657) | Anoxic zone freshwater microbial communities from boreal shield lake in IISD Experimental Lakes Area, Ontario, Canada - Sep2016-L239-10m | ecosystem: Environmental > Aquatic > Freshwater >...
GGGGGCAAGAGGCCAGGGGCCATGCCCATGTCGATGGCCCCGAGCACGTTGCCTCGGCGCAGGGCAGGGAGGAACCGTGCCTCGGGTAGGGCTGCAGCCAGGGCCTGGGCGGCAGCGGCCACCAGCTCGCCGTCCTCGGCCAGGGACGGCCTCCCGACGATCACGACGACGGGGCCTTGACCGATGAGGCGGCGGGCATCAGCCAACGCGGTGGCGTCGGTGGCGGCCGCGGGCGGCGTGCCCCCTGATACCAGGGCATCCACCAGGGCGCCGACGTCACCGGGTCCATACCGCAGTGACACATCAGCCACGGCGGTCAGCGAGGTGGCCTGAGGCGAGAGCTCCACGATCGACAGGTCCCCGTCGACAGCGGCGGCTCGTAGCCGCAGAAACAGAATCGGGAGCTCCTCGCGGAGGTCGCCGGTGAGCAGGATGACGGTGGCAGCCGAGGCGGCCTGGTCGATGGTGGCCCGGGGCAGGCCGAGCACGAGCTCACCGGGGAGCCCGTCGCCCAATTGGGCATCGACCGAGTCGGTCCCGAGCACGCCCTTGGCTACGCGGGTCCATGCATAGGCGCCCTCGTTGGTGAGCCGTCCCCCTCCGATGACACCGATCGATTCGGGTCCGTGCAACAACGCGGCCTGCAGGCCCTGAGCCACGAACTCGAGTGCCTCGTGCCAGGAGACCGGAACAAGGGAGCCGTCCTTACGGACCATGGGCTCGGTCAGGCGGTCTTCGCTGTTGATGGAATCGGCGGCGAACCGTCCCTTGTCGCACAGCCATCCGTGGTTGACCGGATCGATGTCGATACCGAGCAGGCGGGTCAGCCGGTTGGACGACGACTGGACGGCCACCCGGCACCCAACGGCGCACGTGGTGCACGTCGACTCGACCTGGTCGAGGTCCCATGGGCGGGCCGCGAACCGATAGGGGACGGCCGTCAGCGCGCCCACCGGGCAGATCTGCACGGTGTTGCCCGAGAAGTAGGACGTGAAGGGCAGTTCGGGGAAGGTGCCGATCTGGATCTGCTCACCCCGGCCGATGAAGTCGATCTGGGCCTCGCCCGCCACCTCGTCGGCAAACCGGGTGCACCGGCTGCATTGAATGCACCGTTCGCGGTCAAGCAGGACCAGTTCGGAGATGGGGATCGGCTTTTCGAAGTGGCGCTTCTCCTCGACGAACCGAGACTCACCGGGCCCATAGGCCAGGGTCTGGTCCTGGAGGGGGCACTCCCCTCCCTTGTCGCACACCGGGCAGTCCAGCGGGTGGTTGATCAGGAGGAACTCGAGGACGCCGTCTTGGGCCTTCTTGACCTTGTCGGACTCGGTGACGACGTCCATGCCCGGCGTGGCCTCGATGTAGCAGCTGGGCATCAGCGTCGAGCCACGAGGGCCGTTGACCTCCACCAGGCACATCCGGCACACCCCGACCGGCTTCATCCGCGGGTGGTAGCAGAACCGGGGCACGAAGGTGCCGGCCCGCTCGGCGGCGGCAATCAACAGTTCGCCCTTGCGGGCGCGCACGGTCTGGCCGTCGAGGGTGAACTCGAACTCCTCCACCGGAGCGTCTTCGCCGACAGGGTTCGTAGAGGTGGTCTGGTCAGTCATAGGGGCAACCCCCCTCCTTGATGTGGAGAAGGAATTCGTCGCGGAACATGGTGATGGCCGAGGTGATCGACGACGGGATCGACGGCCCGAGCACGCAGATGGTGGTCTGCTGAGGCGGCCACGACAGCCCAGGCGAGATGTTGTCGCAGGCGTCTAGCAACAAGTCGAGGTCTTCCTCGCGTCCCTGGCCGCGCTCGATCCGCTCCATGATCCGCTCCAGCCAGCCCGAGCCCTCGCGACATGGGGTGCACTGGCCGCACGACTCCCGAGAGAAGAACTTGGTGATGCGCCAAGCGGCCCGCACCGCGCAGGTGTGGTCGTCCATGACCACGACCGACCCCGAGCCGAGCATCGATCCGGCTTCGGCCACCTCATCTTGGCCGAGGGGCAGGTCGATCTGGTCGGGGCCGAACCACGGAGCCGATACCCCGCCAGGGATGAACGCCTTGAGGCCTCGTCCGTGCGGAATACCGCCGCCGAGCACCGGGGCGTTGATCAGATCGTTGAAGGTGGTGGTCACCATCTGGAGTTCGAACACGCCGGGGTTGACCACGTGGCCAGCCAGGGCGAACAGGCGGGTGCCGGTCGAGCGTCCGCCGCCGAGGGCGGCAAAAGCTGCGCCACCGTTGGTGATGATCCACGGCAGGTTGGACATGGTCTCGACGTTGTTGACCACCGTGGGGTCGCCATAGAGGCCGATGGCAGCCGGAAAGAAGGGGGGCTTGATCCGAGGGAAGCCGCGCTTGCCCTCGAGTGACTCGATAAGTGCCGTCTCTTCCCCACAGATGTAGGCGCCCGCACCGGGGTGGAGCACCACGTCGACCGAGAACCCGGAGCCGAAGATGTCCCGGCCGACCGCACCGTGGGAGTAGGCGTCATTGAGGGCCGACTGCACCCGCTCAAGTCCGAGGGCGAACTCGCCGCGCACGAAGATGAACACCTGGGACACCTGCAGCGCATAGGCGGCGATGACCACGCCTTCGATCAGCTGATGGGGATCCCGCTCGACCAGCAGATGGTCCTTGAACGTGGCCGGCTCCGACTCGTCGCCGTTGACCACCAGATAGGTGACCGGGTTCTTGCGGAGCATCGACCACTTGCGGCCGGCCGGAAACCCCGCACCGCCTCGACCGAGCAGGCTGGCGGCGTCGACCTCGGCCACCACGGCCTCGGGGGTCATGGTGAGCGCCTTGCGCAGTCCGTCGTAGCCGCCGGTGGCCAGGTAACGCTCCAGAGTGTGCGAGTCGGGGTGGGCCATCCGGGCTGTCACGATCTTCGGTGGGTCGGTCACGGCCATCAGGAACCTCCCCCGGCAGAAGCGTCCTTGGCGGATTCTTTGGCGGCGTGGCGAGCGGCTCGGGCGTCGTCCGCCACCTTGCGCTCTTCGGCTACTTCGCCCGGCGACATGCTGAGTCCGTTGGTCCGGCGCACCCGCACCAGCGTGCCGTGCGGCGGGATGTCGCCGTTGCGGCCCCCCGAGCGCAGGTCGGCCACCAACTGGTCGAACGACTCCGGTGTCTGGGCCCCCACGTAGCGATGGTTGACCTGCACGCACGGTGCCCGATCGCAGTCAGCCAGACACTCGGCCTCTTCCAAGGTGATGACACCGTCTGCCGTGGTCCCTCCGCTGCCGATGCCCAGCGATCCCTCGGCGTGCTCGAGCAACTCAGATGCCCCGTTGAGCAGGCAGGCGATGTTGGTGCACACGGCCACCACGTAGCGGCCCACCGGCTCGGTGTGAAGCATGTCGTAGAACGACGCAGTGCCGAGCACCTCTCCCGGGGTGACGCCGACCAGGCCAGCGATGTCGACCATGGCCTCGGGGGTGAGCCAGCCGTCTTGTTCCTGGGCCAGGTGGCACAGGGGGATCAGGGCGGAGCGGGGCTCGGGGTAGAGGGCGATCACCTTGCGGGCCCGGGCCACCATGTCCGACGACAGGTGAGTAGGTGCAGCAGGGGCCAGAGCCGCGCGCCTCGGCGGGGCGACCGGGGTGCCGGGTGCGGAGTCGGTCACCGGTCCACCTCCCCCATGACGGGGTCGACCGAGGAGCAGGCCACTACGGCATCGGCCAGAAGGCCACCGCGCATCATGAGGGGCAGCGCCTGCAGGTTGACGAAGCTGGGGCCGCGGATGTGCATTCTGTAGGGCTTTGGCGATCCATCCGATACCAGATAGCAGCCCAACTCGCCCCGAGGGGACTCGATGGCCACGTAGACCTCGCCCTCGGGCACCCGGAACCCTTCGGTGAATACCTTGAAGTGGTGGATCAGGGCCTCCATCGACTCGTCGATGCGTCCCCGAGGAGGAGGGGTGACCTTTTTGTCCTGGACCCGGTAGTCGCCGGCCGGCATCTTCTCCACGATCTGACGCACGATCCGGATCGACTCGCGGATTTCGTTGAGCCGGATGGAGTAGCGGTCGAAGTTGTCACCGAAGGTGCCGACGATGACATCGAACTCGACCTCGTCGTAGCGCAGGTAGGGCATGGCCCGACGCAGGTCCCACGGCACGCCGGTGGAGCGCAGCAACGGTCCGGTCAGCGCCAGGGCCAGGGCTTCCTCGGCCGACAGGTTGCCGATGCCCTCGGAACGCTGACGGAACAGGGGCTGGCCGGTCAGCAACTCGTCGTACTCGTCGAGGCGGGGCAGCACGGTGTCGCAGATGATGGTGACGTCGTCCTCCCACCCGTCGGGCAGGTCGGCGGCGGTGCCGCCGGGCCGGATGAAGTTGTGGTTCATCCGCAGCCCGGTGGTCTTTTCGAAGAATGCGAGGATCATTTCGCGCTCACGGAAGCCGTAGATCATCATCGACGTCGATGCATGGTCCATGCCATTGGTGGCCATCCACATGAGATGGGACGACATCCGGTTCAACTCGACCATGAGCATCCGGATCCAGTCGGAGCGGGCCGGCATCTCGATGCCGAGCAGCGCTTCGACGGCCAAGGACAGGACGAGCTCATTGTGCAGCGGCGAGAGATAGTCCATCCGGGTGACGTTGGTGGAGCCTTGGACGTAGGTGAGTTCCTCGGCCGTCTTCTCCATGCCGGTGTGGAGGTAGCCGATGATCGGCTTGGTGCGCAGGACCGTCTCACCGTCGAGCTCGATCATGAGCCGGAGCACCCCGTGAGTGGACGGGTGCTGCGGGCCCATGTTGATGATCATGGTCTCGTCGTCGGTCTGCTCGATGTCGATGTCGTCGCCGTTGAGGATGACGCCCTCGGGGAGACGCAGCACGGCACCGGCCTCGCGCAGGATCTCTTCGGAGCCGGTGTCCTTGCGAGGGAAGAGCTCTTGGGCTCCCTCGGACGTCTCGATGATCAAGCCGCGCTCGGTGCCGACAGGGGACGGCTCGTCGTACTCCGCACCCGATACCGGTGCGGGCAGCACGGTGTCGACATGAGGAGTCGTCTCGTCGAACTCTGGTGCGCGTTCGTTGTCGGTCATCGTGGCCCCGGGGCGCCCTTGAACTGCACCGGCACCCGCCCGATCCCGTAGTCCTTGCGGAGGGGGTGTCCCTCCCACTCCTCGGGCAGGAGGATACGGGTCATGTCCGGGTGTCCGGTGAAGACCACGCCGAACAGGTCGTAGACCTCGCGCTCCATGGCCTCGGTCCCCGGGTACAAGGCGAACAGGGTGTCGAGCACGGCGTCCTCGGCCGGGATCTGCACCCGCACCCGCACCCGTCGGGACTGACTGAGTGACAACAGGTTCACCACCACTTCGAAGCGCTCCGGGGCCACTCCGTCTGGCAGGGACCGTCCCGGGTGGGTCAGATAGTCGACGCCGCACAGGTCGGCGCACATTTCGAACCCGTCGTCACGCAGGCCGCCTATAACTGAGACGTACTGCTCGCGGGTCACAAAGAGGACCTCGGGTGCCACACCACGCTGGCGGCGGGCCGACGAGCCTCCGGCCGCACCGGGTACGGGCGCGTCGGAGGTGGACTCCCCTTCGACAGCCGTGGTCACAGGGGCTCGCCCACGCTGCGGGCGATGATCGGATTCCGCTTGGGGGTCCCGAGGTGGACGGCGTCGGGCCGGTTCGGGTTCCACCCGGTGGTGCCCTCGTCACCGGGGGCACGCCCATCATCGGTGTCTCCGCCCTCGTCCGACGAGAGGCCTGAGAAACCGGCAGGCAAGATGAGTTCGCGCCGCTTGGTGATGTCGTCGGACCGGACCTTCTCGTGGAGGGTCAAGATGGCGTGCATCAGCGTCTCGGGGGTGGGTGGGCAGCCCGGGGCGTAGACATCGACGGGGACGATCTGGTCCACACCCTGGACGATGGCGTAGTTGTTGAACATGCCCCCGGTGCTGGCGCACACACCCATCGACAGGACCCACTTGGGCTCCATCATCTGGTCGTAGACCTGGCGGAGCACCGGCGCCATCTTTTGAGAGACACGTCCGGCCACGATCATCAGGTCAGCCTGGCGGGGGGAGGCACGGAAGACCTCCATGCCGAACCGGGCCAGGTCGAAGTCGGCGGCGCCCACCGACATCATCTCGATGGCGCAGCAGGCCAGACCGAAGGTGGCGGGCCACATCGAGTAGGTACGAGCCCACTTGACCAGGTCTTCGAGCCGGCCGGTGAGGAAGTTGTGCTGAAGGTCTTCGAGTCCCATTGGTCTGTGCTTTCCGGCGCTCAGGCGGCGCGGCCGGGGCCGGACGGCGCGGTGACCGGGGCTACCGGTTCGGAGGTGGTCGTAGCTGGCATGCCGCTGATGCGGGCGATGGTGGAGGCCGAGGTGCGCGCCGGCATGGCGCCGGTCAGGCGCTTGGACGGTCCCCAGCTGAGGGCGCCGTTGCCCACCAGGTACAAGAAGGCGATGAAGACGACCACGGCGAACACCAGTACTTCGATCAGTCCGAAGGCTTGGAGTTGGCGGAAGATCACGGCCCAGGGATAGAGGAACACCACTTCGATGTCGAAGATGATGAAGATCATGGCCACCAGGTAGAACCGCACCGGGAACCGGGTGGGCGGATCGATGCCGGGGACGATGCCGCACTCGTAGGGCGCGATCTTGGCCGCCGTCGGCCGCTTCTTGGGGGCCATGAGAGCAGACGCCACGAAGGAGAGGGAGGCGAATAGGAACGCCAAGATGATGAGGATCAGGATCGGCAGGTAGTCGGCCACAACAACTGTTTTTTATCACGCTCCCCCGTGCCTAAGCACATCCGGGCGACGGGCGGTCTTGCCGTGCGGGTCAGCCGGACCGGATACCCGGTGTGCCGACTCGGTTCTCGGACACCTAGCATTGTGTCGTGAGCGCAGCAGCCCGATCAAAATCAGCCAGTGCCGCCCCCGACGCCAGTGCCCGGATCGACCCTGGAGGCACCCCTAGCGAAGAAGGCCACGTCCACGACGTCCTGGTCGTCGGCGGCGGGCCGTCGGGCTCGTCGTGTGCCTACTGGCTGGCCGAAGCCGGCTGGGACGTTGCCCTGGTAGAGAAGAAGGAGTTCCCCCGGGCCAAGACGTGCGGGGATGGACTGACCCCCCGCTCGGTGCGCCAGATCGCCGACATGGGCATGGAGGGCTCCCTGGTCGGCGCCCATCGGTACGCGGGACTGCGAGCCCACGCCTTCGGCAAGGTGCTCGACCTCCCGTGGCCCGAGCACCCTTCTTTTCCGTCGTACGGGTATGTCGTCACCCGCCACGACCTCGACGCCGTGGTCAACGAACGGGCCGCCAAGGCCGGAGCCACTGTTTGGCAGGGGACCGAGGCTCTCGAGCCGATCCTGGACGCAACAGTGCCGACCCCCGACGGGGCTGGGCTGCCGTCCTGCGTCGGTGCCGTGGTCAAGGACAAGTCCACCGGTGAGGTCCGCGAGGTCCGGGCTCGCTACGTGGTGGTGGCCGATGGAGCCAACTCGCGCTTCGGCCGGGCGCTCGGCACCAGCCGCGATCGGTCCCAGCCGATGGGGATGGCGCTGCGCGGCTACTACTCGTCCCCCGGGCACGATCAGCCCTTCATCGAGTCCCACCTCGATATTCGCGATGGTGACGGCAACGTGGTGCCCGGCTACGGCTGGATCTTCCCCCTCGGCGACGGCCGGGTGAACGTCGGGGTCGGGCTGCTCTCGACCGACCGGCGATGGAAGGGCGTGAACACCGGGACCCTGATGGAGCACTTCGTGGCCTGGGCCCCGAAGGAGTGGGAGCTCTCGCCCCAGACCGCCCTCGGGCCGGCCACCGGAGGGAAGCTGCCGATGGGCCTGACTGTCGGGCCTCGGATCGGTGCCACCACCTTGGTCGTGGGCGATGCCGCCGGCACCATCAACCCCTTCAACGGCGAGGGGATTGCCTACGGCTACGAAACGGGCCGACTGGCCGCCGCCTCGCTGGGTGAGGCGCTCTCGGGCGACGGCTTCGATGCCATTGTTCGCTACGAAGCCCGGCTCGATGACGCGTACGGCCTCTACTACAAGGTGGCTCGGGCCTTCATCCGGATCATCAGCCGTCCCGAGCTGATGAAGCTGTGCGTGGGGACCGGCATGTACTCCGAGACCCTCATGGTCTGGGTGCTGCGGATCATGTCCAACACGATCCGACCCGACGAGATCGGACCGGCCGAGGCCGCCTACCGAGCCCTGGCCGCCATCGCTCGTCTCGTACCCGAACCCGCCTGAGCCCAGGCTCCGCCACCCGGACTGGCCACGGGGCCAACCGCTACGCGGCTCGCTAGATCACCGGACCAACCTCGTCTGGGCCAACCTCGTCTGGGCCCGGTTGGTCTGAGCCCGCTGGTCTGAGCCCGCTGGTCTGAGCCCGGCTGCTTCCTACTTCGACGAGGCCGCAGCCACCCGGCCGGCCACCGAGTTGAAGGCAGCCGTGAATACAGCGGCGTCGATCGGCGCACCGCTGGTGGATGGGTTGATGACGGTGACCACTCGCCCATCGAGCAAAAAGGCGCTGCCCACCACCATGGTGCCCGCACCAGGAATCGTGTAGGTGGTGACCACGCCGTACGAACTCACGCCGGCCGGGCCGGTCAACGTGACCGGTTGGACCTGGGCGCTCGATCCGGCCACGGCGGCTGCAGCCAACGTCGTCTGGAACTGCTGGAGGCAGGGGACGAACTTGGGGCTGGCGAAGAGGGCATTGAAGGCCTCGACCTGGCCAGGTGAGGCCAGCATCGCCGTCCTCGAGGACATCTCGAACGACGAACCGGCAGCACTCTGGAATACGGGCGAATCGACCCGGCTCGTCTCGCCCGGCAGGGAACCCGAATCGAACAGTCCAGAGATGACGGCGTAGTCGGTGCCCATACATGCGGCCATGGCATTGGTGGCGTCGGCGTGAGCCACGGCTGGTGCCACCAGCGGCCTGACCACGACCTGAGCGGGCGAGGGCTGGGTCCAACCGGTCGGAAGATCGGCCAGGCCCAGGTTGATCGAGCCGGCCAAGAATGAATCTGCCGCTTTGGACGTGTCCGGAATGGGGAAAGACGAGGAGGTCGTAGTGCTACGGCCCTTGGCCACCAAGAATCCGGCACCGGCCAGCATGACCAGGACGAGCACCACCACGAGGATCACCTGGGCATTGCGCTTGGATCGCTTGGACTTGTCGGCCAGCACGACCTGAGGCGGCAGGCCGTTATCCGAAGACCCGTCGGCCTGGACTTCACCAGGTGCCGTCGTTGCTCCAGGTGGGATGGGTCCCGAAGTGCTCGAGTATGCGTCCGGCGTCAGGGGTCCTGCCTGCACGGGCGCTGGTGGGGTTGGTGGTGCAGGCGGCGCCTGCACGGACGGCGCAGGTGAGTGTGCCAGAAGCGGCGGGGCTGGGTTTGCTGCAGCAGCGCTAGCAACAGCTGCAGCAGCCGCTGCGGCAGCGGCTGCTGTGACGGGCTGCACCCCGAACGGAGCAGGCGACTGCACTGCGGGTGGCGCCGGTTCTGGAAAGGGAGCCACGGGCGGAGCCATCGCCACATCGGTGGCCGAGGCTACGACCTTCGGCTTGCGGCGGGCGAATGAGAACCGTGATGTCTTGGTCACTTCTTCCGCTCCGACGGCGGGCTGGCCGAGCGGTGGTTCGTCCCACGCCGTGGCCGGCGGGGTCGGCCCTACGGCCGGTCCGGTTGCGGCCGGTCCGGCAGGTGCGGCCGGGGCGGCCGGTGGTGCGACTGTTACCGGCGGTACGAAGGGCGATTCGATCAGGCCACTGGCACTCCCGTTGGTGCTCCCACCAGCGCCAGGCGCAGATCGGTCCACGATGCCCCCAGCGGCGGCTCCGGCCGCGACGCCGACGGCGGCGGCTCCGGCAGCGACGCCGACGGCAGCGACGGCGGCGGCTCCGGCAAAGGCCGGGGCTGAGGGTGCGGTAGGCCGAGGGGCGGGCAGAGTGACTCGGTGATCGGGGCTGAGGGTGCGCTCAGCCTCCGTGGC
>Ga0194050_1000970_pt1 | contig 9941 bp, 7 predicted proteins | sample SepL2310m_MetaG_FD_148657 | JGI IMG/M metagenome (GOLD analysis project Ga0194050, IMG submission 148657) | Anoxic zone freshwater microbial communities from boreal shield lake in IISD Experimental Lakes Area, Ontario, Canada - Sep2016-L239-10m | ecosystem: Environmental > Aquatic > Freshwater >...
GGGGCCGACTGGGAATTCGATGTGCTCGCAGCGGGCAAATACGAGGTGGAAATCACGCAAGGTTGCGGCAAGGGCAGCGGCGGCGCGCAGGTCGCCGTCGAAGTCGCGGGTGCGACGCTGAAGTTTACAGTGCAAGACACGGGGAACTTCCAGAATTTCATCCAGCGCACGATCGGCACCGTGCAGCTCCCCGCGGGAAAAACGACGCTCGCTGTGAAGCCTCAGACCAAGCCCGGAGGTGCCGTGATGGATCTCCGCCGCGTAGTGCTGCGGCCGATCGCCGAGTAGCGGGGCCGCGCGCGAATTCCGCGGATGATGCGGAAGAAATGAACCACGGATATCACGGATGGCACGGATGAAGAATTGTCCGTCTGAAAAGCATCCGTGAAATCCGTGCTATCCGTGGTTCATTTTTCTTCATCCGAGCGATCCCGGTTTCCGCAATTCCTTGGGGACACCCTCGGGAAGCCCCCGCAACCGGCTGTGTTTTTCGCCGAGATTGCTGTTGAGCGTCGGCGCGGCGTCCGGTAGCTTTCTCGCCTCCGATTTTACACCGAAAAAAGCCCGCAATTTTCCCAATCCAAATGACCGAAGAACCGTCCGCCGAAACGACCGAAAACCAGAACAAGAAAGTCGAGAAACAATACAACGCCGACGACCTTCGCACGATGAAGGGACTCGAGGCCGTGCGCGAAAAGCCCGGCATGTACATCGGCGGCACCGATGAGCGGGCACTGCATCACTGCATCAATGAGGTGCTCGACAATTCCGTGGACGAATTTCTCGCGGGGCACTGCTCGCACATTGATGTGAACATTCACAGCGACGGCTCCATTTCCATCAAGGACAACGGGCGTGGCATCCCGGTGGACATCAACAAGGACTCGGGGCTGCCGGGCGTGGAGGTCGCACTCACAGTGCTGCACACGGGCGGCAAGTATGGGCAGGGGAATTATGAGTACTCGGGCGGCACGCACGGCGTCGGCGCGAAGTGCGTGAACGCGGTGAGCGAGTGGTTCAAGGTCGAGGTGCTGCGCGATGGGAAGATTTATTCGATCGGGTTCGAGCGCGGGAAGACGGTGCAGAAACTGAAGGTGATCGGCGAACTGAAGAAGAACACGACAGGGACGCACATCACGTTCAAGCCCGACGCGCTCATTTTCAAGGAGACGACGGAATACAAAACCGAGCGCATCCGGCACCGACTGCACGAGCTGGCTTACATCAATGCGCCGCTGATTTTCAATTTCGTGGACGAGCGCGTGGAGGGGATGAAGCCGGAGATGATCCAGCACAAGCGGGGTATCGAGGAGTTCGTGGAGTCGCTTTCGGAGAACAAGGACAAGGTGATCCCGAAGCCGATCGTGCTGAAGGGCGCGAAGGAAAAAATCATCGCGGAAATCGTGCTGCAATATGTGGACACGTACAACGACCAGCTCCTGTGCTTCACGAACGCGATCCCGAACGCGGACGGCGGGACGCACTCAAGCGGCTTCCGCGGCTCGCTGACGCGCGCGGTGAACCAGTACGCAAAGAACAATAATTTACTGAAGGACAAGGACCCCGCGATCTCGGGGCCGGATGTGCTGGAAGGAATTGCAGCGGTCGTCTCGATCAAGCATCCCGATCCGAAATTCGAGAGCCAGACGAAGGTGAAGCTCATCTCGCCGGAGGTGGAGAGCATTGTCGGCTCGATCACCTACGAAGGGCTGATGCTCCACTTTGATCAAAACCCGAACGTCGCCAAGCGCGTGCTCGACAAGTGCCTCATGGCCGCCCGCGCCCGCGAGGCCGCGCGCAAGGCCCGCGAGACGGTACGCAAGTCCGCGCTCACCGGCGGCGGACTGCCAGGCAAACTTGCGGATTGCTCCGAGCGCGATCCGGATCTCACCGAGCTGTATGTCGTCGAGGGCGACTCCGCAGGCGGCTCGGCGAAGCAGGGGCGCGACCGGCGTTACCAGGCAATCCTGCCCATCAAGGGCAAGATCATCAACGTCGAGAAGGCGCGCCTCGACAAGGTGCTGCAGAATACGGAAATCCAGACGCTCATCACCGCCATCGGCACGGGCATCGGCGACGGCGATCAGGAGGGGGCGTTCAAGATGGAGAAGCTGCGCTACGGCCGCATCATCATCATGACCGATGCCGACGTGGATGGATCGCACATCCGCACACTGCTGCTTACATTTTTCTACCGGCAGATGCCCGAGCTGGTGAAGCAGGGCAAAATCTACATCGCCTGCCCGCCGCTCTATAAGATCACGCGGAAAAAGAAGGAGCAGTACGTGGACGACGACGCCGCGCTGAACAAGATGCTCATCCAGCTAGGTGCCGAAGAGGTGAAGCTGAAGAATCTCGCCGACGGCAAAGAAGTGCCCGCCGCCGCGCTGAAGGAACTCCTCACGCTGCTGGATCGTCTCTCGCGCTACAGCGACGCAATCCGCCGTCACGGCGGTGACTTCGAGACCTTCCTGATCAACCGTAGCGCGACCGGCACGCTGCCGCAGTACATCGTCCGCATCCGCGAGGGCAATGAGGACCACGTGCAGTATTTTCCGAATCAGGACAGCCTCCGCACGTTCCACGAAAACAACCCGGACCTCAGCCTCTTCGAAGCCGAGCCCGAGCCCGTGATCGAAGGTGAAGTCGCCGCCGCGCCCGTCGCCGCCTCGAAAAAGCGCGAGGAGGGCCCGCAGCGCCGCGCCCGTCTCGTCGAACTGTATGAAAGCGCCGCCGTCGAGAAGCTCATCGCCGAACTCGCGAAGAAGGGCCTCAAGATCGAGCACTACAGCAACAGCGACAAACCGATCTTCGAACTCAGCGAAGGCGAGGGCGACAAGGCCGTGAGGCATCCGCTGTTCACGATTCCGGACATCCTCAACAAGGTGCTCGAAGTCGGCAAGCGCGGCCTGTCCATCAGCCGCTTCAAGGGCCTCGGCGAGATGAACGCGAAGGAGCTCTTCGAGACCACGATGAACCCCGAGAAGCGCCGGATGATGAAAGTGGACCTCAACGAGGACAACGCCGTCCAGGCCGACCGCATGTTCACCATCCTCATGGGCGACATCGTCGAGCCGCGGAGGCAGTTCATCGAGGACAACGCGCTCAATGCGCGGCTGGATGTGTAGCCTTCCGTGCGATTCCCTGCCGATGAAAAAGCCGACGCCACTTTACAAAAAGAAAAACTTGCGCGATGTGACCACGCGTGACTACATTGTTTCCATGAAAACGGAACAAGCCTCGGAATTGGAGGAAATGACATCCTCGGTTGTGCGGGAGATCGCGCCGCTGCCCGGCGGGGGATCCGGCATATCCGTGCGCGCCGCCAAGGCGCATCTTTCGGGCTTGCTCGATCAGGTTGCCGCCGGGCGGGAGGTCGTGATCACCAGCGATGGCGTGCCCAAGGCACGGCTAGTGCCGATGACGGGTGGGGAGCAACGGCAGCCATTCCAAGGAACGCGCGAACATCTCAAGACGATGCCGAAATGGCGCGGCGGGCCGACCTCCGACGAGATCGTTCGCGAAGACCGCGATGGGCGGGGCTGGTGATGTATCTCGATACCGCCATCCTCGTGAAGTTGCTGGTCGCCGAGCCGGACAGTGAGTTCTTCCAGCAGGAACTCACCGGTGTGCTGATCTCCTCGTCGGAATTGGCACTGACGGAAGTGTGGTCCGCTTTGCTCTCAAAGGAACGCAACAAGGCGATCTCCGCGAGGCAGCGCGCGGCGGCGTGGCGCATCTTCAATGAGCGGGTGCGGGAAAAACAAATTCACCTGCACCCGCTCAATGGCGTCGTCTTGAAAAAGGCGAATCACATTCTCGAACGTTGTCATCCCGCGGTGCCGTTGCGCACGCTGGATGCGATTCACACGGCGGCCTGTGATTTGTCGCAGGACTTTCCGCTTTGCACGACTGACCGGCGAATGCGCGATGCGGCTAAGGTGCTTGGCATTCCCGTTTTTCCCGAGGTGCAAAATGCCTGACGCAACCGTGTAAAGTAACAGCCGTAAATTTTCCGTTCCCAATTTTTGTCCCAACCAACTGCCGATGTATCACCAAAACGAAAAAGTTCAGCCCATCAACGTTGCCGAGGAGATGTCGAAGTCGTTCCTCGACTACTCGATGTCCGTCATCATTTCCCGCGCGCTGCCGGATGCGCGCGATGGGCTGAAGCCTTCGCAACGCCGCATCCTTTTTGCGATGTCCGAGCTCGGCATCACGCCGACACGCAAGCCGCTGAAGTGCGCGAAGATCGTCGGCGAGACGATGGGCAACTACCACCCGCACGGCGACCAGGCCATCTACCCGACTCTCGTCCACATGGCACAGCCGTGGGCGATGCGCGAGATGCTCATCGAGGGTCAGGGGAATTTCGGCAGCGTCGAGGGCGACCCGCCGGCTTCCATGCGTTACACCGAGGCGCGCTTGCAGCATCTCGGCGCGGCGCTGATGGACGACATGGAAAAGGACACCGTGGATTTTGTCCCAAACTACGACGAAACGCGCACGGAGCCTACGGTGCTCCCGGCGGCGTTCCCGAATCTGCTCGTGAACGGCGGCACCGGCATCGCAGTCGGCATGGCGACGAATATGCCACCGCACAATTTGGCCGAAGTCATTGATGGCATCTGCGCGCAGATTGACGACCCGGACATCACGATTGACGGGCTGATGAAATACGTGAAGGGCCCCGACTTCCCGACGGGCTGCGAGATTCTCGGCTCCGCGGGATTCAAGAGCTACTTCCACACGGGAAAAGGCGCGGTGCGCGTGCGTGGCAAGGTGGGTGTGGTCGAGGTGAAGGGCGGACGCGAGCAACTGATCATCTCAGAGATTCCGTATAACGTGAACCGCGCGGTGCTCGTGTCGCGCATCGCGGATTTGGTGAACGACAAGATCATCACGGACATCAGCGCGATCCGCGATGAGTCGGACGAAAACACGCGCGTTGTCATTGACCTCAAGCGCGATGCGAACCCGAAGGTCGTCATCAACAATCTTTTCAAGCACACGGCGCTGGAGTCGTCGTTCTCGGCGGCCATGCTCGCGATTGATCATGGCAAGCCGAAGCTGCTGACCCTCAAGGACGCGATCACCTGCTACATCGAGCATCGGCGCGAGGTCGTGCTGCGTCGCACCCGCTTCCTGCTGCGCGAGGCGGAGTCCCTCGCCGAGCGGCTCGAAGCATTGCTCATCGCGCTCGCTCACCTCGATGACTTCATCAAGATCATCCGCGACTCGAACGATCGTGACGACGCAAGGGCGAAACTCATGGCGCTCTCGTGGGCGAAGACAGCGGTGGAGCAACTCGGCATCCTCATCCGCAGCGAGGCCGTGCTGACGGATGGAAACTACAAGTTCAACGAGCGGCAGTCGAACGCGATCCTGGATCTGCGTCTGTATCAGCTCACCGGCCTCGAGCGCGAAGCGATCAAGAAGGAATACGATGCGCTCTTGGAGACGATCAAAGACCTGCTCGACATCCTTGCGAAGGAGTCGCGCGTGCTCACGATCATCAAGGGTGAGCTGAGCGTGATTAAAGAGAAATACGGCAACGAGCGCCGCACTCAGATCGTGCCGGATGAGGGCGAGATTAACATCGAAGACCTCATCGCAAACGAAGGCTGCATCATCACCATCACGCACGCGGGCTTCATCAAGCGCACCGCGGTCTCCGCATATCGAGCACAGCGGCGCGGCGGAAAAGGTGTGAAAGGAATGGTCACGCGTGAAGGTGCGACAGAGCAGGACGATGATGACTTTGTGGAGCATCTCTTCACCGCGACGACGCATGACTATCTCATCTTTTTCACCAAGAGCGGGCGCTGCTACGTCGAGAGGGTTCATCAGATTCCCGAGATGTCGCGTGCCTCGAAAGGTCGCAGCATTGCGAACCTGCTCGAACTCCGCGCCGAGGAAAAGATCGCCGCGACCATCCGCATCCAAGGCCAGAAGACCGAAGAGGAGACTTGGACCGATAAGCTGTTCATCGTCTTCGCGACGCAGAGCGGCATCGTGAAAAAGACGAACCTCAGCGAATTCAAAAACATCCGGAAGGGCGGCCTGATCGCGATCAAAATTGAACAGGGCGATCAGCTCATTGACGGTAAACTCACGACCGGCACGAACGAAATCGTGCTCGTGACGAAGGACGGCATGAGCATCCGTTTCAACGAGGAGGAAATGCGCGACCAGGGCCGCGATACCGTTGGCGTCTGGGGCATCCGTCCCGACAAGGGCGACATCGTCGTGGCCGCGGCGATCGTGAGTCCCGATTGCACTCTGCTCGTTGCCGGCGAAAACGGCATCGGCAAGCGCACGCCGTTCGACGACTACCGCGTGCAGTCGCGCGGCGGCAAGGGCATCATCACAATGAAGACCGGCGACAAGACCGGCTGCGTCGTCGGCGCACTCACCGTGCGCGATGCGGATGAACTCATGCTGATCACGAACAAGGGCCAGATGGTCCGCACCCGCGTGAAGGAAATCCGGGAGACCGGACGGAACACGATGGGCGTGAAACTCATGGACCTCAAAGGCGCCGAGAAGCTGCAGGGCATCGCGCCGGTCGTTGCAAATGAGGACGATGAGGAGGGCGAAGGCGCAGCGGAATGATCCTCGCGCCGGTGCCGCATGTAGCCGCGCCCCGTTAGAGCACGGGCTGATCCCTGTAGCCGCCGACGGCAGGAGGCGGGTACTCTTTTGGAACGCGAAATGCGGAACCCGGATCGCTGAGGGAAGATCAGCCCGCCTCCTGCCGTCGTCGGCTATGGTGAGAAGCGGAAGAACTTTTCCGCCGTGGCCTCCGTCGCGGTGGCGAGTTCTTCGAGGGAGATTCCGCGCAGCTTTGCGATGTGCTCGGCGGTGTGGCGGACGAAGGCGGGTTCGCAGCGCTGGCCGCGATGCGGGACGGGTGCGAGGAACGGGCAGTCGGTCTCGACCATGAATGAGCCGAGTCGGACGGTCGCCGCGCTCGCCTGCGCGTCGGGCGCGTTTTTGAAAGTGACGATGCCGGTGAAGCTCACGAGGTGGCCGAGTGCGATGACCTCGGCGGCGCGTGCGGGCGACTTGCCGAAACAATGGAAAACTGCGCGCACGCGGCCGGTGTATTCGCGGAGGATGGCGAGCGTGTCGTCCCATGCGGCGCGCTCGTGGATGATGACGGGCAGCGTGAGTTCGGAGGCGAGGTCGAGCTGTGCGCGGAATGCAGCGGCCTGTGCGACGCGGGATGCGGCGTCATCCTGTTTGAGTCGGAAATAATCGAGGCCCGTCTCGCCGATGGCGGCGATGCGCGGGCTGCCGGTTGCGATCTCGCGAAGCGTCGGGAGAAAGTCGGGTTGCTCGTCGGGGACGTGATTCGGGTGGACGCCTGCGACGGCCCAGACTTGCGGCCATTTTTCTGCGAGCGCGACCGCGCGCCGGCTGCTCTCGATGCCGGTGCCGATCGTGAGGATGCGCGTGACGCCCGCTTCTGCAGCACGCGAGAGGAACGCGGGCACGTCGTCACGGAATTCCGGGAAGTCGAGGTGGGCGTGAGTGTCGGTGAGCACGAGGGGATGTTGCCCAGAAAGCCGTGTGGTGGTGCGAGATTTTTCCTGTCTTGCCTGGCGCGGAAGAAGAACGCGTGACGGGACGATGCCATATCGTAGCCGCGCTTGTAAAAGCGCGGGCACTCTTTGCTTTGACGCGGGAAGATCAGCCCGCGCTGTCACACGCGTGGCTACGGGTTTCGGTGCGTTTTCGCGATGGAATTTCGGCAACGGGACGGGGACGCTTGCGGGGCGTTGCTCTGCCGATCGGGCGGAGCCCTTTTCCCCAATCCAATCGCACGAACACCATGAAACGCATCCTCATCCTCCTCGCTGTCGTCCTGTCCATCGCGAGCGCGCATGCTGCCGAGCCGCTGCGCGTGTTCATCCGCGGCGGGAAAAAATCGTACGGGCCGCAGGCGCATGAGCATGCGCGCTTTCTCGAAAAATGGCAGCCGTTGCTGACGGAGCGCGGGATGAAGGTGGATGGGGCGCTGGAATTTCCCACGGAGGCGCAGCTCGAGCAGACGGATGTGCTGGTGATGTATGCGCAGGATGGGTCCGAAGGCCCGCATCGTCGGTCGCACGCTCGGCCACGATGCACGGGCGCACGATCTCCCCGCATACCAGACGTTGCTGAAGAACGCCGTCCAGTGGACTGCGGGAAAGTAGCCGCGCCGTCCGGAGCAAGACCACGCGGCAATAGGACACAGGAAAATCCGTTGAGTCCCGCCTTCAGGGTTCACATTTTCGCTCCCGCTCCGGGTGAGCAGCAGCGGCGACCTGAAAACGCCGATGAGAGTAAGATTAGGACCGGGATCAAGACGCCGCCGCTTGCCAATTCCTCGCAACACCCCCAGCGTGCGCGGCCCACGGGATGAAACTCCAGGTCACACACCGCACACGCTACACCTACGCTTCGCCAGTCCGCGAGAGCTTCAACGAAGTGCGCCTCCAACCCGTGTCGAACGAACACCAGCACTGCGATTCGTTCCTGCTGAAAGTGCTCCCCGCCGCGCGCCTCTCGCACTACACGGACTTCCACGCGAACATCATCCACTTCTTCGAGCTTCCCACGCCACACGTCGCGCTGTTCGTCGAGAGTTCCGCAAAAGTGACGACCAAGTCCCTCGCGACGCACCCCGAGTCCTCGCCCGTGCCGCTCGCGGCCCTGCGTGAAAGCGGACGCAGCGAGCGCTGCTTCGACTTTTTGCAGGAGAGCACCTACGTCGAGAAAACCCCCGAGGCGTGGCGCCTCGCGCTCGATGTCACCGCGGGCCGCGACGACGTTTGGGGCGCGGCGTGCGCGATCATGGATCACATCCACACGCGGTTCGCCTACACGCCGAACCTCACGTGCGTCCACACGCACATGCGCGACGTGCTCACCGACAACCGCGGCGTGTGCCAGGACTTCGCGCACGTGATGATCGGCCTCTGCCGCGCGCTGCACATCCCCGCGCTCTACGTGAGCGGCTACCTCTACAACGGCCCGCGCGACCACCTCCTCGGCGCGCAGGCCAGCCACGCGTGGTGCGAAGTCTTCGTCCCCGGCATCGGCTGGTGCGGCCTCGACCCCACAAACAACCAGCCCACCGATGAGCGTTACATCAAGCTCGCCATCGGCCGCGACTACGCCGACGTGCCCCCCGTGCGCGGGCACTACAAGGGCACCACGGATCGGAAAATGGAGGTGGAGGTTCACATTGAGAGCATCGAGTAGCGGTGTGGAAAAATGCGGATCGTGCGTGCTGCGGACGATGTGACTGGTGACTGGTGAAAAGTGACTGGTATCGTGATTGGGTCGTCGGCGTGGACTTCAGCGGGAAAAACCAAAGCGCCTGGTGAGCGCACCACCAGTCACCATTCACAAGTCACCAGTCACAGCCCCGCAGCACACTGCGCACTGGATTTTCCCAGCACCGCCATTAGCATGCGCGCCCTATGACCAGCGTCTGGAATTCCGCACACCCGTGGCTCCGCGAACTCGTCTCCTACGAGCCCGGCAAGCCCATCGAGGACGTCGCGCGCGAACTCGGCCTTGCGCCCGGCGACATCATCAAGCTCGCCTCGAACGAGAACCCGCTCGGCCCTTCGCCGAAGGCGCTCGCCGCGATGCAGGAGATGTTGCACCGCTCGCACTTTTACCCCGATGGCGGCGGCTACTATTTGCGCGAGGCCATCGCGAAAAAAGTCGGACTGGCGCGCGAAAATGTGATCCTCGGCTGCGGGTCGAATGAAATCATCGAATTCATCGGCAAGGCCTTTCTGAATCCCGGCGACGACATCATCGCCGCGCGCCACGCCTTCGTCGTGTACAAGCTCATGGCCACGCTCTTCGGAGCGAACACCATCGAGGTCCCCGACCCGAACTACGCGCACGACCTCGACGCGATGCTCGCTGCCATCCCA
>Ga0194050_1000974_pt1 | contig 9933 bp, 10 predicted proteins | sample SepL2310m_MetaG_FD_148657 | JGI IMG/M metagenome (GOLD analysis project Ga0194050, IMG submission 148657) | Anoxic zone freshwater microbial communities from boreal shield lake in IISD Experimental Lakes Area, Ontario, Canada - Sep2016-L239-10m | ecosystem: Environmental > Aquatic > Freshwater >...
CTCCATGAAAGAGATGGCCCAGAGGGATTGAGAACGTTCGAATGCGAAACTGGTTTCACAATATTTTTTCTGCTGTATGGACGGTGCTCGAGGGCATGGGCGTTACGCTTCGCATTTTCGGCGGCACGTTTGATCAGACAAAGCGAACGTTCACGGAGAAGTTTGAATACCCAGAACTTCCTGTCCCGGTGGCCGCTCGCTATCGGGGATTTCATCGGTACGACCTCACAACGTGTATCGCCTGCGATCAATGTGCGAAGGTGTGTCCGGTGGACTGCATTTACATTGGAAAAGAGCGTGTAACAGACGGCAAAGGATTTCGGGTAAGCGGATTTACGATCGATTATTCGAAATGTATGTTCTGTGCCCTCTGTGTGGAACCGTGTCCGGTTGACTGCATATTCATGGGGGCTTCTCATGACCTGAGTTGCTACAGTCGAGATGGAACGTGTCCGGTTGACTGCATATTCATGGGGGCCTCTCATGACCTGAGTTGCTACAGTCGAGATGGAACTATCGTCGACTTCGCTCGCTTGCCGGTCGACGTGGCTTGGGGACGCGCTTCAATCAATCCAACAGCAGTTTCGGCTTCAAAGGTGATCGTGAATCCGGTTCACGGCGGACCGAATCAGTGAAATTAGATTTTGGAATGAGTTTCCCATGCATCCGGTATTGATTGCAGGTTACGTTGCCTTATTCGTAGCTCTCGGTGGTGGATTTCTATTTGTAAATCTCTTGGTAGGTCGGTTGGTTCGTCCACACTCTCCCAACGCTGAAAAACTTGAAGTCTATGAATGCGGAGAGCCCGCGATCGGTTCAAGTTTTGTCCAGTTTGATCTGCGATTTTATGTGGTGGCCTTGCTGTTCATTATTTTTGACGTCGAAGTGGCACTCTTTTTTCCTTGGGCAACGGTCTTTGGAAAGGCTGTGCAATTGTCTGACCCGGAACTCGTGACGGTTGTTCAAACGCTTGAAAAAACAGCTGACGTGCCCGTCGGATTTTCCGCCACGATACAACAAGAGAAGCAGCCAGAGACGCCAGGAAAATCTATTCCTGCCTCAGTCGAGGGACTTCGTTTGAGCCCTGCGGCGTACGGACTCATGCGGGAGTTTGGAGTTGCTGCACCGGTTGTTCCGCAGTTTGTGGTTCTACCATCGCAGTCAGATCGCACACCGGCTGGATTTGATGACAGCAATCAAGAGGCCCAAGCTTGATGACAGCAATCAAGAGGCCCAAGCAACGTGGGCTGTGGCTCGAGTTGGACGACTCATTGCACAGACGGCGGTGATTGACATGGCGATTTTTTTTGCAATTCTTTTGGTTGGCTTTGCCTATGTTTGGAATAGAGGCGATTTAGATTGGGTTCGAGCTGTTGGAGCTTCGCGTGCTGCTTCAGAAAAAGGTTCCTCTTCAATGCGTTTATGAAGAGTATGGCGCGACCCGGTTTTTGAAATATGAAATCCTCTGGAGAAAACCGTTGATGAGAGGTTCTTCGTTTCTTGAGAAAGCATCCAGTGAATTGCCCGGCGCAATTATTGGTTCGAATCTCGAAGCAATCGATCCGTGGATTGAGGTTGTTGCCGAGCGAATCGCTGAGGTAAGCCAGTGGTTAAAAAAAACACCGGAGAGTCTGTTTGACTCACTCGAATGCATTACGGCCATCGACTGGTTCGAGCCTGATGCGAAGAAGGCTGCCAAGGTTCAGTGGAAGCCTCACATCGAGATGGTGTATCACCTTTGGAGCACAGTGGCTCGTGCGAGTATTGTCATCAAGACCAACCTTCCCCGATGGAAAGAAGACGTGGTTGGACAGCTGCCAGAAATCCCGAGCGTGACTGGTGTATGGCGCACGGCCGACTGGCACGAACGAGAGGTTTTCGATCTGTCAGGAATCTTCTTCATTGGGCACCCCGATCTTCGTCGAATTCTCTGCCCCGAAGACTGGGTTGGGTATCCGCTTCGTCGAGACTACGAGATGCCCCTTGAGTATCACGGCATTCGCGCCCGTTAAGTGCGGCATTCAATCGCCCTCGATCTACGAGAGGCGGCCCTTACAAGGAAATCGAACAATGGCACAGATGGTTGATGATGATCCGAGAATCATTGAATTTGACGTTCGCACCGATGAGATGCTTGTCAATATGGGGCCTCAGCACCCCAGCACCCACGGCGTGCTGCGTTTAGTGCTTCGAACCGACGGCGAAATTGTTTCACAGGTCGAATCGCACATAGGGTATCTCCACCGCTGTGCAGAAAAAATCGGGGAAAATCTAACACCGCGACAGTGGATTCCGTACACCGACAGAATGGACTATCTCGCGGCGATGAACATGAATCTCGGATGGTCGCTTACGGTTGAAAAACTGATGCGGTATCAGGTCAGTGAAAAAGCGAGGCACTTGAGAGTTTTAATTGCGGAGCTTGGTCGTCTCGCCAGCCATTTGGTTGGAATGGGAGCGTATGGACTCGACCTTGGAACATTTAGTCCGTTTCTCTATGCGTTTCGAGAACGCGAAAAGATTCTGGATCTTTTCGAAGAAACATGCGGTGCCAGACTCACCTACAGCTATCTCACCGTAGGGGGTGCAACTGCCGATCTGCCTCCGGGCTGGCTCGAGAAGTGCGAGGCATTTCTTGATCAGTTCACTCCACTGATTGCCGAATACCACTCGCTCCTTACCACCAATGCAATATTCGTAAAACGAACCGCTGCTATTGGCATCTTGTCAGAGGCGTTGGCGATCGACTACGGCTGTTCTGGTCCCGTCCTTCGAGGAAGTGGAGTCGATCAGGATCTTCGACGAGATGGAGAGAGCATCTACACAAGTATGTACGACGGATATGCCTTCGAGGTGGTGGTTCAAAAAAATGGTCACTATCCCCGAGACCATGCCTATCCACCGGTCCCGCGCGAAGCGGTTGTCGGTGATAGTTGGCATCGTTTCTATGTTCGAATGCTCGAAGTTGTTCAGTCGGTTGATCTTATACGGCAGGCCATGGACCGTTACTCGGCCTGTCGCGGTCCGCTTGGAGAACCACTCAAAATCAATGAAAAGCTGCCTGTTGGTGACGCCTACTTGGAAACGGAATGCCCGCGTGGGCAGATGGGTTTCTATCTCGTGGGAGATGGCACGCCGATTCCGTGGAGGGCCCGCGCAAGAAGCAGTTCATTTTCCAACCTCTCGGTGTTGCACGAACTTTGTCGCGGTTGCCTGATCGCTGATGTGCCTGCGATCGTGGGGTCGCTCGACATCGTGATGGGTGAGATTGACAGGTAACGTGTATCGCTCACAATTCTCGATGAAAAACAGTTGGAAATGCTGAATTTGCCGATCACTTGTGACCTGTCGCGAGTTCGTACACTATTTCACAATTCTTTGCGTCGAGTGGGTTTGTGTCCCGAGGATTTCTCTTTCAAGTCTTAGATTTTCAGATCGAAGTAAAGCACCACAATGGCTGACTTTCTCATTCATACTGGAGGGCTCCCCGACTGGATCGCCTGGGCCATCACTGCCAGCCTGGCAGCGTTTTTTATTCTGAATGTGATTGCAGGAGGAGCGCTCGCTTTTATCTGGGCAGAACGCAAAATTGCCGCCCGCATTCAAGATCGTCTCGGTCCAACACGAACCGGAGGCAAGTTTGGTTGGCTGCAATCGCTCGCCGACGGAATCAAACTTCTCACAAAAGAAGATTTGATGCCCGATGGAGCCGACGGCCTGCTGTTTCGTCTTGCTCCGTATGTCAGCTTTTGCGCTTCCTTTGCGGCCTTCATCGCACTTCCCTTTGCCTTTGATTTTGTTGGACAACGCCTCAACGTCGGTGTTTTTTTTTTTTTTTTGTGATTGCAGTGTTGGGGCTGGAGGTCTTTGGTGTCATTCTTGCAGGCTACGCATCGGCGTCGAAATGGTCGCTGTTTGGTGCCATGCGAGAAGCGGCACAGGTAGTCAGCTATGAAGTGCCGCTGGGTATGTGTGTGGTTGTTCCTGTCATGCTCGCTGGCAGCATGGACCTTGTGACGATTGGAGAGAAGCAGGCGGGATGGTTCTTTCAGTGGTACCTGTTTCACGACCCATTTACGTTTATCACATTTTGGATTTATGTCACCTGCGCGGTCGCGAGTGTGAATCGGGCTCCCTTTGATCTGGCGGAAGCGGAAAGCGAACTCGTGGCTGGATTTCACACGGAATACTCGGGACTCCGTTGGAGTTTCTTCTTCATGGCCGAATATGGATCGATGTTTCTTGTCAGTGCACTCGCCGCGATTCTTTTTCTGGGCGGCTGGAATGGTCCTGTACCTGTGGCATCGCTTCTGGGGCTCAGCGATGGAAGTGGTGACACAACGGGATATTTTGTTCGTCTGGCTGGGTGCGCAAATTTAATGACAAAAGCGACGCTCGGAGTACTCATCATGATGTGGGTCAGATGGACTCTGCCTCGTCTTCGTATTGATCAGGTGATGACCACGTGCCTCAAATACTGCACCCCCATCGCCGCGGTGATGTTTGTGGGTGCAATGCTCTGGACCTTGGCACTCCCCGGTGGTTTCTTTCGAGGACTTGGACGACCTGCTGGTGAAATTCGCGAAGGATGGCTGCTCGGCCCGGGTGGGATGTCTTTGCAGGTGCAAAAAAATGGTGAAGCACCTCCAAGCAGTAGCCGTTTTGAACAGAGCGAAGCTCCTGTTTCGCAGGTGGGTCTATGAATACAGGATTTGCCATCACTACGGGGTCGATGTTTGCCACAATCATCAGTGTCGCGAATATCAATTGGCATGGAATGTTTTTTGCGATATTTGCACTGGCTGCCACAATCATCAGTGTCGCGAATATCAATTGGCATGGAATGTTTTTTGCGATATTTGCACTGGCAGCGTGCGCGATGGCCGTCGCGGTTGTGCTCACTGACAATGTTGTGCGAATGGCTTTTTATCTGGTGTTGTCGCTGGGAGCGACCGCGGGGCTCTTCTTTCTTGCGGGAGCAGAGTTTGTTGGTGCGATGCAGTTGATGATTTATGTAGGCGGAACACTGGTACTGTTGGTTTTTGGTGTGATGCTTACGGCGCAGGCCCCATTTGTATCGATGAAAACTCCGCAACGCGACTGGGTGCTGGCATCGATACTGGCTGTATGTCTGCTGGCGGTGCTCGTTCAATACTGGCTGTATGTCTGCTGGCGGTGCTCGTTCAGGCAAGCGTTGGTGTGGATGCTTGGCGAACGGCCGCAGTCTCTGTCGGTGGTGGAGTACAAAGAGAGGCGCCCGAGCCTTCTGCAACTCCGCTGGGCATGGCACTCTTAGGAATGCGAGTGGATAACGATAGCTCTGGTATTGTCACACCATCAATTCGCAGCGGATACCTTCTTCCCTTTGAGATTGTTTCGATCCACCTGCTCGTTGTGCTCGTAGGGGCTGCGTATTTGGCGCGTGCCAAGCGACGGCGTACTCCCCGCGCAGTGGAAACGGCTGGCCAGAGTGAGTCGAAAGAGGAAGTGATGGTGGCATCATGCCGCGCAGTGGAAACGGCTGGCCAGAGTGAGTCGAAAGAGGAAGTGAGGGTGGCATCATGAATTTTTTCAACATTTTGGCCGAGCCTGTTGGCGTGTCCCATTACCTCCTTGTGGGAGCTGTTCTGTTTACCGCAGGAGTCGTTTGCATGGTCATCAAGCGCAATGCTTTGGGCGTGCTTATGGGAATAGAATTGGTGCTCAACGGTGCCAACATCAACTTTATCGCCTTCGGTTCCCCTGTACTACGAGGAGAATCGACGGTGTCGATTGGGCTCGACGGCCCCGGGTGATCCGCGTCTTTGGTGACACTGCGAAATCCGTATGGAACTTGAACAAACACTTCCGATTCTGCTGGGCTTGGCGTGGATTACGCCACTGTTCTCGTTCGTCGCCATCCTTTTTTTTGGTCCCCGAATGGGGACCCACGGAAAAAATGCTGCTTCGGTAGCAACCGCTGCAATTGTTTGTTCGTTTGTATTTTCGTTGTCGGCACTACTGATGTGGATTGGTGTGCACGGCATGTCCGGGGGGAGTCATGGCAGTCATCATGTGCTTCTCAAGGATTCTCAAACAGTGCTGGTTGCGGGAGCTGCGCAGTGGAATCTCGCCGATCATCAACCGTCCGGAAGTGAGGATGCAAGTGAAGCCGTTCATCCGGCACACGATGCCGACGCTGCAGGAGTTCAGCCAGAAGACGCGCACAACTTGCACCACTCGCCCGATTCGTCGGATTCGCACGGTGCAGGCGCGCACGTACCGATCTCGTACTCCGGCGATTGGTACACGCTTTTCAAGGTGGGATCCCTTGAGTTGACAATCGGCTGGTACATCGATGCACTGACGCTGTTGATGTTTGTGGTGGTTTCTTTGATAGCTTCGTGTATCCATATCTATGCTACCGGCTACATGCACGACGAACTGCATGAAGTAATCGATCATGAAGTGCACCTCGTAGCAGGAGGGCATCTGCATCGCCCCGGACGTTTTTCTCGTTTTTTTCAATCCCTGTCGCTCTTTTGTTTCAGCATGTTTGGGATCGTGATTGCTGGCAATCTTGCGATGATTTTCATTTTCTGGGAACTCGTTGGCATCTGTTCCTGGTTTTTGATTGGTTTTTATTACGAACGAAAGACAGCTTCAAACGCTGCGAACAAAGCGTTCATCCTCAATCGGGTTGGTGATTTTGGAATGCTCATTGGTTTGATGGCGCTGTGGGGTGCCCTTGGAACCTTTCGGTTTGCCGACTCTGTCACGATGAGCCTTGACGATGGGAAACCAGTCGTTGCCAAAGGACTTTTTAATCTCGTTCGTCCAGCAGAAAACGATCATCAACTCATCGTGCCAGACGGCATGGTAAAGGCTTCGGCCTCAGGTGAGATCGCAGGCATTATGATCGAGCATGCAACTCGCCCGAGAGATGGTGAGAGCGAACTCAAGAGTCGGATTTCACAGTGGCGTAGTGATGGTCTCGGTTCGTGGCTCTTGATTGTGGCAGGTCTTGGAATTTTCTGCGGGTGCGTGGGAAAAAGTGCACAGGTGCCACTGCATGTTTGGTTGCCAGATGCGATGGAAGGGCCAACGCCAGTCTCTGCCCTTGTTCATTCGGCCACGATGGTGGCTGCGGGTGTTTATTTAGTGGGTCGTCTTTATCCGATTCTCGCGCCCGAGGTGCTGCTGGTCATTGCCTATATCGGCATGATTACGTTGGTGATCGCCGCAACGATTGCGATGGTGGCGACAGATATCAAGCGCGTGCTGGCCTACTCAACGATCAGTCAACTTGGATACATGATGCTGGCGCTGGGAGTAGGGGGCTGGGTGGCTGGACTGTTTCACCTCATCACGCATGCGTTCTTCAAGAGCCTTCTTTTTCTTTGCTCAGGATCGGTCATCCATGCCTGCCATACCAATGACATGCGACGCATGGGTGGTTTGGCAAAAGTGATGCCGTGGACAGCAGGTGCGATGCTCATCGGCTGCCTTGCGATCATCGGGGCAGGCATCCCATTTGTGATTGGTTTCAGCGGTTACTACTCGAAAGACGCGATTCTCGCGCAGTCTCTTTCGTTTGTACAAAATAATCCTTCCCACCAGATTTTGTTTCTTGCGGCTGCCGCAGGAGCATCTCTGACCGCATTTTATATGTTCCGGCTGTGGTACATGACATTTGCCGGTGAACCACGAGATCACCACGTCGCAGAGCATGCTCATGAATCTCCTTTGATCATGGTGGCACCTCTGGTCGTGCTTTCCTTTTTTGCCGTCGTGGCAGGGTGGTCATTTTCCGGAGAAGGTGGACTGACTGGACTGCTTGAACAGGCTCGTCCTGCTGGAACAAGCGAAGGTGCTTCTCACGGACTCCTGCAGGTATCGTTAATGATTCCGGCGGAGCATGAGAGTCATCAGGGGGCGGTGCATCGCTCGGCGACACTGGTGGCATTCACGACGGCCGCGCTGGGATTGCTTGCGGCGACAAGTCTCTATCTGTGGAAATTCGTTTCGGTTGAATTGCTTTCCAGAATGTTCGGGCCGCTTGTGATTTTTCTGTCAAAGAGTTGGTATTTCGATGAGCTCTACAGCTTTCTTTTTATGAAACCGGTTTTGCTTGTGTCCTCCCTAGCGAGCGGCACCGATCGACATGCAATCGATAGATTTGTCGATGGCATTGCTTGGTGTGCGCGAAGGTTGGCTGTTTTTGACGACTGGATTGGGGCCGATTTGTCGTAGACGGCGTGGTCAACGCAACTGCTCATGCAACATGGAATATCGGCTTGAAAATGCGTGACTTTCAAACCGGAAAAGTAAGACAGTACGTGATGTTCATTGTGATTGGCACGATTGCGTTATTCGTTCTGGCAAGCATGCTTTGGAATTCGACCATCGCCGGCTAACCCCCCGGCTCACCCGACGGAAAAAGTGTTCATGAATCAGCCCGCATTGCTCCCCTTCTCGTTGCTTGTTTTCCTGCCAGCATGCGTTGCGTTGGTCATCGCACTGCCAATTATCCCCCGACAGCGAGAGGATCTGGTTCGCTGGATTGCGCTGACGACTACGGCAATAGTGTTCATGCTCTCGGTGTGGCTTGCGTTGCCTGGAGGTGTGACCGCAGGCGGCGTTGGATTCATGCTGGGTGAACCGGACATGCAGTCGGTAATTAAGTTGCCGTGGATTCAATCCTTCGGCATCGAGTATTTGCTCGGAGTTGATGGAATAAGCATGCCGTTGGTGGTGCTGACGACATTTTTGTCGATGCTTTCGGCGGCAGCGAGTTGGCCCATTACCAAGCATGTAAAAGCCCCCCCAAGCATGTAAAAGCCTATTTCGTGCTGTTTCTTTTGCTTGAAACAGGCATGCTCGGAGTCTTTATGTCACTCGATTTCTTTCTCTTTTACGTCTTCTGGGAAGTGATGCTCCTGCCAATGTATTTTTTGATTGGCATCTGGGGCGGTCCTCGTCGGGAATATGCGGCGATCAAGTTCTTTCTGTATACGCTCGTCGGAAGTGTGTTGATGCTGCTGGCAATTTTGATGCTCTACTTTACAAGCGACCTCAAGCTTCTTTCAGATGAACAGCTTGTGGCAGTTCACGCAGTGTCTCCGTTAATGGACGCGGCCACCATTAAGTCCTTACCAGGACCGCAGCACACATTCAATTTGCTCGCGCTTGCCGCCATTGGACAACTTCCAGAATCGCCATTTGCAGCAGCGCAGATTCTCGGGCTGAGTCTTGAAACGTGGGCCTTTCTACTTCTGTTGATCGGGTTTGCAATCAAAGTTCCGATCGTGCCATTTCACACGTGGCTGCCAGATGCTCACGTGGAGGCGCCGACGCCGATTTCAATGATTCTCGCCGGAGTTCTTCTGAAACTCGGTGGATACGGAATTCTTCGGATCTGCTATCCGATCTGTCCGGGTGCTGGGCTTTCATTGGCATGGCTTGTCTGTGGTATCGGAGTGCTTTCGATGCTGTACGGAGCATTTGCGGCACTTGCACAGAAAGATTTTAAACGCATGGTTGCGTACAGTTCGGTGAGCCACATGGGATATGTAATGCTTGGACTTGGAGTCTGGAGCGCCGTTGCTGGACAGGAATATCGCTGGGAGTATTGGGCACAGGGCGTGAATGGCGCCATGTTTCAAATGATTGCTCACGGCATCAGTTCTGCGGGCATGTTTTTTATGGTGGGCGTTTTATACGACCGCGTGCATCATCGAAATCTCGAAGAGTTCGGGGGTATTTTTAATAGAATGCCCGTCTATAGCGGATTAGCTGTCGCAATTTTTTTCGCAGGCCTTGGGCTTCCGGGAATGTGTGGATTCATCGGAGAAGTGTTGGTTACTCTTTCGAGTTGGAACTACAGCCGTCTCTTCGCATCGCTCTCAGCCTTCACGGTAATCTTGACCGCCGGTTACATCCTGTGGGCCATCC
>Ga0194050_1000976_pt1 | contig 9924 bp, 10 predicted proteins | sample SepL2310m_MetaG_FD_148657 | JGI IMG/M metagenome (GOLD analysis project Ga0194050, IMG submission 148657) | Anoxic zone freshwater microbial communities from boreal shield lake in IISD Experimental Lakes Area, Ontario, Canada - Sep2016-L239-10m | ecosystem: Environmental > Aquatic > Freshwater >...
TTTTCTCCGGTAAATCGCCATTTACCCATTTGATTTATCCGATTCCAGAACCCGGTGGTCTTGGAGTGCATCTCACTTTAGATATGGCTGGACAAGCGAAGTTTGGTCCTGATGTGGAATGGCTTGATATAGAAAATGAAGAGCAAATTGATTACACGGTAGATACGAAAAGGGGAGAAGGTTTTTATGCAGCTGTGAGAAAGTATTGGCCAGAGCTCAAAGATAATGCCTTACAGCCAGATTATTCCGGGGTCAGGGCCAAAATAGTCCCACCCAATACCCCAGCAGGTGACTTCTGTTTCAACACCCCGCAAGACCATGGACTGCAGGGACTCTACAACTTGTATGGCTTTGAGTCCCCAGGATTAACCTCCAGCATTGCCATTGCTAGGTATTTAGAGGGAAAAATCAAAAATTCCTTATAATCTAGGGCTGAAATCGCAAAGGAAGAGTGGCAGAGCGGTTGAATGCACCAGTCTTGAAAACTGGCGAGGATGAAAGTCCTCCGTGAGTTCGAATCTCACCTCTTCCGCCAAGTAAATAGGCATTACAAGGCTTCATGACACTACACAGCCTTTTTATTAAAGCCATCCGCTGGGTGGCTTTTTCTTTGACCCCATAGTCTGCTACCAGGTATTGGTGTGCTTAGAGGGGTTCCAGCTGGTATAAAACCTAGATTGATTGTGGGAATTGAAGGTAGATCATTAGTTTACTTTATACCTATATGGGTATAATATAAGCATGTTAAATCCTTTAAAACCATTGTATTGGGTGGGCTCTTCTAAGAAAGACTTAATGTCTTTATCAGGGCTGGTTAGAGATGTTTTTGGGTATGCCTTGCATTTATCTCAGGATGGCAAAAAACATGCTCAAGCCAAGCCCTTAAAAGGGTTTGGGGGCGCAGGAGTTTTAGAGGTGGTTGAAGACCATCTTGGCAATACTTACAGAGCGGTCTATACAGTGAAGTTGGCAGATAGGGTGTATGTGCTGCATTGCTTTCAAAAGAAATCAACCAGCGGCATTCAAACCCCAAAACCAGATATGGATTTAATTCATGAACGTTTAAAACTCGCTCAAGCACATGCAAAAGGAAATACAAAATGAACAAAATTGAAATCAGCAGTGGCAATGTCTATGCTGATCTAGGTGATAACCAAGCGGAAGAAATGCTAGTCAAGGCCCGCTTGGCTTTCAAGATTGGTGAAATCATCAAGCAGCGCCATTTAACTCAAGTAGCGGCCGCTGATCTTTTGGGACTTTCCCAACCCAAGCTTTCTGGCTTACTGCGTGGTCAATTTAGAGGTGTGAGCGAAACCAAAATGCTTGAATGTCTCAACCGATTGGGTAGAGACGTGCAAATTGTGATTCGTAAGCGATCCCGTTCTCAAGCGGATGGACATACTAGTGTGGTATTTGCCTAAGTAGCGCTGAGTTAGTAGTTCGCATTGCACTCATTAAGGCGGCAGTTACTACTATCGCCACAAACCCCAGCTCATTGGCTGGGGTTTTTCTTTATCTCTTCAGTTCTTGAGCTATTACTGACTCTTTTTCTTCAGAGTCATCTTCTCACTATCACTATCCATGGCGGTCTTATATCCCGGTGGATATTTACTCCAAGCATAACCCTTAACCGCATGCTCATAGCCGTACTGAAACAGGGCGTTCATATACTTGGTATCAAACTCTTCCTTATGAGGCTCATTAAAGTCTGATCCAATGTAGGCAAGGTTAAAGCCAACTTGATCCATCTTGGTCATGGCATAGATGCGATACAGATCCCCGATACCTTGCGTCTGAATCAATTGTGCGATGGCTCGCCCCGCAACACTAATGGTGCGGCGCTCAGTTTCACTCCAGCGAGGGTCTAAACGTGAATTACGAATGATGTATGCCTGACGATTAAGGCGACGCTTAAGGCCTAAGTCATTCGCCTTTTGTGCTGCTGCCGATGGATATAAAAATACTTGGGTGCTCGCACCACCATCTACATGCATTTCTTGGAAGGCTTGACCATCTACTAAGAAATCAAACATTACTGGTGAGAACGCTCCAGGAATAGATGCGGAGGCGAGCATGATGCGACGAAAGAGTTCAAGTGCTTCGGGCGTGCCGATGGTAGCAATTTTGCCCATATTCCAGGCTACTGGTATACCAGCATCGATATTAGTAGTACCAATCAATAGCCAACGACCATTGGCGTTGTATTCAAAAGCAATTTTCTTGAGGAAATTGGCATCAACATATTTTGAGATTAATTGATAGAGCGGGGTGGAGTCGGCCAAGCCATCGCTAAAGATTCCAGACAGAATGCCACGCTCGATATAAACATCTTTCGGATTGATATTGGTATAGACCTCTTGTAGCACTGGATCATATTCTTTGCCCAGATAAGCGAACGGGGCAATTAAAGCGCCGGTGCTGATACCAGTCACTAAATTAAAAGCAGGTCTAGATCCTTGTTTAGACCAGCCTACTAAAAGCCCGGCACCGAAGGCGCCATCATCACCGCCACCAGAAAGGGCCAAGAAGTTAGCATCTCCAGCAAAAGCCTTTTTGCCACGAGCAGCTTCAATTTGAATCAGGTCGGCTACTAATGCATCTACGCTGGCCTGAGTGGAGATGAGATAGCGCACACTGGGTAAGCCGGCGATTTGCGCTTTACTGAGTGATTGGGCTGGCACGGCAGATTTACGCTCTAAAGCAGAGCATCCCAAAAGGCTGAGAGACACTACTACGCAGGCTGTAAGTGACGATAAACGCATAGATACCCTGAATGAATGAATTCTTTTAATTGTAATAGCTGCCTATTTCAGAGGTGTTACACAGCTTAGGGAGCAAATGCGCCACCAGCCTCGAGGGCCTTGAGTTCATCTCCTGAAATTCCCAGTTCAGCTAATACTTCACTCGTATGTTCACCCAACAGTGGAGGATGCTTGCGCACTTGCTGTGGTGTGCCCATTAGCTTGACTGCAAAACCAATATTAGGAACCCTACCTTCCACAGGATGATCAATGTCCATCCGCATTTTGCGATGACGACCATGATCACTATCAAATGCTTCTGGATAGGTATTAATTGGACCTGCCGGAATGCCAGCAGCCAGGAGATCATCTACCCATTCATGACTCGCTCTAAAAACGAAAGTCTTTTCTAATTCGGTGGCAAGTTCTAAGCGATTTGCTAGGCGCAGGGGATTGGTTTTAAAGCGCGCATCTTCACATAATTCAGGGCGAGCAATTTTGTCACAGAGTAATTTCCACAACTTTTGATTCGTAGCGCCCATCACGAAGTAGCCATCAGAAGCTTGCATCGCTTGATAGGGTGCACTCATATGGTTGGCAGTACCTAGCTTGTAGGGCTCAACCCCAGTACCCCAATATTGCGCACTATCCCAGATAGAAAATGCTAAAGCGGAGTCAAATAAAGAGGCGTCAATAAATTGACCTTCACCACTTTTGGTTTTACCAATGTAAGCCGATAAAATGCCGTAAATAGCAAAGAGCGCGCAACCAATATCGGCTACTGGAACACCGGCTTTGACTGGTGGACCATCAGGATAGCCAGTCACACTCATCACACCTGACATGGCTTGCGCCATCAAATCAAAACCAGGACGATCTGCCCAGGGCCCCGTTTGTCCAAAACCAGAGATGCTGGCATAAACCAAACCAGGATTGATGGGCTGAAGAGAAGGGTAGTCAATTCCCAATTTTTTCATCACACCAGGACGATAGTTTTCTACCAAAATATCTGCTGTCTTCACTAATTCAAAAAAGACTTTTTTGCCCGCCTCTGTTTTGAGATTGAGAGTGAGGCTACGCTTATTGCGGTTCATGTTCAAAAAGCCCATGCTGTCTGAACCCTTCATCTTGAATCCCATCGCTCCTCGGGTTTGATCGCCGGTACCCGGAGGCTCTATTTTGATGACATCAGCGCCTAAGTCAGCTAGGAGCATGCAGCAGTAGGGGCCAGCCATCACTTGGCTAACGTCTAATACTCTTACCCCAGCGAGAGGCAAAGGTCTGAGCGACCCCTTTAAATCATGGTGGATAGGTGTTTTACTCATTGTTTGCTTGTTTTTATATGATTAGAATGATTGTCTAATAGTATCAAAGACAACTAAAACAAGATTTGGAGACTGTATGTTGGTTCAATTACCAAAATGGGTGCTACGTAGTTTGATTGCTACAGCACTGAGTTGTGCATCATTTTTCGCGTTCGCTCAGCAAGCCTTTCCAACAAAGCCAATTCGTCTGATCGTAGGCTTTGCTCCCGGTGGCGGCACGGATATTGTGGCTCGTGCCATCGCGCCGAAGATGAGCGAAATCTTAGGTCAGAGCGTGATTGTTGAAAATAAGTCTGGAGCTGCGGGTACGATTGCTGCGGATCAGATCGCTAAATCCAATCCAGATGGCTATACCTTACTTGTTGGCCACTCTAATTCCAATGCTATTGCACCCTTCGTTCTAACCAATGTTCCATACAATCCCGCAACCGATTTCACCCCCATTACGTATTTAGGTTATGTGCCAAACGTATTAGTCGTAAAAGCATCATTGCCGGTGAACACAGTTGCGCAATTAATTTCTCTTGCTAAGGCGAATCCAGGACAGATGACCTATGGCTCATCAGGGATTGGTAGTACACAACACTTAGCAGGCGCCTTGTTTGCCAAGATTGCAGGTATTGAGTTAAATCACGTTCCATATAAAGGTAGTGGCCAAGCCATTATTGATTTGCTGGGTGGTCAGATTACGATGAACTTTGATACCTTGCCACCAAACTTGCAGCAGATCAAAGAGGGCAGCTTAAAAGCGCTAGCGATTTCTACTCCAAAACGTTTGTCGATTCTGCCAAACGTACCTACCTTCAATGAGGTCGGCATTACTGGATTTGATGTGACGAACTGGTATTCCATCATGGGGCCTAAAGGCATGGATCCAGCGGTAGTAAACAAGATCGATCAGGCAGTAAAAGCAGCGATGGCAGATCCACAAATCAAGAAGACATTGGATTCACAGGGCTTACAGCCTGAAGGGCCTGCAACACCTGCCGCATTTAGTCTGTTCTTGACTGGTGAGCTTGCTAAATACCAGCGCTTGGTAAAGAGCTTAAATATTAAAGCGGAATAAGATTTCTTTATGACGCAAGCAGATCAAGGCGTTAAGGTTGCGCAAGTAAACTTTGAAGTGCGCGGTAAGATTGCATACATTACTTTTGATCACGTGGCTGCACTCAATGCCATGACAGTCGCCATGTATGAAAGTCTTCAATCGATTTGTCAGGACATTGCCAAGAATCCTAACATTCGGGTAGCCATCTTTCGGGGTGCTGGTGGAAAGTCTTTTGTCTCTGGTAGTGATATTGCGCAATTTACGAGTTTTAAAGATGGAGAAGATGGCGTTCGCTATGAAGCAGCCATTCATGATTATTTAAATCCCTTGGCAACATTGTCAATACCAACGATCGCTGTGATTGATGGTATGGCAGTGGGCGGTGGTCTTGCCATTGCTACTTGCTGCGACTTTAGGATCTCCACACCTGATGCTAAGTTTGGTGTGCCCATTGCTAGAACTCTGGGTAACTGCCTCTATCCCGGCAATATTGCCTGGTTAGTTGCTCACATGGGGGTGAATATCGTTCGGCGCATGCTCCTCTTGGCGGAAATGATTCCAGCAAGCGAACTTAAAAGCCAAGCTTATTTATTAGCTACTTACGATCCCGATCAACTGGGTAAAGAAGCAGATGCTTTAGCGGAGCGCTTATCTAAATTGGCTCCCATTACTCAAAAAGCTAGCAAACTCATCATGGCCAGAATTATTGCCAATCAACTACCAGATTGCGAAGATCTCATTCGTGAGACATATGGCAGTAACGATTTTAAAAACGGCGTCGCTTCCTTCTTAAAAGGTGAGCCGCCCGTTTGGACTGGTAAGTAAACTAACCTTAGTCCAAAAACATTTCTTGAAGATTGTTCAAGTAGCGTAGACCCAAACTCGTTGCTTTGAGCTTACTTGGGTTCTCATCTAGCAAACCTTTTTTACTCGCTGCATCTAGGCCTTTACTAATGACGTTCAAAGGCAAGCCAGTGCGCTCACTGAAGGTATTAGTATCAACGCCATCCGTCAGTCTTAAGGTATTGAGCATAAATTCAAAGGGAAGATCTTTGACAGAGATTTCTCGTGACTCAATTAAGGCATTGCCTTTGGTCTCCATTGCCTGCATATAAGTTTCAGGATGCCGCTCTCGTACTTGACGAGTAATTTTTGCTGGATAAGAAATCTTACCGTGGGCGCCAGCGCCAATACCAATGTAATCACCAAAGCGCCAGTAGTTCAGATTGTGTTTACATTCCTGATCTTTCTTGGCATAAGCAGAAACTTCATAACGCTGATAGCCTGCCCCAGTGAGTAGTGCTAAGTTTTGTTCGAAGATCGCATCGATCTCATCATCACTTGGTAACTTGGGAGGAAAATTCGCAAAATAAGTATTGGGCTCAAGCGTGAGGTTGTAAAGCGAGAGGTGAGGCGTCTGAAAAGAGAGTGCCGTTTCGATATCTGACCTTGCAGCTTCAAGGCTTTGATTGGGTAAGCCATACATCAGGTCTAAATTAACAGACTTAAAGTTAGCCAGTGCAATCTCTACTGCACATTTTGCTTCTACACCATTATGAATGCGCCCCAGCGCCTTGAGCTGTTCATCTTGAAAGCTCTGGATGCCTAAAGACACCCGATTGATGCCAGCTTTAGCAAAGCCAGCCAATTTCTCTGCCTCCACTGAGCCAGGATTGGCCTCCATGGTGATCTCTGCATCTGGCTCTAAATTGATGCGGGCGCGAACCGCGCACAGTAACTGATCCATGCCAGCAGCCGATAACAAGCTTGGCGTACCACCACCAATAAAAATACTGTGAACGTGGCGCCCCCAAATATTCGGTAGCTCAGTTTCAAGATCGGCAATTAGGGCATTGATATAGCGCTGCTCATCAAAACCACCTGCAAGATTTGCGGCATCTTTAATTTGATGCGAATTAAAGTCGCAGTAGGGACACTTCTTTTCACACCACGGAAAATGAATATACAAAGCCAGAGGCGGCAGGGCTGTTAGCGCAATGGGATTGATCACAGCGATTAAGTGCGCAACTGTAATTGACTAATCAGTTCACGTAAGGCTTGACCACGGTGACTGATTAAATTCTTTTGCACAGGATCAAGTTCTGCAACGGTTTTATTAAGCTCAGGCAAGAAAAAATAAGGGTCATAACCAAAGCCATTGTTGCCTGTCGCTTCATCCACGATCAAGCCATGCCAGCTGGTTTCCACAATGAGAGGGCTAGGATCATCAGCACTATTGACCAGGACTAAGGCGCAAACATAATGTGCGCTGCGATCAGATTGATTACTTAATTCAGAAATGAGCTTTTGATTATTAGCAGCATCATTTGCTTGCTCGCCAGCATAGCGAGCAGAGTGAACACCAGGTCTGTTATGGAGTGCGTGGGCACAAATGCCAGAATCATCGGCTAAAGCAGGTAAACCACTAGCGCTACTGGCATGACGTGCTTTAGCAAGGGCATTCTCAATAAAGCTGTTATATGGTTCTTCGGCAGGCGTAATGCCGAGCACTCCTTGCGGTATGACCTCAAAGTGAAAGGGCGCCAAGAGTGCCTGAAATTCTTTCAGCTTGCCAGCATTATTAGAAGCGAGAACGAGCTTTTGCATTAACTATTCAACTCAGGAAGTAGAGCTAATCAAACGGATTACTTCAATGCTTCTATTTGTAAGTGAGAGAGCTCTCGAATACCTTGCTCCGCCAGATCTAACAGGGCATTGAGCTCGGGTCTAGAGAATGCTGGACCTTCTGCAGTGCCTTGCACTTCAATCATGCCGCCCTTACCAGTCATGACGACATTCATGTCAGTGTCACAAGAGGAGTCTTCTGGGTAATCTAAATCGAGAACAGGAGTGCCTTGATAGATTCCAACGGAGATAGCAGCTACGCTATCAATGATGGGGTCTTGAGTCAGAACACCACTTTGAAGTAAGTGATTCACTGCATCACGCGCAGCAACATAAGCGCCAGTAATTGCAGCAGTACGTGTGCCACCATCAGCTTGCAAGACATCGCAATCTAAGTGAATGGTGCGCTCACCCAAAATTTCAAGATTGAAAATACTACGCATAGCGCGACCAATGAGGCGCTGAATTTCTTGAGTACGCCCGGATTGTTTTCCGCGAGCTGCTTCTCGATCACTGCGGGTATGAGTAGAGCGGGGGAGCATGCCGTATTCAGCGGTCACCCAACCTTCACCTGAACCTCTTTTATGTGGTGGTACCTTATCTAGAATGCTGGCAGTGCACAGTACCTTGGTGTCCCCAAAAGCAATCAGTACAGAGCCTTCAGCATGTTTAGTAAATGCCCTAGTAATTGTGACGGGGCGCAGGTCTTTTGGCTTACGCCCACTTGGACGGGTGATATTGGCGGGGTTCGGGGTACTCATGAGCTTTTGGTCCTAAGGTTGATCTGCAATTAGTCTATGCGTCTATAAAGAATCTACAATGTCCCTATGATATCGAGCATGACTGGTTATGGCAGCGCTTCTCGCCAAGTCTCCCTGGGAGCTGGCGTAGTTGCTGATCTGCAGGTGGAATGTCGGGCTGTGAATAGCCGCTTTCTGGATTTAGGATTTCGTCTTCCAGACGAATGCCGCGGGGCCGAGCCTGCCTTGCGGGAGCTGGTGACCCAGAGTCTTTCCCGAGGAAAAGTCGAATTTAGGGCGGCTTGGCGCATTAATAACAGTGGTGGGGCTGCCAAAGCCAATCCTCAGGCCCTGGGTGCCTTAAATCAAGATCGCTTAGAGGCATTGAAGGTTCTGCAAGCTCAAGCCCAAGAAATTTTCACAGATGCACGAGAGTTAAGCATTTCCGATGTCCTGCGGTGGCCAGGAGTTGTTGCTGAGCCGCGTGGTGAGGAAGAAGGTTGGATTGCAGCTACCGTCGAAGCTGGCAAAGCAGCATTGGCTGTTTTAAGCGAAAGCCGGAATGCAGAAGGCAAAGCCTTAGTTAGTGTTCTTACTAGCATCACTGGCAAGATGCGTGCCATCGTCAAGACGATTGAGCCTAAGGTTCCAGAATATGTGGCGCAGTATCAAAAAAAACTGACGGAACGTTTATCAGAGGCTTTAGCTGCTCAGGAACATGGAAAAAATGTCAGCGGGTCTGGCACTGAACTCATGGAACGCATTCGTCAAGAGGTTGTGCTCTATGCAGTGCGTATTGATATCGCAGAAGAGTTTGCTCGTTTGAAGACGCATCTTCAAGCTGTTGACACTGCACTAGCTGGCAAAGGCCCTGTTGGTAAACGTTTAGACTTTTTGATGCAAGAGCTAAACCGTGAAGCGAATACCCTCAGCTCAAAGTCGGTTTCTGAAGAATGCACCCAGGCAGCCCTAGAGCTCAAGCTCTTGATAGAGCAAATGCGCGAACAAGTACAAAACTTAGAGTAATCCGTACAATTGAATCATGACTAAGGCAAACCAAACCCCACCATATCAAGGCAGCATGTTGATGATTGTTGCGCCATCCGGTGCCGGCAAATCTTCTTTGGTCGATGCGCTACTCAAAGCGGATCCGGGTTTGAAATTATCTCTATCAACTACGACACGAGCACCTCGGTCTGGTGAGGTAGATGGTAAAAATTATCGCTTTGTATCCAAAGAAGAATTTACTCGTGAAAAAGATCAGGGTCACTTTTTAGAATGGGCAGAAGTGCATGGCCATTTTTATGGCACATCGAAACCTTGGATCGAATCACAAATGCAAGCGGGTAGTGATGTAGTACTTGAGATCGATTGGCAAGGCGCGCAGCAAATTCGGAAATTGATTCCAGCAGCACAGTGGATCTTTATTTTTCCGCCTTCAAAAA
>Ga0194050_1000983_pt1 | contig 9880 bp, 9 predicted proteins | sample SepL2310m_MetaG_FD_148657 | JGI IMG/M metagenome (GOLD analysis project Ga0194050, IMG submission 148657) | Anoxic zone freshwater microbial communities from boreal shield lake in IISD Experimental Lakes Area, Ontario, Canada - Sep2016-L239-10m | ecosystem: Environmental > Aquatic > Freshwater >...
ACGGGCCTAAAATTGAATTTTCTCTGAAGGATACCTTGGGGCGTGTATGGCAATGCGGCACCATCCAGTTGGACTTTAACTTGCCGGCGCGCCTGGGTGCGGAGTATGTGGACGAAGATAACACACGTAAGGTGCCAGTGATGCTGCATCGTGCCATTCTTGGCTCGCTGGAGCGCTTTATTGGTATCCTGATTGAGCACCATGCGGGCGCCTTCCCGCTTTGGTTGGCGCCAATCCAGATGGTCGTACTGAATATCTCGCAAGCGCAAAATGATTATGCAGCACAAGTTGCGGAAATATTGAAATCAGCCGGGTTTCGCACGCACTTGGATTTGCGTAACGAGAAAATTACCTATAAAATACGGGAATATAGTCTGCAAAAGCTACCATACCAATTAATTGTGGGTGACAAAGAGATGGCCGCCAAGCTTGTTTCTGTTCGAAACAGGAAGGGTGAGGATCTCGGTCAGATGTCTATAGAAGCACTTGTGCGATATCTCCAGTTAGAGCTACAAGCGGGTGACGTGATTTAATTTTAGTGGAGAAACTACAATAGCTCAGGATAAAGAACAACGACTTAACGAGCAAATAACGGCACCTCAGGTGCGGCTAGTTGGTGTCGAGGGGGAACCACTTGGTGTTGTAACGATAACGGAAGCGCTGCGCTTGGCCGAGGAGGCCGATTTGGATTTAGTGGAGGTTGCGCCGATGGCGGAGCCGCCGGTGTGTCGTATTATGGACATCGGTAAGTTTAAATATGCCGAGAGCAAGAAGCAGCATGAGGCCAAGCTAAAACAAAAGCAGATCCAGATAAAGGAAGTTAAGTTCAGGCCGGGCACAGATGACGGCGATTACAATATTAAGTTGCGCAATCTCACCAAATTTTTGGGGGAGGGCGACAAGGTGAAGATTACGTTACGCTTTCGTGGACGCGAAATTGCACACCAAAGCATTGGCATGCAGATGATGGAGCGGGTTATGGCTGATCTTTTGGAGCACGGTACCGTGGAGCAGTTTCCTAAGATGGAGGGGCGTCAGATGGTTATGGTACTCTCACCGAAAAAGAAGTAACCCACCTAACGAGTTATGTTTTTGAATCTTGTACCGGTTAAAGGGCTGGCTGGGGCGAGTTAGTATTAAACAGCCAAGATAAGTGATTCTGGGTCTTTAAGCGCTCCTTTCGGGGGCCTCCTAGCGTCATAAAATAAGGGAGTTGTTGTGCCTAAAATGAAAACCAAAAGTGGCGCTGCGAAGCGCTTCAAGGTGCGTGCAGGTGGCAGCGTTAAGCGCGCGCAGGCATTCAAGCGTCATATCCTGACCAAAAAAACTACCAAAAGCAAGCGTCAGTTGCGTGGTACCACCGAAGTTCACGCAAGCAACGTGGCGTCTGTTCGAGCCATGATGCCATACGCATAAGGGGTAAGACATGCCAAGAGTTAAACGTGGTGTAACGGCGCGTGCGCGTCATAAAAAAGTTTTAGATTTAGCCAAGGGCTATCGTGGTCGCCGTAAGAATGTGTACCGCATTGCCAAGGAAGCGGTAATGAAGGCTGGGCAATACGCCTACCGGGATCGTCGGCAACGCAAGCGTCAATTCCGTACTTTGTGGATTGCGCGTATCAATGCGGCAGCCAGGGAACAGGGGCTAAGCTACAGCGTCTTCATGAACGGACTCAAGAAAGCCGCGATTAGCATTGACCGCAAGGTGCTCGCAGATATTGCTGTGTTCGATAAGCATGCTTTTGTGCAAATTGTCGCGCAGGCAAAAGTTAGCCTCGGTGTCTAAGCGTACATAAAATTTTATCCATCTTTTAGGGAGGCGTTTTGCGCCTCCTTTTTTGTAATTCATTGTTTTTTCCTGCTTTAGAGTAAACGCATAATAAATAATTGCCATGCAAGAGCTTGATAAAATTCTCAACGAGGCGCTGGAGCGTTTTGCCGCGATTGAACAGATGGCTGAGCTTGAGCAGGTTAAGGCGCATTATTTGGGCAAAGAAGGTCAACTGGGCGTCCTATTGAAGGGGCTTGGCAAGCTATCTGCCGAAAGTCGGCCGGCAGCTGGGGCGAAGATTAATCATGTCAAGCAGGGTATTGAAAGTGCCTTGCAGCAAAGACGTGAAGCCATTCAGTACAATCAATTACAGCTTCAACTTGAAGCGGAGGCGTTGGACGTCACCCTACCTGGTAGGGGATTGGGCTGCGGTGGGCTGCACCCAGTCACGCGCACTCTAGAGCGCATCGAGAATCTATTCAGTTCATTAGGATTTACTATTGCGTCTGGCCCAGAAATTGAGAGTGATTTCTATAATTTTACGGCACTCAATATTCCAAAAAATCATCCAGCGCGCGCCATGCATGACACGTTTTACGTTGACCAGGATCATGTGCTGCGCACCCATACCTCGCCGGTGCAAATTCGTTATATGGAAAACAACAAACCACCATTAAGAATTATCGCACCAGGACGAGTGTACCGCTGTGATTCAGATGTGACGCATTCGCCTATGTTTCATCAGGTGGAGGGCTTGTGGATTGATGAAGACGTGAATTTTTCCATGCTCAAGGGCGTTCTATCTGACTTTATGCAATCCTTCTTCGAGCGCGAAGATCTGCAGGTTCGTTTTCGCCCTTCATTTTTTCCATTCACCGAACCGTCTGCGGAGATGGATATCCAGTGTGTTCAATGTAATGGCAAGGGGTGTCGTGTGTGTAGTCATACCGGCTGGCTGGAGGTTTTGGGTAGCGGGATGGTGCACCCAAATGTGCTGCATCATGTCAAAATTGATAGTGAAAAATACTTGGGCTTTGCATTTGGTTTAGGGGTTGAGCGTCTAGCTATGTTGCGTTACGGTGTGCCCGATTTACGCCTGTTTTATGAAGGCGATTTGCGATTCTTGAAACAATTTAATTAGCATGAAATTTTCTGAGATTTGGCTAAGGTCGTGGGTTGATACCAAACTGTCAAGCCACGAGCTAGCGCATGCCCTAACCATGGCGGGGCTGGAGGTGGAGACGCTAGAATCGGTGGCCCCCCCATTTAGTGATGTGGTGGTGGCTGAGGTGCTAGAGGTAACCAGGCACCCAAACGCTGATCGATTAAATCTTTGTCAGGTAAATGTTGGCGATGGTATGCCACTAAGTATCGTTTGTGGCGCACCTAATGTCGCTGTTGGCATAAAGGTCCCTTGTGCACGTATTGGCGCAATCTTACCGGATGGACTCGTGATTAAACGGGCCAAGGTTCGCGGTGTTGATTCCTTTGGAATGCTGTGCTCTGGTACGGAGCTAGGCTTGGCTGGAGAGAACCAGGGGTTGTGGCTGCTACCAGATGATTCACCAGTTGGCATGAAGTTGCGTGATTACATGGAGCTGGACGATACGCTATTCACCTTGAAGCTCACTCCAAATCGTAGTGACTGCCTGAGTATTGCTGGTGTAGCCAGAGAGGTCGCAGCCATTACCGGGGGCACACTAAATACAATACAGGCCCACCATGTCCACCCGACCTTAACTGAGGTTATGGCGATACAGGTTAGCGCTTCCGAGGTGTGCCCATTGTATTGTGGCCGCGTTATACGTGACATCAATGCCATGGCCGTGACGCCTTTATGGATGAATCATCGCTTAGAGCGTGGGGGAGTTCGCAGTGTTAATGCGGTGGTGGATATCGCCAACTACGTCATGCTCGAGCTTGGCCAGCCCATACATGCCTTTGATAGGGATAAGATTATTGGTGAGGTGGTGGTGCGCTATGCTCGGGTAGGTGAAGAATTAACTCTGCTTAACGGACAAAATGTCATACCACAGAATGATATGGTAGTGACCTCAGATGATGTGAAATTGTTGGCGTTGGCAGGGATTATGGGTGGCGCAGAGAGCGGTGTAGGTGACGCCACTCATAATGTTTTTTTAGAGAGTGCTTTTTTTGCACCTGACGCAATTATTGGCAAGGCGCGAAAGCTTAACATTGCCACCGACTCCTCTTATCGATTTGAGCGCGGTGTAGATTTTTGCGCAACTGGCACGGCTTTGGAGCGTGCAACTCAGTTGCTGCTTGAGATTTGTGGCGGACAAGCCGGTCCAATTAGCGAGGTGCGCAAGAATTTGCCAGCACGTGATCCAATCACACTGAGGCTAGAGCGAGTCAATCGTGTGCTAGGGACTCGCTTGGATAGCATTGAGGTTGTTGCCATATTGCGCCGCCTACAATTAAAGGCTTTTCGTCAGAATGACAATCTGTTGGTGACGCCACCCAGCTACCGCTTTGATTTACTGCTCGAAGTGGACTTGATCGAGGAAGTTGCGCGCGTGATTGGTTATGACAACATTCCGGCGCAGCCACTAAGAACTGCAGCCAGGATGGTTTCACACACAGAGGTCAGACGCCCAGTATCTCGGCTGCGCAATGCGATGGTGGTACGTGATTATCAGGAAACCATTAGCTACGCCTTTGTCGATGCAGAGACTGAGCTTAATTTGTGCGCCAATACAACACCGGTGACCCTTAAGAATCCACTCTCTAATCACTTGGCGGTGATGCGCAGCAGTCTTTTGGGTGGCTTGGTAGGCGCCCTGCGTGTTAACCTTGTGCGAAAACAGTCACGCGTGCGCTTATTTGAGGTGGGAGCCTGCTTTTTTGGCGGAAATTATGCTCAGCGTGAGCAATTTGCGGGGTTGTGTTGTGGTACGCAACTTTCGGAGCAATGGGGAGAGGTGTCCCGTAATGTAGATTTTTACGATGTAAAGGCCGACGTAGAGGCGCTATTCCCCTCCACTGCACTATTAAGCTTTGTGGCATCACCGCATCCCGCCTCCCATCCGGGACGATCTGCCCAGGTGTGGGCTCATGGAAGAGCAGTTGGCTGGATTGGAGAGTTGCATCCGAAGTGGTTGCAACAGTATGATATTTCACAGGCGGTGGTGTGGTTTGAGGTTGAGATGGATGCATTGGTATCGGTCGACTTGCCGTGCGCCAATGAAATCTATAAATCTTTGCCGGTGCGACGAGATCTTGCTGTGATTGTGGACGAGGATACAACAGCTCAATCTTTACTGGATGCCATGCGAGATAGCGATGCTCCACACGTGACGGAACTTGCTTTGTTTGATCTATATCGTGGAAAAGGTGTGGAAAATGGTAAAAAAAGCCTTGCTTTCCGTGTGTTATTGCAAGATACTGAGAAAACGTTGATTGATAGTGAAATTGAGTTAAGTATCGCACATCTGACTGCTGTCTTGCAGAAGCATGGTGCGCAACTGCGAATATAGAGGTGATTATGACATTAACCAAGGCAGAGCTTGCGGATCTACTATTTGAAAAGGTTGGCTTGAATAAGCGTGAAGCCAAGGACATGGTTGAGTCCTATTTCGAAGAGATTCGTGCCCAGCTTGAGTGCGGTGACAGTGTAAAATTGTCTGGTTTTGGCAACTTCCAGCTACGTGAAAAGCCCGAACGTCCCGGACGTAATCCAAAAACAGGCGCAGATGTGCCTATATCAGCACGCCGTGTAGTGACATTTCATCCCAGTCAAAAACTCAAGAGCATGGTAGAGACCAACTATCATGGAAAACAGAAAAATTAATCACTCCCTACCACCGATCCCAGCAAAGCGTTATTTTGCAATTGGTGAAGTTAGTGACTTGTGCGGAGTAAAGGCGCATGTGTTGCGTTACTGGGAGCAGGAATTTACCCAGCTCAAGCCAGTCAAAAGAGGCGGAAATCGACGCTACTATCAGCATCACGAGGTTCTTCTTATCCGTCACATTAGGCAACTGCTATACGAGGAGGGCTTTACTATTAGCGGTGCTCGTGGTCGTTTGGGAAATTTCCCCGAGCAGCAGGTCCTTGATACGCCGCCACACCCACCTCAAATGAGCATAGGCTCATCTGCACTGCGTCAAGAAATCCGCGAAATCATAACTTTGCTAGAGGCCTAGCAGCCATCCTCCACCATCAATTATTGACCGCAAATAGAGTCTGATTAGAGGTTGTATGTGCGTAGCATGAATGTATGCTACGAATTTAAGTGCAAACGTAGAGGCTGCAATGTTCGCAGTTCAGCGCTGCTCAGCTGAGATGGCCGGGCACACTTCCATTGGCAGATTGTTTTTGCTATAATCCGCGCAGTTTTCAGATGGGCCTAGGCCCATTTTTTATTGGCGGATGCAAATCATGGACGTGGCTAGATTGGTGGAGACAACGGTGACTGGCTTGGGTTATGAGCTTGTTGATTTTGAGTTGTCCGGCAGGGGTTTGATGCGGGTATTACTCGATCATTCTGCAGGCGTTACAGTGGAGGACTGTGAGCTGGTCAGTCACCAGCTGACACGCCTGTTTGCGGTAGAGGTGATTGACTATGGTCGCCTTGAGGTTTCATCCCCGGGACTAGATCGGCCAATCAAGAAGGAGGCTGATTTTATACGCTTTTGTGGCAAAAAGGTGCAGCTAAGGTTGCGCATGCCGTTGGCGGGACGCAAGAACTTTACGGGTACTTTGGGCGAGCTCCAGCACGGTGTGCTGAAGCTGCATGTGGACGACGGTAGTCAGACGCTGATTGAGCTGTCTAATGTGGACAAGGCGCGACTGGTCCCCACATTTTAATGGGTTGTTTTGTATGCGGGGAAATCAGCCTGATCTGATGCACCTTGGCGCTGGAGTGTCAAGTGTAATCAGGGGTGAGAAAAACGATAGTAAGTTTGTCAACTTAAGAAATATTTGGATGGGCTGGAGGTAGTGATGAGTCGTGAAGTTTTATTATTGGTCGACGCCTTGGCGCGTGAAAAAAACGTGGACAAGGAGATTGTGTTGGGTGCGTTGGAGTCTGCCTTGGCATCCGCTACCAAAAAGCGATTTACCGAGGAGTCCGATGTGCGCGTTAGCATTGACCGAGACACCGGAGAGTACCTGTCATTTCGTTGTTGGCAGGTAATGGATGACGAGACTTTTGAAACTCCAGACTTACATATTAAGCTTAGCGAGGCTCAAAAACTTAATCCAAATATTCAGCTGGGAGAATTTATCGAGGAACCCCTGGACTCTGTCGATTTTGGGCGTATAGGCGCACAGGCCGCAAAGCAGGTAATTTTTCAAAAAATTCGTGACGCTGAGCGTGAGCAGTTGTTGAGTGACTTCATGGAGAGAGGGGAGCACTTAGTTTCTGGTACGGTAAAGCGTGTTGAGCGTGGCAATGCCATCATCGAGTTTGGTAAGATCGAGGCACTGTTGCCGCGTGACCAGATGATACAAAAAGAGAATATGCGTGTCGGAGATCGCGTGCGTGCGTATCTGTTGCGCGTAGATCGATCGGTGCGTGGACCGCAAATTGCCTTGTCGCGTATCACGCCTGAATTTTTGGTGAAGTTGTTCGAGCTTGAGGTTCCAGAAATTGAAGAGGGATTGCTGGAGATAGTAAGTGCAGCACGTGACCCAGGGGTGCGCGCAAAGATATCGGTACGCTCTCATGATAAGCGCATAGATCCGATTGGGACCTGTGTTGGCATGCGCGGCTCGCGTGTGCAGGCGGTGACCAATGAGTTAGCGGGCGAGCGCGTTGACATTGTGCTGTGGTCCGATGATCCCGCAACCTGTGTTGTCAACGCCTTGGCTCCGGCTGAGGTGACCAGCATCATGGTGGACGAAGATAGTCACAGTATGGACGTGGTTGTTGAGGAGGAAAATCTTGCGCAGGCCATTGGTCGAAATGGACAAAATGTACGTTTAGCCAGTGAACTAACTGGGTGGACTATTAATATTATGACGGTGAACGAGTCCGACCAAAAAAATGAGAAAGAATTTTCTAGGGTGCGTGATTTATTTACAGAGAAGCTGGATGTGGATGCAGAGGTGGCGGACATCCTGGTCCAGGAGGGCTTTAACACCTTAGAGGAGGTGGCTTACGTGCCGCTGGAGGAGATGCTGGCAATTGAGTCACTTGATGAGGCGACAGTAAATGAGTTGCGCAGTCGCGCACGTAATGTATTGCTGACCGCAGCTATTGTTACTGAGGAGCAGGTTGGGCATGGTATTGAGAGTCTAATCAAGCTTGATGGTATGGACGAAACGCTCGCCCGAGCTCTGTCAATGAATGGCGTGAACACTCAAGAACAGCTTGCTGATCTGGACGTGGATGAGCTGGTTAAGCAGACGGGCATAGATGAGGAGCGTGCGAATCAATTGATTATGACTGCACGTGCTCCATGGTTTGTCTAATAGGTCTGCAGTAAAGATAGCTGTTTTTGAGTGCTATTGCTCAAATTCTGGCGGTTAAGGGGTGGCAATGGGAAAAATGAATGTAGCGCAATTTGCTAGCGAACTTGGCTTGTCGGTTGAGTTATTGCTTGAGCAGCTGCAGGCGGCTGGGCTTGTAAAGCAGCAAGAGTCAGACGGCATATCAGAGGAGGATAAGGCGCTATTATTGGCCCACCTGCACAGCGTGCACGGTAACGCTAAAGGTAAAAAAATTACATTAACTCGTCGTGAGACGGTGGTAATTAAGAAGACAGATCGAGCTGGCAAGGATCGTGTTATTTTGGTTGAGACACGCAAAAAACGTGTTGTTGCCACGCCGACCACGTCTTCTGATGAGGGCGCAACCACTGTGGCGGTAGAGGGTGCCACGAAGGCCACATCAAAGAAAGCTAAAAAAGAAGAAATATTAAACGAAGAAGAGATTGCTCTACGTGCCGGAGAGTTGCGTAGTCAAGAAGAGCTGGCTTTGCGCCAGGCCGCTGAAGTCAAGACCAAGAAGGAGCGCGTTAAACGTAAGGCGGAGCCCGCTGCTGAATCTGCAGCACCCCCCACTGAAGTCTTGGAGTCAGTAACTATCGCAGCCACCACAGTGGCAGAAACTCTTATCGCTAAGCCTGCTCTAAGCGAGGGCACGCTACACAAGCCTACGCCTAAGCCGGGCGATAAAATTACTCGACCAGTAGCTAAAAAAGGTGTCAAAACTGCAGTAGCAGACAAGGCTAGCCCATGGAATGAGGCTGGGCACAAGAAGCGTACCCCCGCGGTTACTGATACACGACCAGGTGGCTGGACGGCTGGTCGCGGAGGTGCGGGTTCGCGCCATCATGCAAAACAAAACAAACAGCAGGGGGAGGTGGCCCCACACGCCTTCTCCTTGCCAACCGAGCCGGTTGTACATGAGGTTATGGTGCCAGAGACGATCAGCGTCTCTGAGTTAGCGCAAAAAATGTCAATCAAGGCTATTGAGATTATTAAGGTGCTAATGAATCTTGGCTCCATGGTGACCATCAATCAAGTTCTGGATCAAGAGACAGCGATGATAGTAGTGGAAGAGTTGGGGCACATTGCCAAGCCAGCCAAGGCCGACGATCCTGGGGCGTATCTTACAGAATCCGAGGAACATAAGAATGCCCCCATGGAGCCGCGAGCTCCGGTGGTAACCGTAATGGGGCATGTTGATCATGGCAAGACATCATTGTTGGATTATATTCGCCGGACTCGTGTAGCTAGTGGTGAGGCGGGCGGCATTACGCAGCATATCGGTGCGTATCATGTGGACACCCCACGCGGCATGATTACCCTTCTGGATACCCCTGGCCATGAGGCATTTACGGCAATGAGGGCGCGTGGCGCAAAGGTAACCGACATAGTTATCTTAGTGGTGGCGGCTGATGATGGCGTGATGCCACAGACTAAGGAGGCAATCAGTCACGCTAGAGCGGCTAACGTACCCATCGTGGTGGCGGTAACCAAAATTGACAAGTCCGATGCTAATTCAGAACGCGTAAGGCAGGAGTTGGTTGCGGAGGGTGTGGTACCGGAGGATTGGGGTGGTGATACCATATTCGTCGAGGTGTCTGCGAAGAGTGGACTTGGTATTGACTCTCTTCTGGAGAGCGTCTTGTTGCAAAA
>Ga0194050_1000995_pt1 | contig 9802 bp, 9 predicted proteins | sample SepL2310m_MetaG_FD_148657 | JGI IMG/M metagenome (GOLD analysis project Ga0194050, IMG submission 148657) | Anoxic zone freshwater microbial communities from boreal shield lake in IISD Experimental Lakes Area, Ontario, Canada - Sep2016-L239-10m | ecosystem: Environmental > Aquatic > Freshwater >...
CGACTCACTCGACCCAGTCGACTCACTCGACCCAGTCGACCCACTCGCCCCGTCGACCAAACGAAGCACCTCCGTGGTGTCCTCTGATGCCGGTCGACCCGTGGTGCGCCATCGGGTTTGTCCTCCTGGGTCGAGCAGTAGGGCAGTCACCGTGCCGGTATCGGCGATGTCGAGGGCGTAAGCGAACTTACTCACGTTGGCGTACACGGTGATGGTGTGCCGCCGAGCCTCGGACTCCCGCACGGCCTGGGCCATACCCCCGTCGATGAAGACCCGGGCCGGCATCCACTTGGCCCCGAGCACGGGCACTTCGTAGCACTCAAATCCCGGTCGGCTGTCGGCGACCGAGCGGTGCCAGTTCACCCAGTCGTCGACCACGGACTGATGGTTCCGACGGAAGGCCACCAGTACGAGGTTGAAGGTGCCGGTGAAGGCCTCGGGCAGAGTGCAGGATCGACGTTCGAGGTCCCTTGCTGCCATGACCGGGAACTGCCCGCCTCCGGTCCATCCCGGCCTCACCCTCGCCTGGGTCATGGTTGCGCCTCTCATGGGTCGTCCCCTCACTACAGGGTACCCGTGGCCGCCGCCGAGTTCCGGTCGCCAACATCGGCGCGGCGCCGACGAGGGGCCCGCCCGTAGTCACCCACCCACCTCGACACTGGTCAGTCGCTGACGTCGAATGCGTCAGGGCCAGATCCTGGAGCACTCGGATCCCCGGCATCGGGCGCGCTCGGCAGCCGCACAGTGAAGGTTGTCCCACGACCGGGCTCACTCGAGGCCGACACCGTGCCCCCATGGGCGGTGACGATGGCCGACACGATGGACAGACCGAGCCCGGCACCGCCCTGGAGCCGTGACCGGCTGGGATCGGATCGGTAGAACCGCTCGAAGACATGGGACACCTGATCGGGGGTCATTCCGGGACCGGTATCCGTTACTTCGATGATCACATCGGACCCGACCGACCCGACCGACCCGACCGAAACCTGAGATGTCGTCCCCTCAGGAGTGTGAGCCCGCACATTGCCGAGCAGATTGTCGATCACCTGTCTCAGGTTGGTGGCATCGCCGACGACCTCGAGCGGTCGGTCGGCGGTGAACGTCACCGGCCACCCTGGTCCCACCGTCTGGGCCGTGTGCACTGCATCGGCACACAAAGCGACGACGTCGACGGGCTGCATGTCCATCGGTCGGCCTTCGTCGAGACGGGCCAGGAGGAGCAAGTCGGCGACCAGGTGCTCCATGCGTGCCGTCTCGTTGGTGATGCCGTGCATCAGCCGCTCTAGGTCCTGCTTCTGCTCAGAGGCACCCCGGCCGAACAGCTCGGCGTAGGCAGATATGGCAGCGATCGGCGTGCGGAGTTCGTGGGAGGCGTCGGCCACGAATCGCCGCAGCCGGGCATCTGACTGGAGCAGTCGCTGCTCGGAAGCCACCCGGGCGCCGAAGGCCGACTCGATCCGGGAAAGCATGACGTTGAGAGTGCGAGCCAGCCGACCCACTTCAGTGCGGTCGTTCTCACCGGGTACCCGCTCGGTCAGGTTGCCGGCGGCGATGGACTCGGCCACTGTCTCCATGTCGCGTAGTGGCCGGAGCCCGATCTGGACCAGCCAGTAGCCGCCGAGGAGCGCCACAATGACGGCGCCGATGGTCACCAGCCACTCGACGAAGAGCAGATGATGCAGCGTGCTTCCGATGTCTCCCAAGGGCTGGGCGATGATCAGGACGTCACCATTGGCGATGGTCGAAGCCCTCACCCGGAAGGTCGGCCCGTCGGGTTGGGTCGACCCGGTGTCGAAGTAGGCCACACGGGTGCCGTCTGCTGCCGTCTGGAAGCCGGTGATCTGGGCCGGAACTGCGGGGGTGAACGCCGAGCCGTCGACATAGGCCGGGCAGTTGAAGCCAGTGACGAGCGCGCCCGAAGCGGTACGCAGCTGCACGGCCTGGCTTTGGAGGGCGTTGGAGGGGCCGCCTTCGGGGCGGAAGCCATGTCCGCCTTCTCTCGGCCCCTTGGCCGGCAGCGGCTGGCCCGGGCCGCCGAAGCACGGGATAGCGATTCCCCGGTCGGCGGCCCGTTCGTAGGCACCTTGGACCGAACTCAACTGCTGGTCGACCCGCTGATAGAGGAAAGACTGCAGGGCCGAGTAGGTGATGACATCGGCGATGGCCAGGGCGGCCAGGGCGATCACCCCGATGGCGATGAGGAGGCGGGCCCGCAGTGACATGGCTACTGCGCCACCGGCTCGCGCAACGCGTATCCCACGAGTCGCACGGTTTGGATGACCGGAGGACCAGCCGCATCGAGCTTCTTGCGCAGGTAGCTGACGTAGGTCTCGACCACGTTGCCGTCGCCTCCGAAGTCGTAGTGCCACACATGGTCCAGAATCTGGGACTTGGAAAGCACGTGCTTCGGGTTGAGGAGGAAGAAACGGAGCAGGTTGAACTCGGTGGCGGTCAGCGGGACGACCTGGCCGGCTCGAGTGACCTCGTGGGCGTTCTCGTCCATCTCGATGTCGGCGAACCGAAGGATTCCGGTGTCGTCTGGCTCGGCACCCGTCCGGCGCAAGATGGCGTGCACCCGGGCCACCACCTCCGCTAAAGCGAACGGCTTGGTCATGTAGTCATCGCCACCCACGGTAAGGCCCGCCACCTTGTCGTCCACTGCATCCCGGGCGGTGAGGAAGAGGATCGGCACCCGGATGCCGTCGGCCCGCAGTCGGCGGGTGACTTCGAGTCCGTCAAGGTCGGGAAGCATGACATCGAGGACGATCAGATCCGGCGGGCGCTCCTGGGCCGAGGCGAGGGCCAATCGCCCATTGATTGCCTCCTCGACATCGAACCCTTCGTAGCGCAGCGAGGTGGCGACGGCGTCGACGATGGAGGGTTCGTCATCGACAACCAGGATGCGTTGGCTTCGGGTGGGCTCCACGGACTCTCCTCAGGACCGGCATCGGACCGGCATCGGACCGGTCCGCACATCTACAATCCTCGAGCATCGCGCTTCGGGCTGACGTCTGGTTGTGAACTGGCTGTGAACGGGCTGTGGGAGCGAACCCGAGCGGCTTTAGGTGCCCACCGTGACCATCACCAGCTCAGATGTACGGCGTGCGGATAGGCGGCCGCTAGGTGCTGTGCACTTTGCCGTGGATCCCTGAATTGCCGGTGGATCCCTGGATTGCCCGTGGATCCCTGGCTTGCAACCGGCAGGTCGGATACCCGGCAACTGGGGGGCGAAGTAGACGGCGCTGTCGTTGCCGCTCATGGCCGACTGGGCGCCCAACTACGTGGCGCCGTCGATGTTGACCACGAACTCGAGACCCAGCCCTTACCGTCCAACTATCCGTCGGGGACATCCGAGAACCGGGCTGACTGGGGCCGAGCCGGGTTGGGAGATTCCGTCTTGGCCCGTGCCGTCGAGATACCCGAAAGGGCCTGATTTGCCCCCGCTGAAAGTTTGGCGAGCAGACGACGCAGCGACCGCCTAGGGTATGGGGTACATAGGCCCTATCACGCGGGTCCATGCAGGTAGGGCTTCGAATTGGATCCCCGTCGTTTTCGTGCGTGAATTTCAAGGAGACTCAGTTATGGGTGTAGGTGCAGTCAAGTGGTTCAACGCCGAAAAAGGCTTCGGATTCATTACGCCTGACGGCGGCGGAGATGACCTCTTCGTTCATCAGTCCGAGATCCAGATGGAGGGCTTCCGCGACCTCGCGGAAGGCCAGCGTGTGGAGTTCGAGACCAAGCAGGGCCAGAAGGGCCTTCAGGCCAGCCAGGTTCGCAAGATCTGATTTGGACTCTGTCGGACTCCGGTCCGGCGGGTTCTACCGGTTCGCCGGTGCGCCCGTCGGCTCGGGTCCAATAGATGCTCCGAGCACCGGAGGCCCTCGTGGCCTCCGGTGTGGCAATTCTGGGGGAGGTTCCAGGGAGGTTCCATCGCCCACGAACTAACGTTGGACGAAGTCACCACCGCTGCATAAACCGTGTCCACTATTTCTGGGGAACCTCACTTTGCTTCACGTATGACACGTCAGCGGAGTGCGACAGTCGGACCGGCATCGCGTCCCGTAGCTATTCCCGATGATATCGACGCGCCGGAAGTGGCGAAGGCCTCGGGGGTGGTCCGTCTGCCCCAGCACGTCCGATGGAGCGAGCCGGACTTGGACTACGACCTCGACGACCGCGAGCAACGGGCTGAAGTGTACGCGCAGGTGCTTCGCGAGGGGAACGAAGACGATGTCCGCTTCTATGTCCGGATCGAGGACTTGACCGATCTCTGGGACGAGTTGCTCCTGCCTGAGTAGGTGCGGACAGCGTGGAACGCGTGGTTCGAGGAGCGATAGCTGTGCGAACTGGATGCTGACGCTCCAACAGGTTCAGATCGCAGAGGTCGTGGGAGCCTCTATTGGCGACCTGGACTTCGCTCTGGCCGGAGGCGCCGCGCTGATCAGCAAAGAAGTCGTGGACAGGGGGACGAGAGATCTCGACTTCTGTGGACCTGACTGGTGCCGAGGTTGATCCATGCTCCGCCGAAACCGAAGTCTGGTCGGTCGGTGCGCAAGGTTCCTCCCAGTACCTCGGTGTAGAAGGTGACGGCTAGGTCGACGTCGGTCACATTGATCGAGACGTGGTGGAGGGCCAGTGGCTGCATGTGCAGAGTCTGCTCGGTGATCGGAGCCAGCACTGCACATTGCTCGGATCTATCCTCTAGGCATGTCCGGAGTACGCAATGCAGCACCTCGAGGTCTGGCCGGGATCTTCGTTGTGGCCGGCCTCCTCCACTTCCTCCGCCCAGGGTTCTTCGATGGCCTTATGCCCCGGATGATCCCTGGCCGCTTCCATCGGCCGCTGATCTACGGGAGCGGGGTGGCTGAGTTGGCTTGCGCCTACGGTCTGGCCCGTCGCACGCCGTGGGCATCAGCCGCATCCACGGCGCTGTTGTTGGCGGTGTGGCCGGCCAATCTACAGATGGCGCTTGACGCTGGGACGGGTCGGCACCCTGACGGCATGGACTCCCCTCGGGTGGCGTGGGGACGGATGCCGCTGCAACTGCCCATGCTGTGGGCCGCTCGCCAAGCCCGCCCCGGCGGCTCGAGTTCCTCTACCCGGCGACCCTGACTGGACCGGGCGGCCCTTACGAGAGTCGGTGGCCCTGGCTGAACCAGACGACCCTGGCTGAACCAGGTGGCAGGGCCTGAACGCGGTGGCAGGGCCTGGACGCGGCCAAGCCTGGACGCGGCCGAGCCCCGGTCGACGACGTGTCGATCGGGGCTCGGACCCACAAGTGCAACCTATGCAGTGAGATGCAGAGGAGGGGCGTTGCTACGCCAGGGCTACGCGCGAGCCGCTGTTACCAGGCGTGGCACCCGTGTTGGTCAGGAGGGTTCCACTGGATCCTCTGGGCGACCATGATCTGCTGGTCCGGTGTGGCCAGGGCGCCCCTGGGCGCGTACTGCAGGCCTCCATAGGCCACCCAGTTGATGCGGCTGATGCCGAGGCCACCACTGAAGCGGGGTCCATCGGCCTGCCAATTTCCCCCTTCTTCGCAGATAGCGACTCGCTGCCAGGCGGCACGCTGGGCGGGGGTGACGGTATCGATGATGACCGGAGCCACCTCCTTGACCCCGGCGACCTTCCCTGTCAGCAGAGGTGCCTCAAGGTGCATCCCTGGTTGCAGGGACGTTGGTACCGGGATCGACCCAGGCCGGACGAAAGACGTCAGCTGGTCAGTGGTGGCATTGGGTGATGGTGCGGTCGACAGGTGCGGCAACCGAACGGAAGCCCGAGCCGGCTGCATGGTGACAGCCTGAATCAGGAGTGTGACGGTGATGAGAGCGATCGAGATGATCGCCACGAGTGCAATGCGGGTCCGCATGGCACCTCCCTTCGTAGGGCGCGCGATGGCGCCTTCCTCTGATTGGTGTTGGCGGGCGACGGCCGTTGCATTCGGACCCCGGACGAAGAGCGGGCAGGCTTCGTTCGTCCTGGCGTAGCGCCTAAGGGTGTGCGGCCGGTGTTGTTATGCCCGGGATTGCGTCGTGGTGACACCACTCTTTTCTGTATGACTGATTCGATCTTTTGAAACTTGGAACATCCTGCCACACGGGTGTGACGAATGGAACTCCAAACTTCTGTGGAGTGCCACGGCACTACCGCAGCAAGCCGAGTGACTGGCGGTGCCACAGGGGTTGCATGAGCACAGGTAACCCGACGAGCAGGTGGCTTGTTACGGGAATTGTAGCGGTAGGTCGAGAGTACGGAACAGAAGAGCCAAATACGCCCCTGTACTGGGAGAACGTGGAACCTTCGTCCCGATCACGCCAGGGGAGGCAGGGGATCACCGCCAAGAACGACCAACATGCATATAAACAATCTGGGCTAGAGATGACAGAGCGAATCACAGGAATTGATACATGTCGTTTCGGGACGGGCTCAAGGCTCATTTCCCCGGATCGGAATCGTGATCGGTACCATCAGAAGTTCCGATAGCAGCAGGTCACAAGGGCAGTTCGGGTCGGATGTGCCCTCGTCAGATTTGATGAACTTGGGAATTTCGATTCATCGACCCCAAGACCCCGCCGTCGGCAGCAGTGGACCCCACGATCGTGTCCGCAGACACCCCAGCCACACCCCGGCGCCGTAGGCCACGTCGTCGGCGATCGATGCCGCCACCCAACGAGGAAGATCGAGGTCCGGCTGGGTGCGCACCCATTCCACGACAGGTGGCAGCACCGCCAGAGCCAGGGCCGCTCGGCGACCCCTCCCACCTCGGATGACGGCGACGGCAAGCACAGGGCCAGCCAGCATGGTGGTACTGCGTCCCAGCCCGATCGCTGTCCAGGCTGCCCCTTGGACACTCCAAGTCCAGGCCTGGGCGGCCGGGACCCCGAGGGAACGAACGGTCCGCGTCAAGGTGAGGGCGGAGCAGGTAAGCGCAGTGATGGCCACTCGAGGTCGCCCCGACAGCGCGGCTAGGGCGGCCAGGGTGGCAAGTGGGCGCAGTTCCACCGGGGCGAGGTTGCCGGGGTGTCGGGTGGACAGCGGTGCCGCCGAGGTCCCGTAGCGGAGCCGGCGGGCCAACAGCGGGCGCCAACGGTCGGGCTCGGCGTGGGACACGGTGACGGTGGGAACGTAGCGAACACGCCATCCGGCCTCGACCAGCCTCCAGACGAGGTCGACGTCTTCGCCCACGCGGAGGTCGGCGTCGAATCCGGTCACGGCGGCCAAGGCGTCCCGTCGGACCACCAGGGCGGCGGTGGGAACGTAGCGGACAGCCCGGCGGGGTCCGACTTCGCCCTCGTGAGGCCCGAGATCGAGCGGCGAGTGCGACCGGGAGAAGCGGTCGATGGCCCGGTTGCCGGGTCCATCAGAGGGCACCGCGGCTCGGATCCGAGGGGCGACTGCTCCGATGGTCGGATCGTCGAACAGCCAGGTGAGACCGTCCAGCCACCCAGCAGAGACGGTGCAGTCACTGTCGACGAAGGCCACCAGATCGGTGTCGACCACGGCGAGGGCGTCGTTTCGGGCCACGCCGGGGCCGCCGTTATCGGTGCGGCGGATGAGGCGGGCGCCATGGAAGGCACACACCGCAGCAATGGGTGCGGGATCCCGAGAGGCATCGTCGACAACGATGACCGGGACAGTGCCGTCCATCGAGCTCAGGCATCGCTCCAGTGCGGCGGGTCGGTCATGGGCCGGCACCACGATGGTGACCGACGCCACGGCACCGTCGGCACCGTCGCCACTATCGGCACCGTCGGCACTGTCGGCCGCTGGCGACGCCATAGAACCCCGGCGGCGGGGGTGCGCCATGCCAGCTTGGACCAGACGCCCGGCCAGCTCGGCCACGGCCCCCGAGGCCCCCTCGCCGCCGACCACGGCATCTAGTGCGCCAGCACCCTGGGCCGTCAGGGTGATCACCCGGCCCGGACGACCGCCGGCCAGGACCGTGCCATCCCGGAACCGACGGAGCGACCGGTCGAGTGCGAGACCGAACCCGTCCGCCAGCCCTCCCATCAGCGGCGGATCACAGGCTGAGGCCGCCATCCACCGGAATTACCGCTCCGGTCATGGCCCCACTGGACTCGCCGGCCAGCCACACCAGGGCGGCCGCTACTTCCTCGGGCTCGAGCAGTCGGCCGACGGCCTGCTGGTCGGCGAAGGGAGCGGTGTCGGCCAGCCCATACAGCCGGGCACTCTCGGCCAGCATGGCCGTGTCCGTCGACCCAGGGCAGACGGCGTTGGCCGTTACCCCGGTGCCGGCCAGGTCGGCGGCCAGTCCTCGGACCAGTCCGGTCACACCGGCCTTGGCCGCGCTGTAGGCGGCCAGTTGGGGTAGTCCCTTGGTGGCCGCAGCTGAAGCCACGGCCAAGAACCGACCGTTGCGAGGTGCGGCCCGACGCAGCAGGGCCGGCACGCCGACCCGGGCGGCATGGATCGGCCCCCACAGGTCGACGTCGATGATGGACTCGAGCTGATCGGCGGGCATCTCCCACAGCGGCATACCACCGGCGATCACCCCGGCCACGGCGATCATGGCGTCGAGGCCGCCGAACCGATCTTCAGCCACGGCGACCGCTGCAGCCAGGGCGGTGGCATCGGTGGTGTCGGCCACGTGAGCGACCACCGTTCGGGGATCGCCCCCGAGTGCGCCTGCCCGGGCCACGACCTCGTCGAGTTGCGTGCGGGTGCCCATGGCGTAGGGGAGTCGGGGGTCGTCGTTGGCCCGATCGACAGCCACCACTGACCATCCGGCCTGGGACAGACCACACACGGTGGCGGCTCCTATGCCTCGGGCTGCGCCGGTTACCACTGCGACTCTGTTCATGCCGTTGCCTCGCTTGCTGTTCGGATGCCTGCGTTGGTGGCGATGCGCCCGGAATCGGTTCCACTGGAACTAGCCGTGTGGGAAGCGGCGCCCTTCCCGGGCCGAAGAGTGGCGACCAACCCGGCCAGATTGACTGCCGCGGCTTGGATGAGGACCTGCCCCTCGTCGGCGTTGGCGCCGGTGGGGTCACCGAGCACACCGTTGGGGCTCACCGATCGCACGCCACCGGACTGCATCAGCGGAAGGAGTTCGGCCAGCGGGCTGGTGTTGCCGGCCAGCGCTTCGGCCAGACGTACTCGGTCGGGGTCGATGGCCAGCATGATCGAGGTCTCGGTCCGCCCAGCGTGGAGGTCCCCACCCCACCGAGGCCACCATCCAGTGACCGGTCGGGACTCCTTGGCCAACTGAGCCAATGCCCGCTGCAGCGGCACCGAGTTGCCACCGTGGGTGCAGGCGAACACCACATGGGCGAATTGGGCAGTGGCGGAGCGACCGAGTTCGACGAGGAGTGACTCGGTGGCGTCCTGTCCGATCGAAAGGGTGCCGGCGAAGCCGTCGTGCTCGCCGCTCGAGCCGAATGCCACCACGGGGGCAGCTACCAGCAGGGGATCGGCTGCGGCTGCGGCCTCGACGACGACGGTGGCGATGTCGGAGTCGGTTGTGACCGGGAGGTGGGGACCGTGTTGCTCGGTGGCTCCCACCGGCACGACCAGGACGGCCCCAGCCGCAGCCAGCGCAGCAATCTCCGGCCACGCCGCATCGGCCAGGCGGGTCATCGGGCGTCTCCATCGACGACGACAGGTATTGCTGCCCCCGGCGTCTCCTCCAGGTATCCGTGACGGGACAGGAAGGCCAACAACAGATCAGCGGCCTCGGATGCATCGGCGGGGTGGAGGACGGTCGGTGGTTCGTGGGCCACCAGGGCTCCGGTCAGCTCCAGGAGCCGTACCCGTGGATCGGGGTCGGCGGGGGCAGCAATAC
>Ga0194050_1001002_pt1 | contig 9778 bp, 8 predicted proteins | sample SepL2310m_MetaG_FD_148657 | JGI IMG/M metagenome (GOLD analysis project Ga0194050, IMG submission 148657) | Anoxic zone freshwater microbial communities from boreal shield lake in IISD Experimental Lakes Area, Ontario, Canada - Sep2016-L239-10m | ecosystem: Environmental > Aquatic > Freshwater >...
CGCATGCCCTGCAATGGTGCCTAGACTGGGCCGCTGCTTGCTGGCTGGGCCTGCCTGAAAGTTTGAACCCGATAGGTCCATGGATCCGCGTTGAAGTTGCCCAACGCCAATGGCCAGAATTTTGTTGGCGCCCAAGTGCACGGCAGGCGAAAGCGGTGAACTTTGCCGCATCGAGCCATCGCCAAAGTATTCCATGTTGCCGTCGACCCAAAGCGGTGTGGCTGGAAATAAAAAAGGAATGGCGCTGGAGGCCATCAGATGTTCAATGGTGATGTCTTGTAACTCTGCGCGGCGCCCGGGCCGATTCCATGCCTGAGCGCTTTGCAGTTGGTGAGTTTGGCAAAAAGTCCAGTGCACACCCGTGGTGTAACTGGATGCTGTGACGGCCAAGGCTTTCAGGTCGCCCCGTGTCAATGCCAGTTCGATGTTGTTCAGGGCAATGCGTCGGTGCAAGGTGTCCACCAACGGCATGCTGTCAAGGGCAGCGCCTTGTTTGCGTGCAGACAAGGACACGCCCAATGCCGTTGCCCAGCGACTGAATTGGGCCAGGGGTGTTTCGGGCAGGTGGTAGATCAAATGAGAATGCAGGCCCTGCCAAAACTCGCCAAGTCCGCTCAATGCTGCTAAGCCGTCAATGGCTCTGCTGGCCAAATAAGTGGCGTTCAGAGCGCCGGCCGAAGTGCCCACCAAAACTTGGAAGGGAAAGGCGGGGGCCTTGCCTGACGGCGCCTTGATCAATTCGGCCAAAGCCTGCAACACGCCTGCTTGGTAAGCCGTTCTAGCGCCACCTCCCATGAAACCCAACCCACGCGTGATTTCGCGTTGCGGCTGGCCCAAGCGGCCACCCATGGGGTCAATTTGAGTGAGGTCGTCCAGATGCATGTGCGAATGATAGAGTCAGTGCCTCAGGAAAACCACCCATGACCTCACATTTGACGCCAAAGCGCGAACGCTGGCTTTTATTGACACTCGCCAGCATCCAATTCACCAGCGTCCTTGACTTCATGATCATGATGCCTTTGGGGCCTCAATTGACCAAACTCTTTGGCATTTCTGCGGGTGAGTTTGGATTTTTGGTGTCGGCCTATACATTTGCGGCGGGCATTTCAGGACTTTTGGCAGCCACCTACATTGACCGCTTTGGCCGCAAGCGAATGATGCTCACCCTGTACCCTTTGTTTGGGGCAGCAGCATTGGCTTGCAGCATGGCCCCCACATTTGCTTGGCTCATGATGGCCCGGGTGGCATCGGGATTTTTTGGTGGAGTCTTGATGGCTTTGTCGCAAACCATCGTGGCAGAAGTCATTCCTTTTGAGCGCAGGGGCCGGGCGATGGGGGTGGTCATGACATCCTTCTCTGTGGCCACGGTGGCGGGTGTGCCCTTGGCACTCTTCTTGGCCTCTCATTTCAATTGGCATGCGCCATTTGTGGCCATTGCGCTCATGGTGAGTCTGTGCGCCTTGGGCGCTGCAAAAACCCTGCCCAGTTTGAAGGGCCATCTGACGGCCCACCCAATTGGCGATTCAGCACCGAGCATGTTGGCTAACCTGCGCTTGGTGTTGGTCGACCCCAATCACTTGAGAGCCTACGCCATGTCATCGAGCATGGTGTTTGCGGGTTTTGCAGTCATCCCCTACATCACACTTTATTTACAAGGCAATGCGGGCTTTACGCCAGAGCAAATTCCTTATGTTTATTTAAGCGGCGGAATTTGCACCTTGATTTCTGCGCGCTTCATTGGGCATTGGTCGGATCGCGCGGGCAAAGCTTATGCATTTCGCCGATTGGCCATTCTGATGCCTTTGCCCTTGCTGGCGATGACGCTGTCAGCAGAATTGCCGATGGTGGGTGTGTTGCTGGTTTCTTGTTTGTTGTTTGTGGTGATGAGTGGCCGCATGATTCCTGGGATGGCCTTGATTGGTGCCTCGGCCGATCCTCGCAGGCGCGGCAGTTTCATGACCCTGAACTCAGCCGTTCAGTCACTTGCCATGGGCTTGGCGGCACTGGTGGGCGGACAAATTTTGGGACGCGATGGCAATGGACACTTAACCCACTACTGGATGGCGGCTTTGCTAGGGGGAGGCGCCAGCCTTTTGAGCTTTGTGTTGGCAAGCAAACTGAGGCTTCATGGTGAAGCGCAAGCTTGAACAATTTGCGATTTATTTCAAGATAGGAATTTATCAGCTTTTCTGAAAAAAAAGTGCAAGACTTGATCAAATTAAAGGGTTTAAATGGCCGTGCTTGCTTTTCACGATAGGGGCGCGCATAGTGGATTGAGCCCACCCCCATTTTTGGTTGGTGGTTTTTATCACAGAGAGCAACAGGAGGCTTTTTTATGAATCTGACGATCAGTGGTCACCACCTCGAAGTTACACCCGCACTCAGAAGCTATGTCACTGGCAAGCTAGACCGAATCACTCGGCATTTTGACCAAGTGGTGGATGTGAAAGTGTTGCTCACTGTAGAAAAACAAAAAGAAAAAGAGAAACGACAGCGAGCAGAGTGCAATATTCATGTCAAAGGCAATGATTTGTTTGCCGAAAGCTCGCATCAAGATCTATATGCTGCCGTCGATGACTTGGTCGATAAATTGGACCGCCAAGTGGTCAAGCACAAAAACAGAATCTTGGACCATCACCATACTGCGCCTAAGCGCATGACGTAAAAGCCGCATTATTTTGCAGTCAAGGACACCGCCGCACCCCTGAGGTGCGGTTTTTTTGGGAGATGACCTTTCTGAGGGTGCATAATCCGCCCTCGATATGAACAGACTTGCAGCCATTCTCCCTGTTGAACAAGTGCTGGTAGGCGTAGACGCCACCAGCAAGAAGCGCGCTTTTGAAGAGGCGGGTTTGCTGTTTGAGAATTTGCATGGTTTGTCCAGAGCCTTGGTCACTGACAGCCTGTTTGCAAGGGAGCGCTTAGGCTCTACCGGCTTGGGCCATGGTGTGGCCATTCCGCATGGCCGCATCAAGGGCTTGAAGTCTCCCATGGCAGCCGTATTCCAATTGGCCCAAGCCATTGGCTTCGATGCGCCCGATGAGCAAGCTGTGAAATTGCTCATTTTTTTGTTGGTGCCCGAAGCGGCCACCCAAAAGCACTTGGAAATTTTGTCTGAAATTGCAGAGTTGCTTAGCAATGCCAGTACTCGGGACAATATGACCAGCAGCGCTACGGCATCCAGCTTGCACGATCTGATCGCCAAGTGGCTGCCTGCCAAGTGAGAATGATGATTTTTAGCCCATCAACGAAACGAGGTTGAGATGAAGCCTACCGCCGTCAGCGCAGACGCGCTGTTTGAAGACCACCGAGGCAAACTCAAGTGGCAGTGGATTGCGGGCTTAGGTGCCTCAGAGCGCCGGTTCGATGAAGTCGCTGTCCGTGCCGCTCGCTCCGGTGCCGATTTGGTGGGCTATTTGAACTACATCCATCCATACCGCGTTCAAATTTTGGGTGAACGCGAGGTGTCCTACCTGCTGCGAGGCAGTGAAGAGGATTGCATCAGGCGTGTTTCGCGCATCGTCACCTTGGAGCCCCCTGTGTTGGTCTTGGCCGATGGTCAAACTGCGCCCGAGGCCTTGCTTCGTGTGTGTGAGGGCGCCCAAATCCCCATGTTCTCGACGCCCGAGTCGTCGGCTTTTGTGATTGATGTGCTCAGGGCTTATTTGTCCAAACACTTTGCCGACCGCACCACCATGCACGGCGTGTTCATGGACATTTTGGGCTTGGGTGTCTTGATCACGGGCGAGTCAGGCCTTGGTAAAAGCGAGCTGGGTTTGGAGTTGATTTCCCGGGGCAATGGTTTGGTGGCCGATGACGCCGTTGATTTATTTCGCATCAACCAAACCACCATTGAAGGTCGCTGCCCAGAGTTGTTGGAAAACTTGCTCGAGGTGCGCGGCATTGGTCTGCTGGACATTCGGGGTATTTTTGGTGAAACCGCGGTGCGCCGCAAAATGCGTTTGAAACTCATCGTGCACTTGGTGCGTCACGAGAACTTCGAGCGCGACTACGAACGCATTCCCACAGAAACGCTCACGCAAGATGTGCTGGGCATTCCGGTTCGCAAGGTGGTCATTCAGGTGGTGGCTGGTCGCAACATTGCGGTGCTTGTGGAAGCCGCTGTGCGCAACACCATTTTGCAAATGCGAGGCATCGACACCTACCAAGACTTCATGGCGCGCCAACGCGCTGCCATGGGTTGAGTGATGCTTAATTAGCCTGATTTAAGCTCGGTTGCGATGGGGGCAGGGGTTTCGGGTGCAGTGAGCGTACAAACTGAGCGCATGATCTGCAATCACAAAGCCTTTGGACAGCGCCACATCGTGTTGGCGTTTTTCAATTTCGGCGTCGTAAAACTCTTCAACTTTGCCGCAGTCTAGGCACACCATGTGGTCGTGGTGCTGCCCCTCGTTCAGCTCATAGACCGCTTTGCCACTTTCAAAATGGTTTCGGCTTAACAGTCCAGCCTGTTCAAACTGGGTCAGGACCCGGTAAACAGTGGCCAAGCCGATGTCGGCATTGTCATTAAGCAAATGTTTGAAAACATCCTCAGCCGTCATGTGCCTTTGCGCCCCTTTCTGAAAGATTTCCAAAATCTTTTGCCGGGGAATGGTGGCTTTCAGTCCGGTGCTTTTGAGTTCGTCCATGTGTTTTCAGTCGCAATTGAAAGAGAAGGGCTTTGGTCAAAGGGGCTTCGTCAGAGCCGAATGCTACCGCTACAATGACCCCATCATATGGCCTGCCAAGCATCCATGAAAAAACAAATTCGAATTTCTCTGCACAACACCTTGTCTTTGGGCGTGGCTGTGCCTTTGTTGTTGGTTCTTTTAAGTGCCTGTAGTTTGCCCCGTCTCAATGTGGCCACCGAGGCAGTTTTGTACATCCCTGAGGTGGTTCAAGGCAACTTTGTCTCACGTGAACAAAAAGAATTTCTCAAGCCAGGCATGTCGCGCTTGCAGGTAAGGGAAGTTCTGGGCACGCCCTTGGTTGCCAGCGTGTTTCACGAGCAGCGCTGGGACTACGTCTTCACCATTCGCCGCCAGGGTGTGCCAGCTCAAAGCTTTAGCCTCAGTATTTGGTTCAAAGGCGATGTGCTCGATCGCGTCACAGGCGATGAGTTGCCCAGCGAAACTGAGTTCGTCACCAAATTGGTGGTCAAAAAACCCAGTGCGAAGGTGCCTGAGTTAGAAGCCAAAGAAGAAGATTTGCGCAAATTCCCAGCCCCCGTTCGCAAAGCCGAACAGGCCCCAGCCGCGGCCTTGCCGCTGCCCAGTTCTTACCCCCCGCTTGAACCAGCCAAGCGCTGATGCATCACATGACACAAGTTGTTTCTTCACATTCTGTACCTCTGCATGCTGTGGCTGTTGCTGGCGCGTCTGGCCGCATGGGCCACATGCTCATTGAGGCCATTGCCAATGCCTCTGATTGCCGTTTAACGGGCGCGCTCGATTTGCCAAGCAGTGTTGGTATCGGCACAGATGCTGGTGCCGCTTTGGGCAAAGCCAGTGGCGTCTTGGTCACCGGCGATCTCAAGCTTGGCTTGCAAAACTCCCAATACCTCATCGACTTCACACGCCCTGAAGGCACCTTGGCGCACTTGAAAATTTGCCAAGCCTTGGGTGTCAAGGCCGTCATCGGCACCACCGGTTTTTCCGATGCTGAGAAAAATGAAATCAAAGCCATCGCCAAAGACATCGCCATTGTCATGGCGCCCAACATGAGCGTGGGCGTTAACGTCACGCTCAAATTGCTTGAAATGGCTGCCAAAGCACTGGCCACGGGCTATGACATTGAAATCATCGAGGCCCATCACCGCCACAAGGTGGACGCGCCATCTGGCACCGCCCTCAAAATGGGCGAAGTCATTGCCGATGCTTTGGGCCGAGACTTGAAAGACTGCGCCGTTTATGCCCGCGAGGGTGTGACGGGTGAGCGTGATCCTTCTAGCATTGGCTTTGCCTGCATCCGAGGCGGCGATATTGTGGGCGACCACACGGTTTTATTTGCAGGTACCGGCGAACGCATTGAAGTGACACACAAGTCTTCCAGTCGAGCCACCTATGCCCAAGGCAGTTTGCGGGCTGTCCGATTTTTAGCGGACCAAAAAACGGGCCTCTTTGACATGTTCGATGTGTTGTCCTTGAGATAAAGCCACAGGCCATGAATTTATTGACCTTTTGGGCTGAAGGTGACTGGCTCACCCGATTCGTGGCTTTGGCTTTGCTGGCCATGTCAGTCAGCACTTGGGTGGTCATTTTTTGGAAACTCAATTTGCTGCGCCGAGTGAAACATGATGTGCCGCAAAGCACGGCCGCTTTTTGGCAATCCGCTCAATTTGAAGAAGCCCATGCCCGCGTCGCGCAATTTGACCGCGATCAATCTGTCACCCCGCTTTTAGAGGCCACCTTGTTGCCCTTGGGCGGCACCTTGGCGGCGGCTGGCGAACGAGAGCATCAACTCACCCGGGTCCTGCGCGACAGTTTGCAGGCCACGGTCAACCGCTTGCAATGGGGGCAATTGCTCCTGGCCACAGTGGGCGCCATTTCGCCATTTGTAGGCTTGCTTGGCACGGTGTGGGGCATTTTCAATGCCCTGAGCGGCATGGCAGAGGTCGGTCAAATTACGCTAGACCGCGTAGCTGGCCCCGTGGGCGAAGCCTTGGTCATGACCGCCGCGGGCCTGGCGGTGGCCATTCCAGCGGTCTTGGCCTACAACGTGTTGGGCCGAAACGTGGCCCAAATTGAAATTGAGCTAGAAGGGTTTGCACAAGACCTGATGAACTTGCTCACCGGACGACACAACTAAAAGGCTCGAAGGCAAAGCCATGGCATTTGGTCGATTCCCTCGCGCTGTGCAGGCCAAACCCTTCAGTGACATCAATGTGACGCCATTGGTCGATGTGATGCTGGTGTTGTTGGTCATATTCATACTCACTGCGCCGCTGCTCACCAGCGCCATTCGCCTTGACTTGCCCCAATCCCAGGCCGCTCAAGCGGGGGAGGCGCCTGAAGCACTTAGCCTCAGCCTGAAATCATCTGGCGAGCTCTTCATCAATGACAAGCCTGTCACGCTGGCGGCCTTGCCAACGGAGCTTCAGCAATTGGCCACGCAAAAGCCCAATTTGGAAGTCCAGCTTCGGGTGGACCAGGCGGTTCCTTATGGTCAAGTTCTTGAACTCATGGGTCTTGCCCAGCAGGCCGGCTTAAGCCGAATTGGCTTTGTGACGGCACCCGGAACGGACGCTCCAAAGACCGCTCCAAAGGCCGACACGCGCTGATCTTTTGCAACGTGGACGCACTTTGCGTGCGAATCAGGGCTCGGTGCAACCTGCAGAGGAATTTCACCTCGCCAAACACCTACAATTTGCAACATCATGCAAGACAAGTACAACCACCTAGAAGTTGAGCCCGCGGCGCAAAGCCAGTGGAATGCTCGCGACGCTTACCGCGTTACCGAAGACGCCCATAAAAAGAAGTTTTATGCCTGCTCCATGTTGCCCTACCCCAGCGGCAAACTGCACATGGGCCACGTGCGCAACTACACCATCAACGACATGCTCACGCGCTATTTGCGCATGAACGGCTACAACGTGCTCATGCCCATGGGCTGGGATGCGTTTGGTTTGCCTGCAGAGAATGCTGCTTTGAAAAATGGTGTGCCCCCCGCCAAGTGGACCTACGAAAACATCGCTTACATGAAAAAGCAGATGCAAGCCATGGGCTTGGCCATTGACTGGAGCCGCGAAGTGGCCACTTGCGATGCCAGCTACTACAAATGGAACCAGTGGTTGTTCTTGAAGATGCTAGAAAAGGGCGTGGCTTATCGCAAAACACAAGTCGTCAATTGGGATCCGGTTGACCAAACCGTGTTGGCCAACGAGCAAGTGATTGACGGCAAAGGCTGGCGCACAGGCGCAGTGGTCGAGAAGCGCGAAATTCCTGGCTACTACCTCAAGATTACGGATTACGCGGAAGAACTGCTCGACTTTGTCACTGGCGACAAATTGCCAGGTTGGCCCGAGCGCGTGAAGCTCATGCAAGAAAACTGGATTGGCAAATCCACGGGCGTTCGCTTTGCATTTCTACATGACATTCGTGGCGCAGACGGACAGCTTATTCAAGACGGCAAGATGTATGTGTTCACCACACGCCCTGACACCATCATGGGCGTCACGTTCTGTGCGGTGGCGCCCGAGCATCCTTTGGCAGCGCACGCAGCGCTCAAGCAACCCGCATTGGCCACGTTCATCGAGACTTGCCAAAAGGGCGGCACCACCGAAGCCGAGTTGGCAGTCAAGGAAAAAGAAGGCATGCCCACCGGCTTGTTTGTCTCGCACCCCCTCACAGGCAAAGCTGTTGAAGTGTGGGTGGGCAACTATGTGCTCATGAGCTACGGCGACGGCGCCGTCATGGGCGTGCCTGCGCACGACGAGCGCGATTTTGAATTTGCCTTGAAATACAAATTGCCCATTCAGCAAGTAGTGGCCTCCAAAGGTGTGACCTTCAGCCACACCGAATGGCACGATGGCTTTGGCGACAAGGCCAACGGCGTGTTGGTCAACTCTGGCCAATACGATGGTTTGAGTTTCAAAGATGCGCTCGAAGCCGTGGCTGCCGACTTGGCTGCCAAAGATTTGGGCAAAAAGAAAACCACTTGGCGTTTGCGCGATTGGGGCGTCAGCCGTCAGCGCTATTGGGGCACACCTATTCCCATCATCCATTGCGATGAACACGGCGCTGTGCCCGTACCCGAAAAAGATTTGCCCGTGGTTTTACCGCTTGATTGCATTCCCGATGGCTCGGGCAATCCGCTCAACAAACACGAAGGCTTTCATGCTGGCGTGGTGTGCCCTGTGTGCGGTAAACCATCGCGCCGTGAGACTGACACCATGGACACGTTTGTCGATTCGTCTTGGTACTTCATGCGCTATTGCGATCCGAAGAGTACCGACAAGATGGTGGCCGAAGGCGCTGATTACTGGATGCCGATGGACCAGTACATTGGCGGCATTGAGCACGCTATTCTGCACTTGCTCTATGCGCGCTTCTGGACCAAAGTCATGCGCGATTTGGGCTTGGTGAAAGTGGACGAGCCCTTCACCAAACTGCTCACGCAGGGCATGGTGTTGAATCACATTTTTTCACGTCGCACTGACAAAGGTGGCAAAGATTATTACTGGCCGCACGATGTTGAGAATGTGTTGGCCGAAGATGGCAAAGTGACAGGCGCGCGTTTGAAAAATGCTGTGGGTAATTTGCCTGTAGGCACAGCCATCGACTACGAAGGCGTGGGCACCATGTCCAAGTCGAAAAACAACGGCGTTGACCCGCAAGACCTGATTGAAAAATACGGTGCCGACACTGCGCGTCTGTACACCATGTTCACCGCACCGCCCGAAGCCACTTTGGAGTGGAATGATGCAGCGGTCGAGGGCAGCTACCGTTTTGTGCGCCGTGTATGGAACTACGCCGTCAAAGTTGAAAGCGCTTTGAAAGTTGGCCTCGGCGTCGATCGTGCGCAGCCCATCAGCTTCAGTGCCGATGCCAAAAAATTGCGCCTTGAAATTCACTCGGTGTTGCGTCAAGCCAATTACGACTACGAGCGCATGCAATACAACACCGTGGTATCGGCGCTCATGAAGATGCTCAATACGCTGGAAGATACGCCGCTGTCTTCATCCAAGGATGTCAATGACAACGCCGCCTTGGCCGAGTGCTATGCCATTTTGTTGCGCGTGATGTACCCCGCTTGCCCACACTTGGCTTTTCAGTTGTGG
>Ga0194050_1001003_pt1 | contig 9777 bp, 11 predicted proteins | sample SepL2310m_MetaG_FD_148657 | JGI IMG/M metagenome (GOLD analysis project Ga0194050, IMG submission 148657) | Anoxic zone freshwater microbial communities from boreal shield lake in IISD Experimental Lakes Area, Ontario, Canada - Sep2016-L239-10m | ecosystem: Environmental > Aquatic > Freshwater >...
ATCGGAGGGTGACGGGCTCGGCCGCGCAGAAGTATGCGTGTTGCGAGGCGTTGGACTCGGAGTGGGCCGGACCGTCGGCTTGGTCGTTGGCTTGGTCGTGGGCTTGGCCGTTGGCTTGGCCGTTGGCTTGGTCGTGGGCTTGGCCGTTGGCTTGGTCGTGGGCTTGGTGCTCGGGGTATAGATCGGATCAGTCGCGTTGGTCACAACCACGACGGGACCGGATGTCGGCGGAGCGGTAGGTGAGGCTCCGGTGCCCGGCTCATCGGCAGTGCGCGAAGGCGAAGAACTGGCCGACTCCTCATCACCTGACTGGGATGCCGCAGGATCGTTGGGCACGGCCGTTGGGCTCGGCGACAACCCGCCTGCGCCAGTGCCAGCACCTGGCTGTGCTCGTCAAGCGAGACGAAGATGGCCGTCCCCAATGCTGAGTTAGAGGGCGCGCTGAGCAGGCGATCATTGAGCGCCGCGGCCGCGCCGCACGCCACCAATACGCCCACGACGGTAAGAGCCGTCACCAGACCGATCTGCTGCCTCACAAAAATCCTCCTATGTACAAGGTAACTCCCCGCACCTAGGTCTTCGCTACCTCAAATGTCCAAGGAATGGAGAAGATCCGGGCAGCCTCGGCGCAGCTAAGCCCAGGCTGGTGTCCACGGACCCTCCGAAAGGGCCACAATGGCCCCGTGCGAATCCTCCTGGTCGAAGATGACGCGGCAGTGGCCGCAAGCTCGATCGATGGGCTGACCGCACTTGGTCACCAGACCGAACACGTCATGACCGGAGCCGCGGCCCTTGAAGCGGCCACTCGCTTTGATGCCCCCGATGTGATTCTGCTCGACCTCGGACTCCCGGACATGGACGGCCAAGAAGTATGCAGGCGGATCCGAGCGCTCTGCGAGACGCCGATCATCGTGGTCTCCGCGCGTGGTGACGAAGCAGATCGGGTCATCGCCCTGGAGCTTGGTGCCGACGACTACCTCGTCAAACCGTTTGGGATGCGCGAACTTGCGGCCCGGATCCGCGCCGTCGTTCGTCGGTCGCAGGCCGCACCTGCCCCCACCTCGGCCGGCACGGTTCAGGAAATCGGGCGGCTGACCATTGACCGCAGAACTCAACGGGTTCACCTCGATGGTGCCGAAGTTGCACTCACCGCCAAAGAGTTCGACGTACTTGCCTACCTGGCCGAGGATCCAGGCGCTGTCAGACGGCGCAACGAGATCCCCTCGAACACGTCTGGGAAGGTCACTGGTATGGCGCGACCAAGACAGTGGATGCGCATGTCGCGGCGATCCGCAAGAAGCTGGGCGACTCGGCCTGGATCGAGGCCGTGCGTGGTGTCGGTTTCCGACTCGGGGCACCTGAGTAAGACATGAGATGGCGCCTCGTCGCGATCCTGGTCGGATTCACCACTTTGGTGTTAGCCGTCCAGAACATCCCGCTGTCGAAGTTCTTGGAACAGCGTGAGTTCGAAACGCACATCGCCCAGTTGCAGAGCGACGCCTATACCATCGCGGGCTGGTCAATCGTCGTCCTAGAAACACCAAGCCCCGAGGCCAAGCTTTACCTGTCGGCTCATGTGGCCGAATACGCCAAGACCTCATCCGCCAGAGTCGTGGTCGTCGACCAAACCGGCACCGTCATTGAGGCCTCAGATTCAGGCAGCGGTGAGAATTTCACCAACCGACCCGAGATCGAACAGGCTCTCACCGGGCAGGCTGCCTCCGGCGAGCGGATGTCGCAGTCGCTGGGTGAGCCGCTCATTTATGTGGCCGTACCGGTGCGCGCAGGGCCGAAAATCCTTGGTGCAGTGCGGCTTACGTACCCATCCAGTGAACTCCAAGCGCAGATCAACGACACCGTGCGTTCGCTGTTCTCGGTAGGGCTGATCAGCCTGCTCTCCGCAGCTCTGATCGCGTTCTTGATGGCCACAGCCATCACTCGCCGAATCCGCCGATTGAGTCACACTGCCGAGCGAATCGCCGAGGGCGATCTGGCCGCTCGTGTCGATGACTCAGGGGGCGGTGAGATTGAGGAGCTCGCGACCTCGTTCAACATCATGGCCGAACGAGTGCAGGGCCTAGTCGAGAAGCAGCGCGACTTCGCAGGTGACGCATCACACCAACTCCGTACTCCCCTGACTGCACTGCGGCTCCGGATGGACCGCACCGTCGAGCTCATGGATCTCGATGACCCAGCAGTCGAACAAGTTGAGGCCGCTCGCAACGAACTCGATCGGCTCCAGCGCCTTGTCGATGGGCTCTTGGCGCTAGCCCGGGCCGACAGTCGCAACCAACGAACCGTGCCGATGGATATCAGTTCGATCGCCAGGGATCGAGTCGACTCCTGGCGGCCGCTGGCCGATGAGCAAGGAGTCCAGATCGAGTTCGTCGGGCCAGCCATCGCAATGGCGCAATCGGTGCCGACCGGTGTCGAGCAAGTACTCGACAACTACATCGACAATGCCCTTGAGGTGGTACCTGCCGGCGGACGAGTTGTCGTCACAGTGACCCCGACCGACCAGGGTGTCCTCATCACGGTCGACGACAACGGCCCAGGGCTCTCACCTGAAGACCGAGTGCGCGCCTTTGACCGGTTCTGGCGCGGGCGTCAGGACGACGCCGGTAGCGGTCTTGGCCTGGCAGTGGTGTCGGCTCTGGTCTCGGCGAGCGGTGGCCGAGTCTGGCTCGACGCATCACCCCTTGGCGGCCTGCGCGCGGCAGCCAAGTTCCCCCGCTGATCTGCGGTCCGCCTACAGCGGACTGCAGTTATCTGACCCTGCTGGCCCTGCCCACTGGCCGGGGCTCAAGTCAGTGGCTATGTGCACGAATGTAGGTGGCAAACCGCGCCCGGAAGAGCGGCTCGAGGTCGCCCACTGAGCCGCCACCAAAGACTTGCTTGGCCGCCCGGATGCTCTCGACCAGGCTGCCGCTGATGTCACCTAGCGAGCCACCCTCATCGGCAACGTCATTCATCGCGGGGGCGTGGTTGAACAGGTCGACGAAGAATCCGATATCGAGACGGTGCTCAGCGATCGAGAACGCACGCTCGCGCAATTCCTCGTAGGGCAAGTCCTCAAGTGCTGCGTTGTTCTCAGTCATGTTGCTGACCCTAAGGCTTGGGGTCGACTGACGGTGCACCAGAGTCGGGTGGCACGCGGCAAGCCCGCTCGAGTAGCAATCCCGACAGGACGCCCAGAATCGACACACCAATGGTGACCACAGCCGCGATCACCTGCTCCCGCACGTAGGCGACGCCCCAATGGCTGATCAATGCGATCGCCACTCCGACGAAAAAGCCCGCCAGCACAGTGGCCGTCCGCGAAATCGCCATAGCCCAGGCCGCCGATCGCGCGACCACAAGCGGATCGATCGGCTTAGTGCCGGGCTGACCGGCTAGCCGCGCCTTCGTGCCACGTGCCCACAGCCAGGTGGCTACCGCCAGCATCGCCATGACCAGAGCCATCGACCACGGCACGGGGAAGGTGCGGTCAGCCCAGGCATCGACCAGCCTGGCAAAGGCCCACCCGAGCGCAACGGCAATGACCCCGACTGCCAGCAACGAACGAATCGAGGTCGGCCTCATCGGGGAGCCACCGGCAATACCAAGGTGACATCCCTGAGTGGACGCACCGACATAGCACCGTCTCGCTTCGCGGCCTCTCGTGCCAAAGCAGATACGAGGGAGCCATCGGGGAAGGTGGCCTCGGGGTCGGCTTCAGCCCATGGGATCAGGACGAAACCACGATCGGCGGCCCGAGGATGCGGCAAGGTCAGCGCCGGATCCGAACTGGTAACTCCATCGATCGAGACGATGTCTACATCGAGCGTGCGAGGGCCCCAACGCACTGCGCGAGTGCGATGCCAGGCCTGCTCGACCCGTTGCGCAAGAGCAAGCAGTTCGTCGGCCGTGGCGTCACTCTCGCCCAACAAAATCGCGTTCGCGTAGTCGGGCTGTTCGGGTCCGCCCACCGGAGCTGTCTCATAGACGGACGAGACTTGAGGATCAGCAAGGTGCGGAGCAATCAGATCGATCGCGCCTTGCAGCGCAGCGATACGATCGCCGAGATTGGCGCCCAGGCCAAACACCACACGCCTCACCGGCGACGCACAATCCTCACAGTGACACAATCAAAAAGGACGCCCACCGGCGCCTGCGGCTTGTGCACTACGACCTCGGCGAGGAGTACGCCGTCGTAGGCAAGGCAGGCCGTTGCGATCTGCTGCGCCAAGCGCTCAATGAGGTCATGCGGCTCGCCCGTGATCAACGCGACGACGTCAGCCGCAACAGCTGAGTAGTCGACAGTCTTGGAAAGGTCGTCGGATTCGGCCGCCGGACGTGTGTCAACACCGAGCGAGACGTCGACGACAAAGGTCTGACCATCACGTCGTTCGAAATCAAGGACGCCGTGATACCCCGTTGCGGAAATTCCGGTGACCGAAATTCGGTCGAGCTGATCCTCCGACGCCATGTCGCTCATTCTCCTCGTCTCCAGGCCGCGGCGACCTCAGTGGCATCGCGGCTTCCCCGTGCAGCATGCACCCGCACACACCACGCACCTGCAGCGGCTGCCAAAGCGCTCACGGCGTCTGTCGCGTGATCGCGCTCTGGAGCCGGCCTTGGTTCACCCTCAACAGCCAGAACCTGGCCGAGGAACCGCTTGCGCGCGGCACCGACCAACACCGGGTAGCCCAGCCCCATCAGGTGGTCAAGACCGCGCAGCAACTCCCAGTTGTGGTGTGCCTTCTTGGCAAAGCCCAGACCTGGATCTAGCACGATGCGACCAGGCTCGACGCCCGCTTTCAGTGCCGATTCCAGGCGAACACCCAACTCAGCAGCCACATCGATGACGACGTCGTCGTAGTCGGTGTGCGATTCCATCTCATCGCTGTATCCGCGCCAATGCATGGCGATGTACACAGTGCCGAGTTGGGCAACGGTCTGGTACATCTGCGGGTCGGCAAGACCCCCGCTCACGTCGTTGACGATGACCGCGCCAGCCTCGACAGCGGCACGGGCGATGTCTGATCTCATGGTGTCGATGCTGACCGGCACACCAGCCGCGGCAAGATCGCGGATCACAGGTAAGACCCGTCGCGCTTCCTCGTCGGCCGAAATGCGCTGGGCCCCAGGGCGAGTTGACTCACCACCGATGTCGACGAGGTCGGCGCCATCGCGCATCAACGAGAGCCCATGCTCGACAGCGCGAACAGGGTCAAGCCACATGCCTCCATCAGAGAAGGAGTCCGGGGTCACGTTGATGACGCCCATGACGGCACATCGGTCGAGCGTGGCCAGACTCTCGGGCAGCCCGTTAGGACGCAACGGATACGGACTCACAGGTCACCAGCCTCGTGACGGTGTCAGCCCAGGATGAGGCTCATGGCCTCGGAGCGGGTTGCAGAATCGCGGAGCTGGCCCCGCACGGCGCTGGTGACAGTCTTGGCGCCGGGCTTACGGATACCACGCATGGACATGCAGAGGTGTTCGCACTCCACCACCACGATCGCCCCTCGCGGATTGAGAATCTCAACCAGTGCATCGGCGATCTGCGTGGTCAGACGCTCCTGCACCTGCGGCCGCTTTGCATACACGTCAACGAGGCGAGCAAGTTTGGAAAGTCCAGTGATCCGGCCATCGTTACCCGGGATGTAGCCCACGTGGGCAACACCATGGAACGGCACGAGGTGATGCTCGCAAGTGGAGTACAACTCGATGCCCTTCACGAGCACCAACTCGTCATGCACTAGGTCGAACGTCGTGCTCAATACCTCGACTGGTGACTGGCGCAGGCCTGCAAACATTTCAGCGTAGGCACGCGCTACCCGTGCGGGAGTGTCGAGCAGGCCATCACGATCAGGGTTCTCACCGATGGCAATGAGCAGTTCGCGAATCGCGGCCTCGGCCCGAGCGTGATCGAAGGGAACGGTGACTATCGGCTCGGACGAGTGCACCGGGCCGATCGCAGATCCCGTGTTTTCGGTATCCAGCACCATGATCAGGCCCCCGATTCGGACGAGCCAGAAGCCGACAGCTCATCGTTGTTTGCGCCTGCATCAGGTGCCGTCGCAGTGCCGTGATTACCACCGTTACTTGCGGCGGTGGCAGATCCGTTAGCAGATCCATTGGCAGATCCGTTGGCTGATCCGTTGGCTGATCCGTTCAGCGCCTCGATCTCCTTTGGCGTCTGCACTGGGCCGCGGTCACTTGGTGTGCGCCGCGCTGGGGGCTGGACGCACCTCTCGACGACGAAGCGGCACGAAGATGCGAGCGATCTCGTCCTTGTCGAGGGTTTCCTTCTCGAGAAGTTCGACCACTAGAGCGTCAAGAACATCGCGGTTCTCGACGAGGATCTCGAACGCTTCGTGGTGCGCGGAGTCGATGAAGGCCCGAACTTCCTGGTCGATCGCTGCCGCAACATCCTCGGAGTAATCGCGCATGTGGCCGTAGTCGCGGCCCATGAAGACCTCGCCCTGTTCTTGGCCGTAGCGAATCGCACCGAGGCGTTCGGTCATGCCGTACTGCGTGACCATCGCCCGGGCCACCGCAGTGGCCTTTTCAATGTCATTAGAGGCGCCAGTTGTGGGATCGTGGAAGACCAGTTCCTCGGCGGCACGTCCACCGAGCATGTACGCCAACTGGTCGAGCATCTCGGCTCGGGTGTTGGAGTACTTGTCAGAGTCGGGCAGGACCATGGTGTAGCCGAGCGCGCGTCCGCGCGGCAGGATCGTGATCTTGTGCACAGGGTCCGTGTGCGGCAATGCGGCAGCAACGAGGGCGTGGCCACCCTCGTGATAAGCGGTGATCTTCTTCTCATGCTCGCTCATCAGACGCGACCGGCGCTGAGGCCCAGCGACGACCCGATCGATTGCCTCGTCAAGAGCTGAGTCGTCGATGAAACTACCGCCGAGCCTGGCGGTAAGCAGCGCCGCTTCATTGAGCACATTGGCTAAGTCGGCGCCGGTGAAACCAGGGGTTCGTCGAGCGACCGCGAGCAGATCGACATCGGGCGCGAGCGGCTTGCCCTTGGCGTGCACCGCAAGGATCGCCTGACGACCCAACAGGTCTGGTGCCGAAACCGCAATCTGGCGATCGAACCGACCGGGTCGCAGCAGAGCTGGGTCAAGGATGTCGGGGCGGTTAGTGGCCGCGATAAGGATTACTCCACCGCTGACGTCGAACCCGTCCATCTCGACGAGCAGTTGGTTGAGGGTCTGCTCACGTTCGTCGTGGCCACCGCCCATGCCCGCGCCACGGTGTCGACCGACCGCGTCGATCTCATCGACGAAGACGATCGCTGGCGCATTGGCCTTCGCTTGTTCGAACAGGTCACGCACTCGGCTCGCACCGACGCCGACAAACATCTCGACGAAGTCCGAACCCGAGATCGAGTAGAAGGGAACCCCTGCCTCACCCGCGACAGCGCGGGCGAGAAGAGTCTTGCCGGTACCGGGTGGGCCATAGAGCAGAACGCCTTTGGGGATCTTGGCACCAACGGCCTGGAACTTAGCCGGGTCTTGCAAGAACTCCTTGATCTCCTGGAGTTCTTCGACCGCCTCGGTGGCACCGGCCACGTCGTCAAACGTGGTCTTGGGCATGTCCTTGGAGACCATCTTGGCCTTGGACTTGCCGAAGTTCATGATCCGGTTTCCGCCGCCTTGCATCTGCCCCATGAAGAAGAAGAGCAGACCGAGCACCAAGACCATCGGAAGCAATGTGTAGAGCAGGGTCAGCAGCACACTGTCGTGCGGGACCTCAATGTTGTAGCCATCCTTGATGGCACCGGAATCAACCTTGGCTTGCAGCATGTTCTGGAGTTGGACGCCCTGGCCGTCGACGTACTGGGCGCGAATCTGCGTGCCATCGGTGAGGGTAACCTCGATTCGCTGGTCGCGATCAACAATCGTGGCGGCCGTGACCTTTCCCTGTTGGATCGCGGTTACAACCTGGGAGGTATCGACATCCTTGGGTGCACCGATGTTGCCAAGCAGGCTCGTCCCGAGCAGCACGAGGAGGACGGCCAGGGCGATCCATACCGCCGGGCCACGCAGGATTTTCTTGGTATCCATGACGAAGGGTCGACTGACCCCGTCCCTCCTGACACTGAAGTACTACCCGAACTAACCATGATCGGCTAAGGCACCGACACCCACGAAGGTACACCGGCACGGCCCGATACGCCGCCGGACCTCCCTGCTGCCGCCGGACCTCCTCGCTGGTGGAAGGAAGATCACACCTATACAGGGACGCCGGTGAGCCAGGAGTTGTTCCCAACTTTCACCACGGGCGAACAGCAAGCCCCCGAATTTTTACGAATAGACGTGGGGGGCGAGGGTGCCCACAACGCGCAGATTGCGGTATTTCTCCCCGTAATCGAGCCCATAACCGACAACGAACTCATTGGGGATATCAAAGCCGACGTACTTAACGTCAACGGGCACTTTGACCGCGTCTGGCTTGCGCAACATGGTCAACACCTCGACCGACAGCGGACCTCGCGAACGAAGATTGCGAAGCAACCAAGACAGGGTGAGCCCGGTGTCGAGAATGTCCTCTACTACCAGGACATTGCGGCCGGTGATATCGCGGTCGAGATCCTTGAGGATCCGAACCACGCCAGATGATGAGGTACCCGATCCGTACGACGAGACTGCCATCCAATCCATCTCGACTGCATGTGACAGCGCTCGCGAGAGATCCGCCATCAGCATGACCGCCCCCTTGAGGACACCCACTAGCAGAAGGTCACGGCCCGCATAGTCCGCATCAATCGCGGCCGCGAGCTCGGCGATCTTGGCTTTGAGCGCCTCTTCGTCGACGAGAACTTGCTGCAAATCAGAGCCGAGGTCTACGGCATCCATGGGGTCTCCTGGCGACGAGGGGTCGGGCGCACGCTGAGCCTGCCACAGTCGCGGAGTGCTTCGATACCACCGGGTAGCGCAACGGCTCCCTGACCATGCCAGTCGGTGACCAATCGGCAGACGCGCACGACGTGTTCTGCGCCCAAACTGCCTGCTGGTGCACCCGACTCGAGCAGCCAGGATCGAACTACGCGCGAGCGAATCGCATCGCTGAGAACCTGCAGACCAACTACGTCCAGGCTGGCCGGCACGTCCTGGCTGCTAGAGACGTCCTGGCTGCTAGAGACGTCCTGGCTGCTAGACCTGATAGACACCGTGCCTTCGCGGGCCGTCGGCCCGGGCGAGGTCGGCGGTCCGAGCCAGAGCGGCGGCGATACCAGGTCCAAGTTCGCGTTCGAGCATCGGCAGGATCGTGTGCCGCACCCGCACTCTGGTGAATCGGTCATCGGCGTTGTGCGGATCATCGACCACGGGGGCACCGGAGGGCACAGCCGCGCGCACAACATCTCGCGGTAGGTCCAACAGCGGACGGCGAAACACTCCTCGACGACGAGGCATACCGGCGAGGCTGCGAGTGCCCGAGCCACGCGCGAGTCCGAGAAGAACAGTCTCGGCTTGATCGTCGCGACTGTGGCCGAGCAGGACAGCCTCCGCCGAACATGCTCGAGCGGTCGACTCGAGAACCGCGTATCGCGCATCGGGGGCGCGGCTGCTTCGGGTCCATCGCCCGTTGGTATGACGTCAGCAGCAACGACGAAAACCGGATCCATCCCGATCGAGCGCAGCCAGTCGGCGGTCGAAGCAGCGACAGCGGCCGATCCGTCCTGCAATTGGTGATCTACGACGATGGCGCCAGCGCGGCGACGCACAGCCCTAGTGGCGGCAGCCAACGAGACCGAGTCGGGCCCTCCCGAACCCA
>Ga0194050_1001030_pt1 | contig 9653 bp, 8 predicted proteins | sample SepL2310m_MetaG_FD_148657 | JGI IMG/M metagenome (GOLD analysis project Ga0194050, IMG submission 148657) | Anoxic zone freshwater microbial communities from boreal shield lake in IISD Experimental Lakes Area, Ontario, Canada - Sep2016-L239-10m | ecosystem: Environmental > Aquatic > Freshwater >...
GGGGAAAATTGCCGTAAAAGAGGGTGACAATGTCGAAGTTGGTGATTTAGTTATCGTTCTTGAAGCAATGAAAATGGAACAAGCTTTGGTGGCTCATAAAGCAGGAGTTATCAAAAATCTCACTGCAGAAATAGGTGAAAGCGTTTCAAATGGAGCCACACTCTGTGACATTATTAGCAAATGAGCGCATCAACTAACCAAGGTCTTTATCTCGACCCCATGAAAACCGCGCAAGATGCCGCAGATGCGATTGCGCAAAAAAGTGGGGTTCCACAACATCAGATTGCTCTTGTCATGGGATCTGGCTGGGTAAGCGCTGCAGATGCTTTAGGAAAACCACATTATGAATGCGATTCACATGATATTCCGGGATTCGAAGCGCCAACTGTTGCTGGTCATTCAGGAAAAATACGTTCTTATTCAATAGCTGGGGCAAAGGGAAATATCAACGCACTTGTATTCCTGGGTCGAACTCATTTGTATGAAGGGAAAGGCATCGAACCTGTAGTTCACGGGGTTAGAACTGCAGTGAAAGCCGGCTGCAAAGTAATTATTCTGACTAATGCATGTGGAGGAATTAACACTGCATATCGAGTTGGGCAACCAGTTTTGATTCGTGATCACATCTCACTCACCGCAACGAGCCCTCTCAGTGGTGCGCAGTTCGTTGACCTCACTGATCTGTATAGCAAACGAATTCGTGAGATTGTTAAAACTGAGGATTCTTCGCTGCAAGAAGGTGTCTACGTGCATTGGCGTGGACCCACCTACGAAACTCCTGCCGAAATTCATATGATGAGGACTATGGGAGCTGACTTAGTGGGAATGTCAACAGTTCCAGAAGCAATTGCTGCTCATGCCATGGGAGCCGAAGTATTGGGGATTTCACTCGTGACAAATGCAGCAGCTGGAGTGACTGGCGAAAAACTCAATCATGAAGAAGTTATTGCGGCGGGAAAAAACGCGGCAGACCGCATGGGCGCACTTCTCAAAGGTGTCATTCCGAAACTACTCTAGAACAATGAATCCAGAGTCATTAGCCGAGATTCACGCTTGGATTGCAGACGATCCAGATCCAAAAACTGTTGCTCAACTTCGCGAATATATCGCAAATAAAAATGAAACCGAATTAAAGAAATGTTTCTCTGGCTTTTTACAATTCGGCACGGCCGGTCTACGTGGTCCCATTGGACCTGGCCCATCGTGTATGAATCAAGCAGTAGTTGGAAGAACTGCAACGGGAATTGCGCGTTATATGACCGCACGAGGCTTACGAAAAGTAATCATCGGACGGGACGCACGCCATGGTTCTGAAGACTTTTGTCGAGTAAGTGCAGAAATACTTAGCGGTGCAGGTATGGATGTCTTTGTTCTACCTGAACCTTTACCAACTCCCGTTCTTGCATTTGCGGTCAATGAATTAAACGCTGATGTAGGAATTATGGTCACGGCCAGCCACAATCCTGCGCACGATAACGGGTACAAGGTCTATTTAGGTGGCGTTGTCGATGGAATCGATTATCGCGGCTCGCAGATCATCTCCCCTGCAGATTCACAAATCAGCCAAGAGATTTCGAAAGTCATCTCGCTAGCTAAGGAACCACGCGGGAAGAAGTGGACCGTTCTAGATTTTTCGATTGTTGATAAATATGTCGAAAGAACTGTTCGCATCGCAGGTGATTCAAAGACAAATACGGCAAGTGACATCAGAATCGCATACAGCGCAATGCATGGAGTCGGAACAAAGACACTTCAACAAGTTTTTGAAAAGGCTGGATTTGCCAATCTCTTTTTAGTGAAAGAGCAATCGACCCCGAATCCTAATTTTCCAACACTTCCATTTCCAAATCCTGAAGAACAGGGTGCAATGGACTTAGCGATGGAGACCGCTCGCGCAGTAGGAGCAGATATCGTAATCGCCAATGATCCAGACGCTGATCGTTGTGCAATGGCAGTGAAGCGAGACGATGACAGCTGGCAGATGCTTCGAGGCGATGAAATTGGTGCGATCTTGGGCCAATACATTGCATCAACATCTCGAACAGGAGTTTTAGCTACATCGATAGTTTCATCAACAATTCTTGAAAAAATTGCGAAAGCACACGCGTTAAATTTCAAAAATACCCTCACTGGCTTTAAGTGGCTTTCAAAGATTGAAAACTTAGCTTTTGGGTACGAGGAAGCTCTTGGATACTGTGTTGATTCTGAAGCTGTGAATGATAAGGATGGAATTTCTGCGGCTTTGCTTTTAACAAGAATTTCTGCCGAATTAAAAGTTCAATCAAAATCTGTTTTTGATTTACTTGATGAAATATGGAAACTCCACGGTTTTCACGCGACAGAGCAAATTTCACAAAGATGCGACTCGCTCGTGCACGTGCGTTCAACTATGGAGAAAATTCAGAAATCACATCCTTCTGACATTGCAGGATTCAAGGTTTTATCTGTTGAAGATTTATCCCATCCAACAGACAGGTTACCCCCCACTGAAGGGTTGAGATTATGGCTTGAGAATGGGGTCCGAATCATTATTCGACCAAGTGGGACTGAGGCAAAAATTAAGTGTTACATAGAAGTTATCAGCAATACCGGAAGGGATGACGCTATGAAAACTATTGCTCAATTACGCGCTCCCTTAATTCAATACTTAAAGTAATCCTTAGAAGGTAAGGTAGTACCGTGGAATTTTACGGTCTGGTAGATGGCACTGAAATCTCACTGCGAAAATTCCTTCAGACTCTTTCTGGAGTAGATCAAATTGGCGCAGAAGCACGTGCTGCCATGCTGGCAACTCGAAGTATCAAAACATCTGCAAAAAATTGGGCAATTGATTTAGCTATTTCGATGGTAGATCTCACAACTTTGGAGGGCGCAGATACTCCAGGAAAAGTACGAGCGCTCTGCAACAAAGCTGTTCGCCCTGACTCAACTGATTCATCAGTTCCAAGTGTTGGTGCGATCTGCGTATACAACGACATGGTTGCAATCGCCAGAGAACACTTAGATAGCATCGGCGGATCTCACGTTCCTGTTGCTGCCGTATCGACGGCATTTCCTTCCGGCCGCGCATCAATGGCAGTAAAAATTCAAGATACTCAAGATGCTTTAGATGCAGGCGCTACCGAAATTGATATGGTGATTGATCGAGGGGCGTTCTTATCAGGGCAATTTCAGGTAGTTTTTGATGAGATTGCCAAAATTCGCACATTATGTGGAACTAAAGCTCATTTGAAAGTTATTTTGGAAACTGGTGAATTGGTAACCTATGACAATGTGCGTACCGCATCATTTATTGCCATGTTAGCCGGGGCAGATTTTATTAAAACCTCCACAGGTAAAGTTTCCCCAGCAGCAACACCGCCCGTTGTATTAGTCATGCTTGAAGCGGTGCGAGATTTTCACCAGTTGACCAACCATAAAATAGGGGTAAAAGCTGCTGGCGGAATTAGGACCACAAAGGATGCCATCAAACAATTGGTACTTGTAAACGAGACTGTAGGGAGCCAATGGCTTTCTCCATCGCTATTTAGAATTGGTGCTAGCGCACTCCTTAATGACTTACTTATGCAAAGAATGAAAGCCCGCGATGGTTTCTATCCAAGCCCCTCCTATGTATCAATCGATTAAGGCGATCACTCATGACAGATTTTGATTACGCACCGGCACTTGAATCTCGATCGATTGTCACTATCGAAAGTGAATACGGGCATTTCATTAATGGGGAGTTTGTGAAGGGTGCCAACCACTTCCCCACGATCAATCCTTCAAACGAAGAAGTGCTAAGCCAGATATCGCTCGGTGGTGCTCAAGATATTGACCGTGCGGTAGCGAGTGCAAGAGTGGCATTTGAATCAACGTGGTCAAAGATGCCAGGTAAAGAACGTGGCAAGTATCTCTATCGGATAGCTCGCATCATGCAGGAGCGTTCACGCGAGTTTGCTGTTTTAGAAAGCTTGGACAATGGAAAACCAATTCGTGAATCACGAGATATCGATATTCCACTCGCCTGTGCCCACTTTTTTTACCATGCAGGGTGGGCAGATAAATTAGAATTTGCCGGAGTTGGTAGTTCGCCACGCCCACTTGGTGTCGCAGGACAAATCATTCCTTGGAATTTCCCGCTCCTGATGCTTGCCTGGAAAATCGCACCAGCCCTTGCAGCGGGTAACACAGTTGTATTAAAACCTGCTGAAACAACTTCGCTGACGGCTTTGTTGTTTGCGCAAGTCTGTCAACAAGCCGAACTTCCAGCAGGTGTAGTCAATATTGTTACTGGAGACGGACGAACAGGTTCTGCCCTTGTCGATCACCCAGGAATCGACAAAATTGCATTCACTGGTTCAACTCAAGTCGGTAAAGCTATTGCGCGGGCTATTGCACCTACGAAGAAAAAAGCCACACTAGAGCTCGGTGGAAAAGCTGCAAATATTGTTTTTGACGACGCACCTGTAGATGAATGTGTTGAAGGAATCGTTAATGGAATATTTTTTAACCAAGGACATGTTTGCTGCGCTGGTTCGAGGTTGATTGTTCAGGAGTCGATTGCTGAGGAAATTGTTTCTCAGTTAAAAGTTCGAATGTCGAAAATCCGAGTAGGTGACCCACTAGATAAGAACACTGATCTTGGAGCCATAAACTCGGCCGAGCAATTAAGCAAAATTACAGCTCTCACAAAATCTGGAGAAGATGAAGGCGCTATGCGTTGGAGTCCTGAGTGCGCATTGCCTAAAAAAGGCTTCTGGTTTGCACCCACAGTATTTACTGGTGTCACTCAAGCTCATCGCATTGCTCAAGAAGAAATTTTTGGTCCAGTCTTATCTGTCCTCACTTTTAGAACGCCACAAGAAGCCATCGAGAAGGCAAATAACACCCCTTATGGCTTATCTGCAGGGGTTTGGAGCGAGAAAGGTTCAAGAATTCACTGGGCTAGCCAACAACTTAAAGCCGGGGTTATTTGGGCAAACACCTTCAATAAGTTTGACCCCACAAGTCCTTTTGGTGGTTACAAAGAATCTGGTTGGGGTCGAGAAGGTGGGAGCCATGGCTTAACTGCTTACCTCAAGAGTGCAGAAGAAGGTGGCAACAATGAGTGATCGCATCGAAGTGAAGAAAACCTACAAACTTTTTATTGGTGGGGCTTTCCCGCGAAGTGAATCTGGCCGCACATACGAAGTCAACGACCATAAGGGAGACTTCCTTGCCAACCCTGCACTTGCGTCTCGTAAAGATTTACGTGATGCCGTTGTTATTGCTCGAACTGCACACATAAGCTGGGCAAAAGCGACAGCTTATAATCGTGGGCAAATTCTTTATCGCATTGCTGAAATGCTCGAAGGTCGCGCAGATCAATTTGCTTCCGAAATATCTGCCCTCGATGGTATTTCTGTCAAAGAAGCTCTCAAAGAAGTTCATCTCTCTGTAGATCGACTTGTTTGGTATGCAGGGTGGTCAGATAAGCTCTCTGCTCTTGTTGGCGCAACAAATCCAGTTTCGGGTCCCTACTTCAACTTCTCTATTCCAGAACCGATGGGCGTCGTAGGTGCAATCGCTACAGAAAAGAATTCATTGCTTGGATTTATTGATGCCATCGCACCCATAATCGTTTCAGGAAATAGCGTTATTGTTTTGGCTAGCGAACGTGCGCCACTACCTGCGATGAGTTTTGCAGAAGTGCTTGCAACCAGTGATCTACCTCCAGGGGTATGCAATATTTTGACTGGCTCCAAAAGTGAGCTTGCGCCGTGGTTTGCTTCTCATATGGATATTGATGGCCTGGACATCACTGGAGTTGAACACGATTTGCGAGCCGATGTGAAGGTTGCAGGAGCTGAGAATTTAAAACGCATTCACTCATTTGCTGATGGACAATCACCCGCCAGAATCTTGTCCTTTATGGAAGTTAAAACAACGTGGCACCCAATCGGGGTTTAAGAGTTATTCACCAGAAATAGCGGAAAACCTTGGCTTTATAACATCTTCGATGATTGCCAAGCGCTCTTCAAAGGGTATGAACGCACTCTTTAGTGCGTTGATTGTTACGCGCTGTAAATCCTGAAAAGTCCATTCAAATGCATCAACAAGTTGTTGCATTTCGTTTGACATAGAGGTTTGGCTCATCAATCTGTTATCGGTATTAACGGTAATGCGGAATCTCAGTTTTCCAAGTTTGCCGATTGGGTGCTCCTTGATGGATTTAGCAGCACCTGTTTGAAGATTAGAAGTTGGACAGAGTTCAAGTGGTACTCGGCGATCTCGTATATACGAAGCAAGTCGACCTAGTTTTGCAATGGGTTCGCTCATGTCAATGTCATCCATAATGTGAACTCCGTGACCAAGTCTTTCTGCACCACACAGTTGAATCGCTTCCCAAATTGATGGCAGCCCATATGCCTCACCCGCATGAATCGTGAAGTGGGCATTCTCTTGACGCAAATATTCGAATGTCGCAAGTTGATCACTTGGAGGGAAACCATCTTCAGGACCTGCAATATCGAATCCTGCAACTCCCTGATCTCGATATTTAACAACTAGCTCAGCAATCTCCTGGGAGCGAGAGTTTTGGCGCATTCCGCACAGTAGAGACACAACTCGAATAGTTTTACCTTGAGACTTTGCTTCAGCTTCTCCTAGTCGATATCCCTCAAGGGTTGCTTCAACAATTTGTGCAAGGGTTAAACCTTTTTCGGTAAAAAGTTCAGGTGCGCCTCGAACTTCTGCATATACAACTCCGTCATTAGCTAAATCAACAACGCATTCACGAGCAACTCTGACAATATCTTCTTTTCTTTGCATCACAGCTATTGTGTGAGAAAAGGTTTCTAGGTATCTCACAAGTGAACCAGAGTCACATGATTCACGAAACCAGGTTGCAAGTTCTTCTGCATTCTGGGTTGGGAGGCCTTTATAGCCAATCTCTTTTGCGATATCAATTATCGTTTGTGGGCGAAGACCGCCATCTAAGTGGTCATGCAAAAGTGCCTTTGGTAAGCGTTTAATTTGATCTGGCGTCGGAATCTTTTTTAAATCGATCATCCTTGAATTCTTTCCACAACTAAAGGTAGCCGATTAACGCTGCCTCCTTGCACAATTTCTACGCACCCATCGAGGGCTTGAAGTGCTCGCTCGAATCTTTCAGGCTCATCGGTGTGCAGCGTCATGAGTACTTGGCCAGAAGTAATCTCATCACCAGGTTTTGCATGAAGTTCGATACCAGCGCCAGCTTGGACGCTTTCGCCTTGACGTGATCGACCAGCTCCTAAGCGCCATGCTGATACGCCAACTTTCATCGCATCCATTGTTGTCAGAGTTCCAGTTAATGTTGCAAGAACTCGATGTTGTTCGCGAGCAACAGGAAGTTTTGCATCAGGGTCACCACCTTGGGCGGCAATCATGCGCTTCCAAACATCCATAGCCGTGCCATCTTTAAGAGCAAGTTCTGGATCTTTTCCTTTTATTCCAGCGGCATCAATCATTTCTCTGGCAAGTAAAATGGTTAATTCAACAACATCACTTGGTCCGCCACCTGCAAGTACTTCTACTGATTCTCGAACTTCAAGGGCATTGCCAGCAGTTAAACCTAAGGGAACATCCATCGCTGTTACGAGTGCGCGAGTCTTGACGCCAGCATCAAGACCAAGTTGAACCATAGTTCTAGCAAGTTCACCAGCTTTAGCAGGATCACTCATGAATGCACCACTTCCGGTTTTAACATCCAAGATGAGGGCAGAAGTCCCTTCAGCAATCTTCTTACTCATAATCGAAGATGCAATGAGTGGAATTGCCTCAACTGTTGCTGTGACATCTCGAAGTGCATAAAGTTTTTTATCCGCTGGCGCTAAACCTTTTCCTGCGGCGCAAATTACAGCGCCGCAATCTTGCAAGACTTTCAGCATTTTTTCATTCGTCAATTCCGCTTGCCAGCCAGGAATAGATTCCAATTTATCTAGAGTCCCACCTGTATGGCCTAAACCGCGACCAGAAAGTTGTGGCACTGCCCCTCCGCATGCAGCAACCAACGGAGCTAACGGGAGTGTGATTTTGTCTCCGACTCCACCTGTTGAATGCTTATCTGCAGTCGGGCGATCTAACGCTGACCAATTCATTCGTTCACCGCTATTAATCATGGCGTTAGTCCATCGAGATATCTCTCGTGAATTCATGCCGTTGAGCAAAATAGCCATAAGGAGTGCGGACATTTGCTCATCGGCAACTATGCCTCGCGTGTAGGCAGAAATTACCCAATCAATTTGGGGATCTGACAATTCATTGCGATCACGTTTTGCCGAGATAATCTCAACAGCGGCAAATGGTTCAATCAAGGCGCTTGTTCAATTCATCTGGCCCAAATGCCCATGGAAGTAACTCAGAAAGTGGCTTAACACCCGTATCGGTCATCATTTGCAACGCACCGCCGCCATGTTCGAAAAGTAATTGACGACACCGACCACATGGCATGAGCGCGTTGCCGTGTGAATCAACACAAGAAAATGCAATAAGTCGCCCTCCACCGGTTGCGATAAGAGTTGAAACCAAGCCACATTCGGCGCAGAGTGTTAATCCATAACTTGCATTCTCTACATTACATCCACTAATTATTCTGCCGTCATCAACAAGCGCTGCTACGCCCACGGGAAACTTTGAATACGGGGCATAAGCGTTCTTCATTGCAGAATTGGCTTCTGCCTTCAATAACTCCCAATCAATATTCATTAGTGACTTTCTCCGCGTTTGTAAGGAACTCCATCGGCTGCAGGCGCACGAACCCGACCCACAATTCCTGATACTGCAATGACAGTGGCAACGTAGGGAACCATCAACATAAACTCTGAAGGAATTGGCGTGCCAATAATTGAAAGAACGCTCTCGACATTGCTAGCAAAGCCGAAAATCAGCGCAGCAGCAACTGCCCCCAGGGGACTCCACTTACCGAAAATCAGTGCTGCCAACGCAATGAAACCAGCTCCTGCAGTCATCTGCCGACTAAATATTCCCACAGCGCCAAGTGTGAAATATGCTCCACCAAGTCCAGCTATTGCGCCACCAAGAACTACATTTCGGAAACGAATTTTGTTAACGTTAATTCCAACGCTTTCTGCAGCTGTTGGGTGTTCACCAACAGCGCGCATGCGCAATCCCCATTTAGACTTAAAGAGTGCGATATTAATAATAGTAACAATCACATACATTAAATAAACAATAACAGTCTGCTCAAAAAGAATGGGTCCAATCAAAGGAATTTTAGACAGTATGGGAATAGGCAGCGGGCTTAAACCTGAGCCAGAGTTCCACGTGCTTTGATACGGCACTAAAAGTCGCTGATAGAGAAAACCGGTAATTCCAATGACCAAAACATTAAGTACGAAACCAAGAATTACTTGATCAATCCCAAACTTAATTGCAAAAGTTGCCAGAAGCAGTGAAACTAACATACCGGCAACTGGTGCAATAAGAAGTCCTAACCACTTTTGATGAGTAAGGCTGGCCAATACACCCGATGCGAATGCACCAAATAGCAGCTGACCTTCAATGGCAATATTGATAACACCAGATCGCTCACTGACAACGCCTGCCATAGCCCCGAATATGAGCGGCACTGAAAGCATAAGCCCGCCTTGCAAGAGCCCGGTGAAAGGAATGAATTTTCCACTCGCAGC
>Ga0194050_1001037_pt1 | contig 9624 bp, 8 predicted proteins | sample SepL2310m_MetaG_FD_148657 | JGI IMG/M metagenome (GOLD analysis project Ga0194050, IMG submission 148657) | Anoxic zone freshwater microbial communities from boreal shield lake in IISD Experimental Lakes Area, Ontario, Canada - Sep2016-L239-10m | ecosystem: Environmental > Aquatic > Freshwater >...
ATCTGACATCTAAAACCTTATAAACGTTCATACTAAATCTTGCGGTTAGTCGCGCAAGTTTTACCTGTTGTTAGAAATTGCAAACGATAGTGCTCCCACAATCCTTAGGAAGGGATCCCACATATGCGCGCAAAGCGTCTAGTAGCTGCAGCAACCGCTGCAGTGCTTGCAGCTGGAATCGTTGCAATCGCAACACCAGCTACAGCAGCAGTAAATATCTGTCAGGCAAAGAATGTTAAAGAAGCAGGCGGATTAGATAACCTAATCAAGCTAGCTAAGAAAGAGGGCAAGCTTGCTCTCATCACAACCCCACGCGATTGGGCTAACTACGGTGCAGCATTTGATGCATACGAGAAGGCTTTTGGCGTGAAGATCACTGTTGACAATCCAGATGGGTCATCACAGTACGAGATCGACACAATGAAGACTGCACCTAAGTCAAAGCAACCAGATTCAATTGATATTGGACCACTAGTAGTTGCGCAGTTGACTCCTCCAGGTTCAAAGCCACTTTCATCTCCTTACCAAGTTATCAACTGGAATGACATTCCAAATGCGGCTAAGGACTCAACAGGTCTTTGGTACGGAAATTACGGTGGAAAGCTTGCGATTGTTTACAACACAACTCTTCCATCAGTGCCAACAAAGGCAGCAGATTTCACCAAGCCTGAATATAAGGGCTTTGTAGGAATCACAGGAGACCCAACATCTTCTAACCAGGCTTTCATGTCAGTTTTGGCGGCAAGCATTGGTAACGGCGGAGAGAAGAATCTTTCAGATGTAACTAAGGGCCTGGCACTATTTAAGGCTGTAAAGGCACAAGCACCACTAGTAAAGGTAAACGGAACAAACCTTGCTACTGGTACTGCAAAGCTTGGTTTCATGTGGGACTTCAACGCTCTTGGAATCATTCCAGCAGCAAAAGCAGCAGGCTTAGATCTTAAGTTTGCATACCCTACAGATTACGTTCTACAGGCACCTCCATACATCAACGCAATCAACATAAAGTCACCAAACTGTGCAAACGCTCGTTTATGGCAAGAGTTTGTGTACTCACAGAACAAGGGAAAGACAGCTGCAGATCTAACTGATGCAGATCTCAAGCTCTCTGGTTCTAAGTTGTTCGCATTGATGCAAGGTGGACAGAACTACTTCCAGCAGTCAGGTGCAGATCCAATCATGTCTGCAGCAATGACAAAGAAGAAGATTCTTGTTCCATCACTTCTTGACTTCAAGGTTCCTTCAACAGCAAAGGTTGTCGGACCTGCAACTATTGCCGACGTACTAACAGCGCGTGAGCAGATCATCTCTTCATGGGCTAGCTTGTAAAAAAGGAATATGACCTCCCAAGTCATTGAGGGAGGCGCGCCTTCACGTGGGCGCGCCTTCCTCACTTCTTTTATAAAGAATATCCTTCCAGCGGTTCCGCTTTTGCTGATTGTTGGTTTCTTTTTTCTCTTTCCAATCGCACGTCTGATTTACGTCTCATTTTTATCTAACGACAATACATTTACAATTGATAACTTCAAGACCGCCGTACAAGAGCCCTACCGAACAGGGTTTATTAACTCGATAAAGATTGGTCTTTTTTCAGCAGCGATCGCTGCATTTCCTGGCGCGCTAGCTGCATATTTCATTGACACTCGTGGAAGTTCAAAGCTGCGCCGGACCATTGCCGTCATGAGTGGCGTACTTGCCAATACCGGGGGCGTTCCACTGGCATTTATGTTTTATGCCGCCCTTGGAATTCAGGGCTACCTCACTAAATTTCTAAAGTACTTAGGTTGGGATTTATATTCAGGAACATTTTCACTTGGCTCCTTCATCGGTCTATTAATCGTGTATTTGTACTTTCAACTTCCCTTAATGGTTATTGTTTTTTCACCGGCAATTGTTTCTCTTCGACGAGAATGGTCGGAAGCAGCACGTAACTTAGGTGCCAACCAAGTAAATTATTGGATTCGAATCGGAATCCCCTTACTGTTCCCTAGTTTTATCGCATCATTCCTATTGCTTTTTGCTAGCGGGTTTTCAGCCTATGCAACAGCGAATGCGTTAACGGTTGGAAATCTTCCATTAACACCACTACAAATTGGTGGTTTGTTAGATGGAAATGTTTCAGCAGCGCAATTAAATCTCGGTAAGGCACTTGGTGTTGTGATGATTGTGATTTCGGCATGCGCAGTTATTCCATACCTTGCTATTCAACGAAGGAGTGCTAAATGGCAAAAGCGCTAAGAGCTAAGTTCCAGCCACCACTGGTGATAACACTTTTGATTCTGGGTCTCTTTGTCTTTCTCCCAATGATGTCAGCCTTTGAATACTCGATCCGTACACCTTTAACAGGTGGTTATGGGTGGACTCACTACATTTGGGCCGTCACTGAAGATGATTTCTTTCATTACATCCTGAGATCAATGTGGCTGGCTGGTGTAACAGTGTTAATCACGCTGTTTGTTTTAGTCCCCACCCTGACGTGGTTGCACTTGTCGAACTCAAAAGTCCGTGGATTAATCGATGGCCTGTCACTGCTGCCACTGGTTATTCCAGTTGTTGCATTTGCTGTAGGGGCACAAATTTCTTTCCCTGAGTTTGTCCAAAATACTGTTCTTGAACTTCCGTTCCTGTACTTTGTTTTAGCCCTCCCATATGCATACCGTTCGTTAGACATCGGCCTTAATTCGATTCCGCTAAAAACGATCACTGAAGCAGCGCGCAGCGCAGGTGCTAACTGGTGGCGGACGATTACGGCTGTCATTGTTCCAGTTATCAGAGGTTCGGTCATGGCAACTATTGCATTGACTTTTGCCTTGTCACTTGGTGAATACACACTGACTGTTTTGCTTCATTGGGACACTTTCCCTACCTGGGTTACCAATGTCGCACAAGACAACATCCTTGGCGCGATTGCTATCTCAATGATGTCCTTAATCATTCCATTTTTAATTTTGACCGTCATAACGCTTTTTGTTCCAGAACGTTCTACGCAAGGGAGAAAGTAATGTCTAGTAAGAGTCTGATCCTTAGAAATATTTCAAAGCGATTTGGAAACGTTATCGCACTAGACAACTTCAACCTTGAGGTCGGTGTTGGTGAACTAGTTGCACTACTCGGACCATCAGGATGCGGTAAGACAACGGCGCTTCGTGTTGTAGCAGGCCTAGAACATCAGGATTCCGGAACAGTATTGGTGGCCAATGAAAACATTTCAGATGTACCGGCACACAAGCGAAATATGGGAATGGTGTTTCAGGCCTACTCACTGTTTCCGAATCTAACTGTTGAAGAAAACGTGGCTTTTGGTTTGCAGATGAGAAAAGTCAGTAAGCATGTGCGCCTGAAGAAAGCACATGAACTATTGGATCTAGTTGGTTTAGATTCACAGAGCAAGCGATTTACCCATCAGCTTTCAGGTGGCCAACAGCAGCGTGTGGCATTAGCAAGAGCACTTGCTTTTGAGCCTGAAATTCTCTTGCTGGATGAGCCTTTATCAGCACTTGATGCACAGGTGCGTGTAAACCTGCGCGAAGAAATCCGTCGTTTGCAACTGTCCTTAGGAACCACAACCTTGTTTGTTACACACGACCAAGAAGAAGCGATGGCTCTCTCTGATCGTGTTGGCGTAATGAACAACGGTGTTCTTGAGCAAATTGAAACGCCTGACACGTTATATAACAAGCCCGCTACAAGCTTTGTTGCAAGTTTTGTTGGAACCATGAATCGAATTCCTGCCCAGCTTAGCGATGGCCACGTTCAACTTTTTGGTAAAAAGATCCCAGTCCTTAAGAATAGTAATGAATCAGGAAAGGTCATTGCCCTCGTACGCCCAGAATCAATTTCAATTAAATCGACAGAGGGTGACGCCAATGCAAAAGTATTAACACGTCTCTTCATGGGAGCATCATCAAATATCGTGTGCCAAACAAAAGATGGAACTGTAATTCAATCTTTGATGAGTAGCGCTGAATCAGGGGATTTACATCCAGGATCTGCTGTGAAATTAGAAGTAACAAATAGAGAAGTGCTGATATCAAATGCCTAATACGGCTAACAGCAGAATTGTTAGATCTAGCGCTAGCATCGATAGTCCTTGGAAAGAGTTATTTTCTGACAAGGGAGAACCTCTGTTAGGCGATGTGCCAGTTAATGCGCACGCGATTGCAGCTTTTATTCACCTTAGTGATTTGCATATCTGTGATGCCGCATCCCCAGCTCGGCTTGAATTCCTAGACCGCATTGCAGATCCTGACAATCCACTATCGGCGATGGTTCCCTACATTGGTACATATCGTGCTCAAGAGTTTCTAACAACACAAGTTCTAGAGGCTATGGTGGTTGCGGCCAATAAAATTACAAAAGCCCCATTAACGGGCGCAAAAATTGATGCGGTAGTAATTACAGGCGATGTAGTGGATAACGCACAAAGCAATGAGTTGAACTGGTATAAAACAATTCTTGATGGTGGATTAGTTCATCCAAAAAGTGGTGATCCGGCTCGTTCAGAGGCAGCACACTCATCAAATCCCGACCTTTACGACATTCATTACTGGCACCCAGACGGCCCGCCATCTGGATTGCCCGCAGATCGTCCTCACCTGCTGCATGACTTCCCACATTTTAGAGGCTCACTTGCCGCAGCAGAGAAACCTTTCACTGCTAAAGGATTAAACCATAAATGGTTAGCTGTTCATGGAAATCATGACGCACTCTTACAAGGCACCGCTGCGCCAACAGCCGAGCTTAATCTGATTGCACAAGGAACACAGAAACCATCTGGGATTAAAGACTTTGCTAACTTTGCTAACTTATTCACAGGCGATACTGAAGTTGGTCCAGTTCTCTACCCAGGTATTGATCATCTAACAACAAATGAAGTTACTGCAGATGAACGTCGAGCCTTAGTCAGTTTGGAAGAGTGGGTAGACGTTCATACGCGCTGTAACCATGATCATGGTTTAGATAAAGAGCAATCACACACCGCTTACTGGTATCGCAATATCGGTAGCGAACTTCGACTTATCGCACTTGATACCGTCAATCGTTTTGGAGGTTGGCAAGGATGTTTACATCGTGAACAGTTTGAGTGGTTGTCACACCTATTAGATGAATCAAAGGATAAGTATGTAGTTTTGACTTCACACCATCCTCTAGAAAACCTTTTCAATGGGTATGCGCCAGAGGAAGAGCGTTCACCAGCACTAGAAGAAGAGCTTCGTAGGCTTCTTGAAAAACACCCTAATGTTATTTTGTGGTTCTCGGGACATGTACACGACCACAAAATCACACAAAGTCGAAACAGTGACGGGTCTCATGCATTCTGGGAGATCCGCACTGGTTCGCACATCGATTGGCCTCAACAGTCAAGAACTATTGAAATTGTGAAATCAAATAATGGAAAGATCGCAATAGGAACCGTGGTCTTTGACCATGCAGGCCCTGTGGTCTTTAGCGGCACACCAGATGAGCTAGCTGACCCGGTGGCTCTAGCTGGGCTATCGCGCCTATTAGCTGCCAATGACTGGCAGCGACAACAAGATGGCCCCTTCAATATTGAACTCCTGGCAGGTGAACCAGCGGACCGAAATATCTGGCTCTGGGCCAACGATCCGCTGATGTAAGCCCAAAACCTATAGGCTCTGCCCGTGCTACTCAGTGATCGCGACATCCTTGCCCAAATCAAAGCAGGCCGCGTCGCCTGCGAACCCTTCCATGAGGCCATGATCCAGCCATCTTCCCTCGACGTTCGCTTAGACAAGTATTTCCGAGTCTTTGAAAACCATAAATACAGCGTTATTGATCCCTCAATAGAACAGCCAGAGCTCACCCGTGAAGTTATCGCCGAAGGCGATGAGGCTTTCATCCTGCACCCAGGTGAGTTTGTCTTAGCAAGCACCTATGAAGTTATTACATTGCCCGATGACATCGCAGGTCGGTTAGAAGGTAAATCTTCGCTGGGCCGCCTAGGACTACTAACTCATTCAACTGCCGGCTTTATTGATCCAGGCTTTAGTGGTCACATCACCCTAGAGCTTTCCAATGTTGCAAACCTGCCCGTCAAACTCTTTCCAGGAATGAAGATTGGGCAGCTGTGCTTAATCAAACTGTCATCGCCTGCCGATCATCCATATGGCAGTGAGAAGTATGGCTCGCGCTACCAAGGCCAGCGCGGCCCAACAGCTTCACGCTCGTTCTTGAACTTCCATAAATCTAAAATCGACTAAAAACTTAAGGAATGAATCTGCCTAAAAGGGGGTTTAATTAGGTATGGAAATAATCATTGTTCTCGGTGTCATCGCTCTCGTCGTCCTTTTCTTTGTTGCGCAATACAACCGCCTTATTCGCCTCAACATCTCAGTTGATGAAGCATGGGCTCAGATTGAAGTTCAACTCAAGCGCCGTGCTGATTTAATCCCTAACCTGGTTGAAACCGTAAAGGGATATGCAGCGCATGAACAATCAACTTTTGATGCTGTTGTAACAGCACGTGCTAAAGCAACAACTGCCAGCACGGTTGCAGACACAGCTGCGGCCGATGGAATGCTCACACAAGCACTGCGCGGATTACTTGCAGTTGCTGAGGCGTATCCAGATCTAAAAGCATCAGCTAACTTCATCTCACTTCAAGAAGAGTTAGCAACAACAGAGAATAAAGTTGCCTTCTCTCGTCAGTTCTATAACGACAATGTGCGCGAGCTCAACACTGCAGTTAAAACAGTGCCAACTAACTTCTTTGCCGGTTTTGCAAAGGTAACTGAGCGTGAGTTCTACGAAGTTGAAGACCCACAAGATCGCAAAGCTCCAAGCGTTAAGTTTTAATGAACTTTAGAGGCCAACAAGCGGCTAATCGCCGCAAGACAATCGGGCTGCTCGTAGGTATGGGTGTGCTGGTCTGGCTTGTGGCGCTAGCCGCTCTCACCTACTTTGGTCAATCAACCACCGCAATTGTTCCGATTGCAGTTGGTATTGCGCTGGTTTCAGTGTGGGGTTCTTACTACGGTTCCGACAAATTAGTTTTAACAATGACTGGTGCAAAGTTAATTCAAGAATCAGATAATCCAAAGCTCTTTGGTTTGATTCAAGAGATAACTATTGCTAGCGGCCTGCCAATGCCAAAGGTTGCAATCGTTATTGATAGTGCGCCTAACGCTTTTGCTACAGGCCGTAATCAAGACCACGCCCTGATTGCCTTCACAACAGGCATCTTGGACGCTATGGATCGCGACCAACTACAAGGCGTTATTGCCCATGAGTTAGCCCATGTTGCTAACCGTGACACATTAGTTTCAGCCGTTGCAGCAACTACAGCAGGTGCTATTGCAATCTTGAGTGACATGTTGATGCGCATGATGTGGTTTGGCGGCGGCAGAGATCGAGAGCGCAGCGGTGGTAATCCAATACTTTTAATCTTTTCACTTCTTATTCTTATCTTGGCACCAATAGCGGCAGTGCTTTTAAAGTCAGCTATCTCACGCAAGCGTGAATCACTTGCTGATGCAACTGCCGTGGCCTTTACGAGAAATCCTGCAGGTCTGCGCAGCGCACTTGAAGTACTAGAGCGGGATTCAACCGTTGTGCGCCAGAAATCAAACTCCATTGCACATATCTGGATTGAATCACCGTTAGATGGCAAAGCTGTCTCTAAGATGTTTGCAACACATCCACCTATTGCTGAGCGCATTGCAGTTCTAAAAGCTATGGAGTCTTTGAACTAGCCTTTAACTGAGCGCAAAAGAACTTGGGCCACATCTAGAACCTCCATGGATGACTCACGAGCGCTCATTCCATCGGTAGTCATAACGCGGCAGAAAGGACAGGCAACAGCTAGCTCCTCTGCCCCTGTTCCAATCGCTTCATCAACGCGATTTAAGTTAATACGCGTTCCGATCTTTTCTTCCATCCACATGCGGCCGCCACCAGCACCGCAACAGAATGAGCGTTCTTTATTACGTGGCATTTCGGTGAGCTGTGCACCAGTTGCTTCAAGAATTTCGCGTGGTGGTTGATAGATCTCATTGTGACGGCCTAGGTAGCAAGGGTCGTGATAGGTCATTGCTGTGTGACTCATCTTTACTGGCAGTAGTTTCTTTTCGCGAATTAACTGATTGAGTAGTTGGGTGTGGTGAACCATCTCTAATTCAAAACCACTTTGTGCATAATCGCGACCAATTGTTGTGAAGCAATGGGGGCAAGTAACAACAACTTTCTTCTTACCCTTAGGACGATCTGCAAAAACTTCCTTAAATGTTTCAATGTTCTCCGCTGCCATGATTTGATACAAGAACTCATTACCAGCACGACGTGCTGGATCTCCCGTGCAAGTCTCTTTTTTTCCAAGGACTGCAAACTCAACACCGGCCATGTAAAGAAGTTCTGCAACAGCCTTGGTGGTTTTGCGGGCACGCTCATCGTATGCACCAGCGCATCCCACCCAGAACAAGTACTCAACTTCATCAGGTAAAACACCTTCAACAACCTTGATGGGGAAATCACATTCAGCAATCCATGCTTCACGATCATTCTTATTAGCACCCCATGGGTTACCAGATTGTTCTAAGTTTCGGAAGGTTCCACCGAGTTCGGTTGGAAAATCAGACTCCACCATTACCTGATAGCGGCGCATATTAACGATGTGATCAATGTGTTCGATATCTACTGGACATTCATTCACACACGCACCGCATGATGTGCAGGACCACAAAATATCTGAAGTAATAGCAGCGTTTTCGCCCACCATTGCCTCAGTTTCAACAGTCTTAGAAAAGGCGTGATCGCGCATAGCCATGATTAAAAGCTTGGGTGAGAGTGGTTTATCAGTATGCCAAGCAGGGCACTGTGACTGACAGCGACCGCATTCAGTACATGAAGTCATATCCAACAAACCCTTCCAGGTTATGTCGGCGCGAGTTCCAAGACCAAAGACATCATCATCTTTTGGATCCTCAAAGTTAACTACTTCACCATGTGAGAGCATCTCAGGAAGTGGTCCAAGTGAATTTTTTCCATCTGCGTTTCTGCGGTAGTAGATATTAAATGGGGCTAAGAAGCGGTGCCAAGCAATACCCATCGTAAGATTTGTTGCAATAACAATGAACCATGTCATTGAGACAACGATTTTGATTGCTGCTACTAATTGAATAGTTGAAAGTAGTTGAGTCAGCGTCCATGATTTAAATATGTCGGCTATGAACCATGTTGTTACAAAGTGGCGGTTCCAAGCTGTTTCATCCGAGAGTGCACCTTCAAGCCCGCGAAGTGCAATAACACAGAAAACAATAAGTAAGATCGTTGCTTCAACGTAATACGCTTTAGCCATTCCACTGCCATAGAAGCGAGAGCGCTTATTGCGAAGACGTGTGACCTGGCGAATACCAATTAATGTAACAATTCCGATTCCAGTTGCCCACGCAATAAGTTCGGTGAGGTATTCATAAACCCAAAAGTGGCTAATAACTGGAAGTGCAAAGCGGGGATTGATAAGTTGTCCGTAGGCAGTTATGAGAGTTCCAAATAAAGCAAAGAAACCGATCATGACAAACCAGTGCGCAAAACCAACAACAGTGAAATTAAACATCTTGGTGTGACCAAAGATTTCGCGCAGAGCCATGCGAAGGCGTGTTCCCTTGT
>Ga0194050_1001042_pt1 | contig 9613 bp, 9 predicted proteins | sample SepL2310m_MetaG_FD_148657 | JGI IMG/M metagenome (GOLD analysis project Ga0194050, IMG submission 148657) | Anoxic zone freshwater microbial communities from boreal shield lake in IISD Experimental Lakes Area, Ontario, Canada - Sep2016-L239-10m | ecosystem: Environmental > Aquatic > Freshwater >...
TTCCTGGACGCGGCTGAGGTCCTGCTTGCTCGTTGCGTCGAGGTCGGCGCGGTCGTTGCACGCGAAGGCCTGGAGTTCGAGGTCGTCTCGCGGGCACCAGCGGTAGGCGGCCAGGTCATCTCGATCCAAGGGCTGGCCGCGCGTTACGACGACATCTTCCTGCCACTCTTTGGTGCACATCAGGCCGCGAATGCGGCAGCTGCCGTGGCCGCGGTCGAGGCGTTCCTAGGCGGCGGCACCAATCCGTTGTCGATCGATCTCATTCGTGCTGCCTTCGGCGCAGTGGTCTCGCCAGGTCGTCTTGAAGCAGTCCGACGCAATCCCACTGTGCTCGTCGACGCAGCGCATAATCCACATGGGGCACAGGCACTTGCGGCAGCAATCCAGGACGGCTTCGACTTCACTCACCTGGTCGGCGTTATCGCGGTCCTTGGTGACAAGGACGCGCGCGGACTGCTCGAGGCACTTGATCCGGTGCTGGCCGAGGTGGTGATCTCGAGTTCGTCCTCCCCCCGCGCGCGCGCCGCTGAGACCCTGGCAATCCTTGCTAGGGACGTCTTTGGATCTGCCCGAGTGCACGTGGTCGACAGGATGTCCGATGCCGTTGAGCGGGCGATCGAACTCGCGGAACTCGCATCGCTCGAACATGGTGGCGGTGCAGGAGTGCTGATCACCGGATCGGTCGTGACCGCGGCCGAGGGCCGCTCGTTGCTCGGTCGCGGCGAGGCGTGAGATGTCTGCGTCAGCGCAATCTGCATCAGCGCACTCTGCGTCAGCGCACTCTGCGTCAGCGCACTATGGGCAGCCGCACTGTGGGCAGCCGCACTATGGGCAGCCGCAATGAAGGTGCTTCCTCCGGCGATTCTTCTCCTTGAGGCAGTTGTGGTCGCCCTCTCGATCCCGGTGGCGCTGACCGCCGCTGGCCGAGGAGCGCTGGCAGCCTGGGTTCTAGCTGTGCTCGCTCTGCTCTTGGTGCTCGCGTCTGGCGTCGTGCGACGTCCTCGCGGGTTAGCGATCGGCTGGGTGCTCCAGTTGCTGGTTCTCGCGGCCGGGTTCATCGTTCCGGCGATGTTCGCGTTGGGTGTTGTGTTCATGATCGTGTGGTGGACCGCAGTGCACTTTGGTGCCCGCGCTGATCGCGCGGCCGAGGCGTACCGCCGGACGGCTCCGACTGCGGGCTCGGACCTGATCGAACCGGGCGAGTCCGAGGGCACCTCCGCACCTGGCTAGGATTGCCTCGCCAGTAAGTCGTCGGTAGCAGTTGCCGATCTCATCTTCAGGAGTCCCATCGTGTCCGAGCGCACCCTTGTCCTCATCAAGCCCGACGGTGTGGCCCGCGGCCTAGTCGGCGAGGTTCTCGCCCGGATCGAGCGCAAAGGCTTCACTTTGGTCGCACTCGAACTCCGCACCCTGGACCGCGCCCTCGCGGAGGCCCATTACGGCGAGCACAGCGATAAGCCCTTCTTCGGCGAACTCGTGGACTTCATCACATCCGGCCCGCTCCTCGCTGCCGTCATCGAGGGCCGTGAGGCCATCTCGTCATGGCGCTCGATGATGGGCGCCACTGACCCAGCCAAGTCCGCACCAGGGACGATTCGTGGCGATTTGGCCACGGTTATGAGCGAGAACGTGTCGCACGGCTCCGACTCGCCTGAGTCCGCCGCGCGCGAGATCGCGCTGTTCTTTCCCGGGTTGTAAGCCGCTGATCTGATCGGCGAACGGCCCGTCGGCCGGGCTTCGCCGACTCGTAGTGGACGCCAACCCCTGTTAGCGCCTTACCATGGTGTCCTAGCGTTCAAGAAGCAGTGGTCAATTCTCCGTTCTCGTATCCGGCGGTCCTGACACATTGCTTGCCGATCGACCACCGGAAGGCTCCCCGCGCATGGCCAACAGAATGTCCTTCATCGGCCGAGACATGGCCGTTGACCTCGGCACTGCTAACACCTTGGTCTATGTGCGTGGTCGCGGTATTGCCCTGAACGAGCCCAGCGTCGTAGCGATCAACCAAAACACCGGTGGCATCCTCGCGGTGGGCGCCGAAGCCAAGAAGATGATCGGACGCACACCCGGCAACATCGTCGCCATCCGTCCGCTCAAGGACGGCGTAATCGCCGACTTCGAGACCACCGAGCGGATGCTTCGCTACTTCATTCAGAAGGTGCACAAAAGACGTCACCTGGCCAAGCCGCGACTCATCGTGTGTGTTCCCTCGGGAATCACCGGCGTCGAGCAGCGCGCGGTCAAGGACGCTGGTTACGCAGCAGGCGCCCGCAAGGTTTACATCATCGAAGAGCCCATGGCTGCTGCAATCGGCGCTGGCCTCCCCGTACACGAGCCCACGGGCAACATGGTTGTTGACATCGGCGGTGGCACTACCGAGGTTGCGGTTATCTCGCTCGGTGGCATCGTCACGAGCCTTTCCATCCGCGTTGGCGGTGACGAACTCGACAGTTCGATCATCAACTACGTGAAGAAGGAGTACTCGCTGATGCTCGGCGAGCGCACCGCCGAGGAGATCAAGATGGCCATCGGCTCGGCTTTCCCGAGCCCCGATGAGCCGCACGCAGAGATCCGCGGACGTGACCTCGTCAGCGGTCTGCCTCGTACCGTGGTTGTGACAGCTGAAGAGATTCGTCGGGCCATCGACGAGCCGGTCAACGCAATTGTCGATGCGGTCAAGACCACCCTGGACCGTACGCCGCCAGAGCTGTCCGGCGACATCATGGACCGCGGCATCGTCCTCACTGGTGGTGGCGCTCTGCTCAAGGGTTTGGAAGAGCGGCTTCGTCACGAAACCGGCATGCCGATCGTGATCGCCGATAACCCGCTTGACTGCGTTGCCCTCGGTTCTGGCAAGTGCGTCGAGGAGTTCGAAGCCTTGCAGCAGGTGCTGATCTCGGAGCCGCGCCACTAGACGTGCGCAGCACGAGCGCATCACAACGTACGCTTACGCCCGCGACCAGAACTCTGGTCGCGGGCGTACGTATGACCAGTGGAGGATCTTCGGATGCGTGATGACAGGAGAACGCGGACCATTCTTGGTCTGCTTCTGCTGACTGCGCTGACCCTGGTCGTCCTGAGCATCCGCGGTGGTGGTGAAGGCGCGCGAACCGGCGCGCAGACCATCTTTGGTCCGATCCAGTCCGCCGCAGCCGCAGTAGTGCGGCCGATTCATGACTTCGTCACCTCGATTGGCAGTCTTGGCTCCAAGGACGCGCAGATCGCTGACCTCCAACATCGCAATGACGACCTCGTCAGCCAGTTGCGCACCAGCGAGTACGCGCGAAACCGCGCCAAGGAACTCGATGACCTGCTGCGTGTCTCGAGCGAGGGACAGTACCGGTTCGTCCCCGCCCAGGTGATTGCATTCGGCCCAGCGCAAGGCTTTGCGTGGGCGATCACGATTGACGCGGGTACTGCCGACGGCATCAAGATTGATCAGAACGTCATCAACGGCCAAGGGCTCGTGGGTCGCGTAGTCCGGGTTACCTCGTCGACGGCAACGGTCGCGTTACTGGTCGATGCCACCGCGACTGTCGGTGCCCGCATCGAATCGACGATGGAAGTCGGGTTGCTCAACGGCACGGGTGATTCGTTGTCTATGGAGTTCCAGTTGCTCGACCCTTTTGCTCCCGTTGTGGTTGGCCAGCGGCTGGTGTCCTACGGAACCAGCGGCGGCACGTTTGTCCCCGGTATCCCGCTCGGGACGGTCACTGCGGTGACCGGAACTCCGGGCCAACTCAACCGCATGGCCACGGTGGCGCCGTTCGTCGATGTTTCGAATCTGGATGTGGTTGGGGTCATCACTGAGCGCCCGCGAGTCAATCCCCGCGATTCGATCCTGGCGCCAGCCTCGAAGGCTCCAACTGCTGGAGCCTCTGCTTCTCCGAGCGCTCCGAGCGCTCCGAGCGCTACACCCACGGCACCGGCACCTTTCTCCAGCCCCACACCTGGTGACGGGGCAACCCCCAATCCGAAGGCATCGTGACCTGACGTGAGCTGGCTGCGGGTACTGCTCGGTGTTGCACTGATCGTTACTGCGTTGCTGTTGCAGTTGACGGTGTTGCCGTTCTTGAACTTGCCGGGAGCCGTGCCCGATCTAGTCGCTGTGACTGTGATCGCGATCGCTGCGGTGGCCGGGCCGGTGCGTGGTGCAGTCATCGGCTTCATCGCTGGCGTCCTGATCGACCTCGCGCCTCCTGCGATCGGCCTGATCGGGGTATCTGCTCTCGTGCTTGTCATTGTTGGCTACGTGACTGGCCTGGTTGCGTTCAAGCGCGATCGAGCGCCGGTGGTCCTGGTCGGAGTCGCCGGACTCCTAGCCAGTGGCTCTGTGCTGGTATCGGCTGCGGTGGCGGGCATCGTCGGTGACCCGCATGTGTCGTGGGATCGGGTACCTGTAGTGGTCGTCACCGAACTCGTCTACTCAATGATGCTGGCTGCCTTCGTCGTGCCGGCTGTGGCCTGGCTCTGGATCCGAGTGGCGCCACCCACGACCCGCTACGACACGGTCCGCTCTTAACCTGCAGGTATCCTGTGCCTGGGAACTACGACGGTGGTGAGTGTCAGCGCCTCAAAGGCCCCATCGGGTTGATCGACTTCATCCCAGGGAACCCCGGGGCCCTCGCTGACGTCCCTAACTTGGGATGGTCTGGCGTGCGTGGCCGCTCGGCCTGCTGCTTGCCAGTCGGGGCTCGCGCTGGCATGGTCAGATGCGGACCTATGGTCATTGGCACATCAAGCGCCAGTGACAGCGCCACTGACAGCGCCACTGACATAGCCCGAGTGCTTGTTAGGACCTGCTAGGACCGATACCGATAGTTACCGACACCGACAGATGGGGAGTCACCACCCGTGAGTGAGCGGTCGACTCTTCGCCTGGTGGTGCTGGCAATCCTGGTCGTGTCGCTGCTGCTCACCTTGGTGAGCCGGTTGTTCTTCTTGCAGGTTGTGTCTGCTGACGTCTACGCGAAGAAGTCCACCTCGAACGGCCATCGCGATATCGTCACGCCGGCCACTCGTGGCCTGATCCTGGATCAGGCCGGCCGGGCGTTGGTGTCGAACCGCACATCCTTGGTAGTTAGCGTTGACCGCGCCGTGCTCATCGCTCAGCCCGACCATGGCAAGGCGGTCGTCAAGCGGCTGGCCAAGGCGCTCAAGGTCAACGCCACCACGCTGTCCTACAAGCTCGAACTGTGTGGAAAGGATGCGCACGCGAAGGCGCCGATCTGCTGGAACGGCTCGCCATATCAACCAATTCCGGTGGCGAAGGACATCTCACAAGACTTAGCCGTACGGATCATGGAGATGCGCTCTGAGTACCCGGGGGTGACTGCCAACCTCGAGGCCGTGCGCGTGTATCCGCAGCCGTATGCCGTGAATGCAGCCCACCTGTTGGGCTATCTAGGTCCGGTGAGCGACAAGGAGTTAGCGCTGCAGAGCAAGGCGGCTGACACTGCTCCCGGCGCCACACCTGACCCGTCCCGTCTTCGTCGCACCGACCTCGTTGGGCGGGCTGGACTCGAGGCTGAGTACGACCGCATTCTCCGCGGCTTCCCGGGTATCAAGACGGTGACGGTTGACTTGCGTGCGGCAATCATCGGTGTTGCGGCGGAGACCGCGCCGCAGCCCGGTGATTACCTCGTCACCAACATCGATGCGCACCTGCAGTCCGTGGTCGAACTCGAGTTGCAGCGAGCGATCGACAAGGCCCGGGCCACAAAGGAACGACACGGAACCAACAATTACAAGGCTGACTCCGGCGCCGCGGTGGTCATGGACGTCACCAACGGGCACATCCTGGCGATGGCGTCTTACCCGAGTTATGACCCAGGCGTGTGGGTCGGTGGGATCTCCTCCAAGGAGTACGCGGCGCTCACGTCGGTGAAAGCCAATGAGCCATTGATCTCGCGTGCTACTCAGGGCCAGTTTGCCCCGGCGTCCACCTTCAAGATCGTGACTGCTTCCGCTGCACTCAAGGATGGCTACTCCCCAAACGCTTCCTACAACTGTCCGCGCGACTACACGGTCGGTACGCAGACCTTCAAGAACTTCGAGTCCGAGTCCTTTGGTCGGTTGTCCATGGCCAAGGGAATCGCGGTGTCGTGCGACACCATGTGGTATGAGATCGCCTTTCGCTGGTGGCTGCAAAGTGGTGGCCTCTCACCAAGTGCACACCCGAAGGACCCGGTCGAGACCATGGCTAAGGCGTTCGGTATCGGGCGGCCCACCGGGATCGATCTGCCCAGCGAGTCAAGTGGCCGGGTTGGTGGTCGCGAGTTCAAGACTGCCCTCGCGGCGCAATTGCATGACGCATGGTGCAAGCGCGCGATCACCGGATATCCGGAGGTGAAAGACAAGGTCCGGGCCCAGCTCTTGACCGCTATTGCCAAGGACAACTGCGCCACGGGAAGTCAGTTCAAGGCTGGCGACGCGGTCAACATGGCGATCGGCCAGGGGAACACGCTTGCGACTCCGCTGCAGATGGCGGTGGCGTACGCGGCTGTTGCCAACGGCGGCACAATCTGGCAGCCGCAGGTGGCCAAGGGGATCATGACTGGCACGGGCAAAGTTGTATCGATGCTCAAGCCGAAAAAGGTAGGCACGTTGCCGGTGTCGCAGGCCGATCTCGCCTTCTTGCGTAAGTCCTTCTCCGAAGTCACGAGCCAGCCATTTGGTACCGGATACGGGCCGTTCCTCGGCTTCCCCCTCGGAAAGATCCCGGTTGGCGCCAAGACCGGTACCGGCCAGGCCGGCCTGAACAAACAGTCGACCTCCTGGTTCGCCACCTTCGCTCCAGCGAATGCGCCGAAGTATGTGGTCGTGATGATGGTGTCGCAGGGTGGTACTGGATCTGGCACCAGCGCACCGAGCGTGCGACGGATCTACGAGGCACTCTTTGGCATCCACGGCATGACCGTCGATCCCGCGACCTCGGTGCTGGTCGGAGGTAAGCCGACCAGCAAGATGCCCAAGGTCGGTAAGGACGGCATCGCCGTCTATCCGGAGGAGAAGGCTGCTGGAGCCACCCCGACAACCTCCACTCCGCCCACGCCGAGCCCTACATCCGGTTTGGTTGCCCTGCCCCTGGCACTCGGGGCTGGATTACGCGTAGCCAGCCGACGACGACGACGCGCGGGCTGGCGCCCGCCTGCACTGCGGGAGTGGTCGCCATGACGTTGGCTTACCCCACCGCTGCGGTCAAGCAGCGCAGCAAGTCGCACTGGCGCCGCCTCGACTGGACGTTGATTGGTGCCGGATTGGCCTTATCGGTCATCGGGGCACTGCTGGTCTACTCGGCCACTCGAGGGAAGTTTCTCGATGCCGGACTCGACCCGCAGTCCTATCTCAAGAAGCACATTCTGAACTTGGCGATCGGGTTAGTCCTAGCGTTCCTAGTGTCGCGCTTTGACTATCGGCTCCTGCGGGCCTATACCCCGATTCTCTACGGAGTCTCGGTCTTTGGATTGCTAGTCGTGCTCTCACCGCTCGGCCGCACGATCAACGGTGCGCATGCCTGGATCGTGCTACCGGCGGGCTTCACCATCCAGCCTTCAGAGTTCGCGAAGATCGCGATCATCCTTGGTATGTCGATGCTGCTGGCTGAGAAGCGCGACGCCGAGAGTGAGCCGCGCGACATCGACATCGTGTATTCCCTTGCTGTTGCTGGGATTCCGATGGCGCTAGTGATGCTGCAGCCCGACCTCGGCACGGTCATGGTCACGGCGTGCGCAGTGCTGGGCGTCATCTCGGTATCAGGCGCGCGAGCGCGCTGGCTGGTCGGCATCCTGGCTGGTGGGGTACTCGTGGCCTTTGTCGCGATCCACGTGGGCCTGCTGGATAAATATCAGATCGCTCGATTGACCGTCTTCACTGATCCCGCTGCAGATCCCAAAGGCATCGGGTATAACACCCAGCAGGCACGGATCGCGATTGGGTCAGGCGGGATCTTCGGTCAGGGTCTGTTCAACGGCGCCCAGACTCAAGGCCGATTCGTTCCCGAGAACCAGACCGACTTCGTGTATTCGGTTGCCGGTGAGGAACTCGGGTTCATCGGGGCCGTAGTGATAGTGCTCTTGCTCGGGATCTTGTTGTGGCGAGCAATCCGGATCGCGCTGCGAGCATCAGACCTGTTCGGTCGTCTCGTTGCCACCGGCATCACGTGCTGGATCGCCTTCCAAGCATTCGAAAACATCGGCATGAACCTTGGGATCATGCCAGTGACAGGAGTACCCCTGCCCTTTGTGTCATACGGCGGCACTTCGATGTTCGCCAACTGGATCGCGATCGGTCTATTGATCAACGTCCATATGCGAGCCCAGGAGTAGACGATCCGGCTCAGTGTCTGCCGAGGCGCCTACTGCCGAGGCGCTGACTGCCAAGGCGCCTACTGCCGAGGCGCTGACTGCCAAGGCGCCGACCATGGCCAACGTCGTTAGGATGGGCTTAGTCGCGCTGCCGTAGTGGTGACAAACCTTGAAGGGAACCGTGCTGTGCAGGTCGAGTCTGTGTTCCCCCAACTCGAGGCGCTCCTACCGAGTGTGAGCAAGCCCGTCCAGTACGTCGGCGGCGAACTCAACGCAGTGCTCAAGGACTGGGACAGCGTCGCGGTGCACTGGGCACTGATGTATCCCGATGCCTACGAGGTCGGTGTCCCGAATCAGGGCGTGCAGATCCTTTACGAAGTTCTCAACGAGCGTGCCGATGTATTGGCTGAGCGTACCTATTCGGTGTGGCCCGATCTCGAGGCGCTGATGCGCGCCAACAACGTTCCCCAGTTCACCGTCGATGGGCACCGCCCCTTGGGTGCCTTCGATCTTTTCGGGCTGAGTTTCTCGACCGAACTCGGCTATACGAACATGCTCACCGCGCTTGACCTCGCCGGGATTCCCTTGCACGCCAAGGATCGCGACGAATCGCACCCCGTCGTTATCGCCGGCGGGCACGCAGCGTTCAACCCTGAGCCGATCGCTGACTTCATTGATGCTGCAGTCCTAGGTGATGGCGAGCAGGCAGTTCTGGCCATCAGTGACGTGATGCGCGACTGGAAGTTTGAGGGGCGTCCCGGCGGTCGCGAAGAACTCCTGCTTCGTTTGGCCCGCACTGGCAGTGTGTACATTCCCGCCTTCTACGACGTCGAATACCTGCCCGATGGCCGCATCCGTCGAGTTGCACCTAATCGTCCGGGCGTGCCGTGGCGAGTGTCGAAGCACACCTTGATGGATCTCGACGCATGGCCGTACCCGAAGGCACCGCTGGTACCACTCGCCGAGAGTGTCCACGAGCGTATGAGCGTGGAGATCTTCCGCGGCTGCACTCGCGGTTGTCGTTTCTGCCAGGCCGGCATGATCACCCGTCCGGTACGTGAGCGCAGTGCCCGTGTGATCGCCGAGATGGTCGATAACGGCTTGCAGCGCACCGGGTACGAAGAGGTTGGCCTGTTGAGTCTGTCGAGTGCCGACCACAGCGAGATCGCTGTTGTCGCAAAGGGTTTGGCCGATCGCTACGAAGGAACCGAGACTGGCCTTTCGCTGCCGAGCACCAGGGTCGACGCATTCAACATCGAACTCGCTAATGAGCTCACTCGCAACGGCCGTCGCAGTGGGCTCATTAG
>Ga0194050_1001048_pt1 | contig 9575 bp, 9 predicted proteins | sample SepL2310m_MetaG_FD_148657 | JGI IMG/M metagenome (GOLD analysis project Ga0194050, IMG submission 148657) | Anoxic zone freshwater microbial communities from boreal shield lake in IISD Experimental Lakes Area, Ontario, Canada - Sep2016-L239-10m | ecosystem: Environmental > Aquatic > Freshwater >...
GGGGCATTTACACGCGAAGCAATGGCAAACAATGGACGATGAAAGTGTGATTCGGGAGTTAACCGATATTCGTGGCATTGGGCGGTGGACTGCAGAAATGTTTTTGATGTTTAACCTCATTCGGCCCAATGTTTTGCCCTTAGATGATATTGGCTTAATTCGGGCCATTTCCTTGAATTATTTCAGTGGCGAGCCCGTTAGTCGCCATGAAATGCGTGAGGTAGGCGAAAATTGGGCGCCATGGCGTACAGTAGCAACTTGGTATATGTGGCGCAGTATCGACCCAATTCCGGTGGAATATTAGAATTCTGAGATGAAAACGATTTTTTTAGACTTTGAGCAATCGATTGGCGAGTTAGAAGCCAAAATCGAAGAATTGCGTTTTGTACAAGATGAGTCGGCAGTAGATATTTCAGCTGAAATTAAAACCCTGACTGAAAAAAGCCAGCAACTCACTAAAGATATTTATGCGAATTTAAGCCCCTGGCAAGTTTCCCAAGTGGCTCGGCATCCACAAAGACCTTACACCTTAGACTATATCAACGCCTTATTTACCGATTTTCGGGAATTGCATGGCGACCGCACCTTTGCAGACGACCAATCGATTATCGGTGGACTAGGACGTTTTAATGACACTGCTTGCCTGATTATTGGTCACCAAAAAGGCCGCGATACAAAAGAGCGGGCTTTACGTAACTTTGGGATGAGTAAGCCCGAAGGGTATCGCAAAGCCATGCGTTTAATGCGCTTAGCAGAAAAATTTAAGTTGCCTGTTTTTACTTTCGTGGATACGCCAGGTGCCTTTCCGGGCATTGATGCTGAAGAGCATAACCAATCGGAAGCGATTGGCAGAAATTTATATACCCAAGCTGAGCTAACGGTGCCGATCATTTCAACCATTATTGGTGAGGGTGGTTCTGGTGGGGCCTTAGCGATTGCAATGGGGGATGTAGTGTTGATGTTGCAATACTCTACTTATTCAGTTATTTCGCCAGAAGGATGTGCCTCTATTTTGTGGAAAACAGCCGAAAAGGCGCCGGAAGCTGCTGAGCAATTAGCCCTTACAGCGCAGCGTCTGAAGACTTTAGGCTTAATTGATCGCATTGTGAATGAGCCTGTAGGCGGCGCTCACCGTGATTATGAAAATATGATGATGGCCATGCGTAAGGCTTTAAGTGAATCTTTAAAGATTTTTGAATCAATGGGTAAAAAAGAACTTCTCGAGCGTCGGCATGAGCGTTTAATGAGCTATGGCAAATTCAAGGAAGCTGAACTCAAAGCTACCTAGCCGTAGCAGTAGTCGGCTTATCAAGCCTCAGCTACCAAACGGCAAAGATACAGCGATTGGTATTGCTTTGAGCGGCGGGCTCGATTCGATGGTGCTTTTTGACGCAGTGATGCGCAATCTTTCTGCCCCGAAAGCCAACTCGAAGACTCAAAAAAAACCGATTTGGGTTTTTCATATTCATCATGGCTTACAAAAATCAGCGGATGCTTGGCTTGATTTTTGCGCCCTAGCTGCGAAGCGTAAAAAAGTTCATTTCGATTTTCGTTTATTGCAATTGCCAGCAAACACCAATGAGGCCGAAGCTCGTCTAGCTCGTTACGAGGCCCTAGCTGATTTATGTGAAGTTCATGGTGTTAGTGATTTATTGCTCGCTCATCATCAAAACGATCAAGCTGAAACTGTGCTCTTGCAATTGCTTCGTGGCGCAGGTGTACGTGGGTTAGCAGGTATGCCAATGACGCGGACCATGGTGCAAGCAGAGACAAAACCCGTTACCTTATGGCGACCTTTGCTCGATTTATCCCGCGCAGAGTTAGAGGCTTATGCCCATCAATATAGGCTTGAGTGGGTGGAAGATCCCTCGAATCGTAGTTTCATTTATCGCCGCAATGCGGTACGCCATTCACTGCTGCCAAAGCTAGAGCTAATTCAGCCAGGCGCAATTGCAAACTTAGCCCGAAGCGCAAAATTATTGAGTGAGTCGAATCATTTACTAGAGCGTTTAGCGCAACGAGACGGCGCTGAAATTTTGCTAACCTCAAAAACTGTCCCACTGAAAATAATCTTAAAAGTAAAACCCTTATTGGCTTTATATCTAAAGGATTCCGCAGCAGCGAATAATGTCGTGCGTTATTGGTTGGATCAACTGGGTTTAGCAATGCCATCAGTAGAGCGTTTGCAGTCGTGGTGGTTAGACTTGCAACGGGTGCGTAGTGATGCTCGCTTGGAATTTATGCATGATGGTGGGGTAATTCGTCTATGGCGCGGGCAATTAACTTATGAAGCGTTATCAAATCAACAGAATGTTCTCAAAGCTTCAGCAGGGAAGTGGGTTTTTTTACCTTTGCCTTTGCGAAGTAAGCGTTTAGGCCTGCCAGCAGAATGGGTGGAACAAGCGCAGCTGGGTGGCGTGATTGAATATCGCTTGCGCAAAGGTGGGGAACGTTTTCAAAAAACGGCCCGTAGCGCGACTAAAACGCTCAAAAATTTATTTCAAGAGCAGGCGATTCCGCCATGGCAACGCCAGGCTCCTTTGCTCTATATTGATAATGAACTCGTGGCAGTTGCCGGTATTGGAGTGAGTCATTCGCATTTGGTTGCCACAGGTAAACGGGTTTGGCCTGAGTGGCAAGCTTGAATACTTTGGCTTGAGCGCCTCAAACCTTGTAAAATAAAGCTTTTAAGCAAGCTTTCTATCTTCTTTATGGCAATTATTGTTCACAAGTACGGTGGCACATCGATGGGCTCGGTTGAGCGCATTCAGAATGTAGCTAAGCGCGTCGCTAAATGGATGCGAGCCGGCCACCAAGTGGTGGTAGTGCCATCGGCTATGTCGGGTGAAACCAATCGCTTATTGGGTTTAGCTAAAGATATTCACCCTAATCCTAATCCGCGTGAATTAGATCAAATTGCCTCGACCGGAGAGCAGGTTAGTTCGGGTTTATTAGCCCTGGCTTTGCATCGCGAGGGTATCGATGCAGTTAGTTATGCGGGATGGCAAGTAACGATTCATACTGATTCTGCTTTTACAAAAGCCCGCATTATGGGTATTGAAGATGAAAAAATTCGCGCCGATTTAAATTTAGGTAAAGCAGTTGTGATAACGGGTTTTCAAGGCGTCGATCCGCATGGCAACATCACTACTTTAGGTCGTGGTGGTTCTGATACATCGGCGGTGGCAGTAGCTGCGGCACTGAAGGCAGAAGAATGTTTAATTTATACGGATGTTGATGGTGTCTATACCACCGACCCCCGAGTTTGCGAAGATGCACGCAGACTCGATAAAATTACCTTTGAAGAAATGCTGGAAATGGCAAGCTTAGGTTCAAAGGTGTTGCAAATTCGTTCAGTTGAATTTGCTGGCAAGTACCAAGTTAAAACTCGGGTACTGTCTTCGTTGACAGATCCCTTAATTGCGCTTGAACAAGAAATGAAGTCGGGCACATTAATTACATTTGAAGAGGACAGCACCATGGAAGCCGCCGTTATTTCGGGTATTGCATTTGCACGCGATGAAGCCAAAATTACTGTCTTAAGTGTGCCTGACCGCCCGGGTATTGCGTATCAAATTTTAGGCCCCATTGCTGATGCGAATATTGACGTTGACATGATTATTCAAAATCAATCGGTTGACGGTAAGACCGACTTTACCTTTACCGTGCCAAGGGCTGAATATCAAAAAGCCATTGATTTATTGAAAAACTCAGTACAAGCGCATATTGGTGCCAAAGAAATTACTGGCGATCCTAAGGTTTCCAAGGTTTCAGTAGTTGGCGTTGGTATGCGTTCGCATGTGGGTGTTGCCAGCAAAATGTTCCGCACGCTCTCGGAAGAGGGTATTAATATCCTGATGATTTCTACTAGTGAAATTAAAATTTCCGTAGTGGTCGATGAAAAATACATGGAATTAGCTGTACGGGCTTTGCACAAATCATTTGAGTTAGATCAGGCTTAGTTTTACCTTGCTTAAGCAGCCTTGGAAGGGGCTGTGAGGCCATATTTGGCCGTTTTACCAACACTCCGTTAAACTAGCGGCTGTTGTAATTATTGTGACTGAATACGGAGACGTGGCCGAGCTGGTCGAAGGCACTCCCCTGCTAAGGGAGCATCGGGGCTAAAACTCTGATCGGAGGTTCGAATCCTCTCGTCTCCGCCAACAGTCAAGTCTTTATTGGGGCTGTTGGTTACCAGTACCTTCGTTCCTCCACTTGTTACCACAGAGCTATTTGGTCGACTGGTCATACTAGCCTCTTATAGACTCAGTTTTATTCATTAATCAATTAGGCATCAGCCTATAAAGTGGCGGGCCCCATTCAAGGGCCTCGCTAAAATTGAACTCGCACGCCGCTGGCGAATGAACTGACGCTAATTGCAGAATTAATATTATTAACACCTTTATCAGACCCATAAATAGCATATAAATTAGTGCGCTTACTAAGGTGATAATTGACGCCAATTTGCCAAGCATTTATCTTTGAATGGCTATTTATTCCGTAGGTAGTGTATTGCCCATTTCCAACATTGGCCCAGCTTTCAATATTGGTAGTAAAAAATCCCCTAAACCCAATTTGTTGGGCAGACCTTGAGAGGGCAATAGAAGCATCAAGGATACTGGTTACCTTACGGTTAACATATTGCAAATAAGTTTTGAAATAGCCAAAGTCATAAGTTGCCCCAGCATAATATTGGTTATCTTGAGAATTCACTCCTCCTTCAGCCCAGGCCCAAGGCTTAGGCTCTGGAGTTGAATCTGTGGATGAACAGGCCCCAGGTTGTGCGCAGCCGTACCCTAGGTTTTGTGATTTAAGCGCTTGATAAGCCATACCTAGATAAAATTTCTCTTGGCGATATTGTCCAGAAATCCCCCAGCCACTTGTGCTATCTTGAATCGGCACGGGTTGAGTTTTTGATTGAGGGCTTAAAGTATTGCTACGAATAATTGCGATTCCTGCTAGTGTAAAACCAGATACTTCCGCAGTTTTAAATGATAGAGTTGAGTGTGTTCTAGTGGTTAAAGCAACGCTAACTCCACCAACACCAGCATTATCATTGAATGTGCCATCTGCGCGCGCGTTGCCTTTGGAATAAATAGGATAAACAGCCGATCCAGGGGTATTGTTGGTATGCCCCACATCGGTAGCAGCTAATTGGTTATAAATTGGGGTGTTTTGGGTACCAATTGCAAATTGGCCCAAACTTACCATACCCAGACCAAGAAAACTCTGACGATCTTGCCAGCGCGTAAGGAAGGCATTGGCAGGCTGCATATCTGTTTCAATTGTAAAAAATGTAAAGATGCCACCACCCAAATCTTCAGTTCCTGTAAATCCCAAGCGGCTAGTTTGTTGTGCTGAATTACCAAATACAATAGTATTGCTGGATTCGGTTGGAATAATGGCGGTACTGTTAGTCTTTATATTTATGTAACCTACATCAACAACTCCATAGATTGTCAAGCCAGATTGCGCAACTGTGTTGCTGGTAAAAGCGCTAAATACGCTAAATGCAGCAACGGAAAAAATCGACTTATTCAACTAGATGTAATCCATAGATTTTTATTGTTTAAGCCCAAGTTTCATGCACATAAAATTTATTCATATTATAAATGTCCTGCATAATACGAAAATTGAATCAATTCTTGTATACCTATAGTAAGTGGTAAGGGTGTTTCATACAATGCCGTGCTATAAATAATGAATCCACAACTAGCTTTTCTTCTAGATAAAGCACTTGAATCTCTTAGAAACTCAAATTCAGAGTCAGCGGAGTTATATTTAAAGCAAGCAATCAAGATACAGGCTAGTAACCCGCATGTTCTGCGGCTTCTTGGCGTTATTTATGCGCAGCGCAAGCAGTACCAGGAGGCCCTGAAATACATCAATGACTCTCTCAAATCGCTGCCAAAGAATGCCTTGACCTTAAGTAATTTAGGCAATATTTTCCTTGAGCTAAAAGAGTTCCAGAATGCCCTTGATGCTTACGATAAGTCAATCAGAATCGATCCAAAATATGATGAGGTTTGGTCCAATAAAGCCAATGCTTTATTTGAGCTTAAGCGCTATGACGAGGCTATTACTTGCTACGATAAAGCCCTTAGCCTCAAACCTGACTATGCCGAAGCTTGGTCTAATAAAGGCAATCTATTAAAGGAACTTAAGCGCTATGACGAGGCATTAATTCACTTCGATCAGGCGCTTAGTCTGAAGCCTGATTATGCTGAGGGTTGGTCTAATAAAGGGAAGGCCCTGCATGCGCTTAAACGCTATGACGAGGCAATAGCACACTACGATAAAGCGCTTAGCTTGCAACCGTATGAGGCAAGTTATTTTTATCAAAAAAGTCTTACTAATATTGCACTTGATCAATACGCTATCGCTGTAGAGAATTTAGAAGATGCAATTAAATATAAATTTAGCCTTGAAGGGCATGCTGAATATGTTCTTTCAGCATTAAAGCCTGAAAATGGTTTAAAACCGATGCCCATCAATTTTGTTACGGAGTTATTTGATGGTTATGCGGGCTCCTTTGATAAACATCTTATCGATACCCTTAAATATGAGACTCCTAAAAACCTACTTGAATTATTAAATCTCAGCATTTATGACAAATTTGAAATTTTGGATCTAGGTTGTGGTACTGGATTAATGGGAAGAATGCTTAAACCCTATGCTTCAACAATTGTGGGGGTAGATTTATCAAAAGAAATGCTTTCAAGGGCGGAATTAACGGGCACTTATGATAAGTTGATAGCAGATGATATTTTAGAATTTCTGCAGAATTGTAATGATAAATTTGACTTGGTTGTTTCTGCGGATGTCTTTATTTATGTTGGAGAATTAAGAAATATTTTCATGGACTTAGCTAGGGTTATAAAAGCCGGCGGGCTTTTTTGTTTTAGCGTAGAAAAGAATGCATCTAGCTCATTTGCTTTGTCACCAAAAACGCTGAGATTTAGTCATTCAAAGGAATATATTGGTGAATTAGCATCCACGCATAACTTCATAATTCAACGTATTTTAGAGAGACCTATAAGGCAAGAAAATCATGTTGATATCGATGGGTACTGCTTTCTGCTTAAAAAAGCATCATAGTATTTTGCTCAGGGGTTCCCTATGACATCCCCTAGATTCTGCTGAGCTTGTCCCATAAACTTATGCAAAAATAGTTTACTAAATCAATATTTATTGTAATATTAATAATTATTAATTTAATCGCTAATATTAAGTAACTACTTACTGTAAATCCAATAAAAAAATTATTCTATTTAGCTCTTCCATTATTTATTGCTGCTTGCGGAGGCGGAGGCGGGGATAGCTCTTCCTCAAGTAGTTCCTCTTCAAGTACTTCTCTGCCTGCGGGGTGCTGTTCTATCTATCAAACGGCAGCAGTTCAAGCTGCATATCTTGCGGGATATACGGGACAAGGCTCTACGGCTCTTAATTTAGACTGGTCTACCCATTCAAATCCTGATGATGCATCACATCAAACAGTTACAAATGGAATCATTGCTGGTTCAGGCGGGGTGGCAACTAATGCAACATTGGTTCCTGTTACCTATGCAGCAACCGTTAGCACCTCAAATTGGATTGGAATCATCTCAAATACCTTGGCCGGAATGAGTAATGGACAGATTCTTAATCTTAGTGCATATACCACCGGAACTTCTAGTGCCACAATCAGTACACCAACCACAGTACCAAGTATCGTAGTTACGATGGCGGCAGGTAACGATGGCCAGCCTACTTTAAATAAAAGTGAAACTGCAGCACTTTACAACTCCGCTTATAAAAGCAATTTAATCTTAGTGGGTGCTTTGGGTACAGACGGCAATATTGCATCTTATTCATCCACAGCCGGAGCCGCAGCTGACAGGTTTGTTGTTGATTATGGAACGTCAACTTCTGTGTATTCTGGAACCTCTTACTCAGCACCAAGAATTGCAGGATATGCCGCAATCATTAAACAAAAGTATCCCAATGCTACTGGCGCTCAAATTACTTCCGCCATTTTAAATACTGCAGTTCTGAAATCAGGCTGGGATCCGGCGATCTATGGCAAAGGTCAGGTCGATTTAACTGCCGCTTTAAGTGCAGCTGGTGGGCTTAAATAAGCATAGCTATTTGCATGCTTTTTACAATCCCTTCGGATGCTCTACCGCAACTAGTTCTGGCATGACATCAATAGTCGTCAGACTTTTGGCAGTCTCAACCGTGGCATTAAGCCATTCTTGAAAGAATTCAGGGCGTAGCACCACAGGCGACCTTTTTTCTTCCCCAGCCTGATGGAATTGCTGCATCACAAGGTGCTGATCTGCATTGACGGTAAGCATACTAAATGAGACCACGAGTTCACCCGACTCCTTATCAGTCCATGTATCCCAAATTGAGGCAATTCCCATTGGTTCATTATTAGCCGCCTTTATTTTCCAGCGCACAGCCTTACCGCTGACATAAGAAGGCTCAAAGAAGTTATCTACTAGGACTAAGCAGTACTGTCGTTTTCGCCAAGGCGTGCGGTAACTGGGTTTCTCGGCTACGGTCTCGGCTCTAGCGTTATAGGTATGTCTACCAAAGGTCTCATCTTTAGCCCAATGTGGAATAAGTCCAAAGCGAGCTAATCCGCAGGCGATTTGCGTCTTGTCATTACGTAATACGATTGGGGCAGGGTAGGTAGGGTAAGTTTCAATCGGATAGTGTGATGGCAAATCCACATCAAAGTGTTCTTTGGCCCAAACACTATTTTGGGTCGGGGTGAAGTTGGTGCACATACCAAAATCATAATACGGAGCGGGTTTTAATGAAAAATAAGCTACCTTAGAGATGATTTTAATTATTTTTGGGTAGGATAACCTCTAATAATAATTACAGCAAAACTTCCGGACATTAAGGGGTCTTCTAATGCGCACCTATTTAACTAGTTTGGCCTTTGCGGTAATCTTTGGTCTTGTGTCTTGTGGTGGCGGTAACGATGTGGCATCTAGTGGAGCTACTGCCGTAAGTGCAGTGGCGAGCGCAACTGCTACTGCTACTACTGCTACTGAATCAACAACGGCTGTAGCTTCTCCAAATGCTATTACTCAACCTAAGCTGGATGGCCAAATTGACGAGCGTACTGGGGTAGCGCCTGTAATTGCATAGGGAGAATTTGGGAAGAATTATTGCGTTACCTGCACGAGTTGTCATGTTCCTATGGATAAGAATCTTTCCTTCTGCCATGAGCGGGCTTACTACCATCAGTAGATACGCTTTTTTGAGGCCATTTCCTTATCCATAAACTCAAAGAACTAACAATGTTAATGACGCACGACAATAAATCCTTCCTAACATTACAACTGCTTGCCGCACTCAGTTTGATTGGTCTTGCTTCACCTGTTTTTGCCCAATCGGTCTTTGAAGGCTTTTATGGACAAGTGGGTATTGGTTATGAGAATTCAACGCCAAGTTATTCAGGCGGCACTTTAAATGGCGTTACCCCGGGGCCGCTGTATTCTTATGGCATGTCTGGTGGTACGACCAATAGCTTTGCGGGTACGGCAACACTTGGTTATTACTTACCGGTAACGGGTTTT